>Ga0194131_10004214_pt1 | contig 21942 bp, 39 predicted proteins | sample TA2KigO120mmetaG_FD_148631 | JGI IMG/M metagenome (GOLD analysis project Ga0194131, IMG submission 148631) | Freshwater microbial communities from Lake Tanganyika, Tanzania - TA2015053 Kigoma Offshore 120m | ecosystem: Environmental > Aquatic > Freshwater > Lake | place: Tanzania: Lake... | reverse complement strand
TCCTCACGAGAAGATCGCCCTACCCCCCTCCCCCCTCGGTGACAAGGCTAGGCGAACGTCGAGGTGGCTGCACTTTCCCCTCGACTTTCCCTCGACTTTCCCTCGACTTTCCCTCGACGTTCCCCTGTGGCTGCACTTTCTGCTGCTGCGCTTCTGTGGCACTTTCCGGGTCGGGGTACTTCTCGCTTCTCGTGAGGTGTTTGCTTCTTGGGTCGGATGGCGGGGGTCGGGTGGGGGGCTGCGGCTCCCCGGATAGTTCGGGTCGGCCTATCCGGCGCTATGGGTGCTTGGGGGACGCTCGTGGACCTTGGGGCCTGTCGGTCCTGGGAACCTCTTGGCGGGGCTGGGAGGCCTTGGGCGCGCTCTCCTGTCCTTCCTTTGGGGATCCTGCGCTCGGAGCCGTTCCTATCGTTGGGCGTCTGCTCTCCTTGGGCGCGGATCTTCCCTCTCCTCTAGGCTAGGCGCTTTTCTCCGTCGAGGGGCTGGGTCTCGGGTCGTTTCGGGGGAGGTCGAGTTAGCCGGTGTGGGAGCGGGCTAGTCGGGCGATCTCCGATGTGGGGGTCGATCTCCGCCCATCGTGTGCGCGGATCGAGGTTCGTGCGAAGGTCGGGCTTCCCCTTTCCCATGTCCTTCCCCGTACTTGGGCGCGAATCCGGCGCGTGTGCGCGCACGTTGGGAGGCTAGATCTCCGTTAGCTGCCTGAAACTACTGTTGTTTTTGTAGGTACGGTGAGGGGTCACCGAGAGGTCCGCTCGTAGCCGAAAGTAGGCCCGGATCTTCAAGGTTACCTTATCGGACCATCACCGAGGGGAGGAGGGCCACCCCCGCCTCCCGAAGCTCGGAAGCGACCGCCTCTCCCGCCGCAGGGTTCACCGCCGCCGTGAGGTCGGTCAGCACCGCGACCTCGAAGCCTGCCGCTACCGCGTCGAGGGCGGTCCACTTCACGCAGTAGTCGAACGCGAGTCCGCAGACGAACACCCGGTCGATGCCGCGCGCCCGAAGCCACTCCGCGAGTCCGGTATCGGCGCGCAGACCGTCGGGGCCGACGTTCTCCCGAAAGGCCGAGTAGCTGTCGGCCCGGGGGTTCGTTCCCTTGCGGAGGATGAGGTCGATGCGGTCGGTGTCGAGGGCAGGGTGGAGCCGCGCGCCCGGGGTGCCCTGGACACAGTGATCGGGCCAGCGCACACAGGACTCGCCGTTGAGCGTCGCCTGGGAGAAGGCGGGCACGGCCCAAGTGGACGCGAAGCTCTCGTGGCCCTTCGGGTGCCAGTCCTGGGTCGCCGCCACCACGCCCTTGTGGGCGAGGGGGGAGAGGCGGAGGAAGCGGTTGATGTGCTCGACAATGGCGCGACCACCAGCGACGGGGAGCGCCCCACCTTCCATGAAGTCCGCCTGCACGTCCACGAGGATCAGCGCGTCGCGGGTCGGGTCGCTCACGACCTTTTCTCCGGGACTACCAAGAAGGCTTCCTTTTCCGCCTTCTCTGCCTCCCACGCGATACTGACGTGGGAGTAGTAGCGGACGTGGAAGTAGTCCACCTGGATCTCGGAGCCGTCGTAGTTGTAGGCATCCACCATCGCCTTCAGCTTGGCGAGAAGCAGAGTCGCCAACGAGGTGTAGCGGGGGAGGGTGTGGTAGGTGTGGGGGCGCTCGTTCTCGAATCGGAGCGCCTCCGGGTTGAGCAGCGGGAAGGGCACCGCCTTCACTGTCACGTTGATGCTCGACCCCCCGGAGAACCGCTCGATGCGGACGGAGAGCCGGAGGCCCTTCGGGAGGTCGCCGCACGCGATGGCCCGCTTCACGTCCTGGCGGAACAGCGCGGCGATCTCCTTGGTACCGAGATGCTTGCTCTGCTCGTACCTGGGACCGTAGCTGATCTCGTACATGGTGCCTCCTTCACTCCGAGGAACGGGGACGCCGATCGTCGCCCAGCAGGCCATGTGGCCGCAGCAGCTTGGGGGGACCGGCGGGCTTGACCGTCCAGGGACGTTCGAGCACCCGGTCGCAATCCAGGCAGACCCAGGTGCCGTCCGAGTTGTGGATGCAGTAGCCGTCGCAGCAGGTTTCGGTTTCGCGGTCCATCTTCACGCCTCCGGGCGGTTGCGCCGGGGAACCCAGGCAGCGGGTTCGACGACCGGCGGGGGGTTCGGGGTTTCGACCTCGCGGACGATTTCAAGGACCAGGTCCAGGTCGTAGACGGGGCGCTCGGAAGAGGGTTCGGGGAGCGGGGCGTCGCGGATCACGACCACCTCGCCGAAGGTTCCGCCGCCGATTCTCAAGGTCACCATCGCTTCTCTCCACGAACAATTTATACATGGGGAAGGGATTGTCAAGCCCAAGAGATCGTCAGGGGTCTCGCAGGGTTATCGCTTCCTCCAACCGATCCAACACCCCCGCCAGCCGGGTTCCCTCGCGGAAGTCTTTTCCCAGGCACTTGGCGAGGAGAGGGATGCCCTCGGCGAGCACCGCCTCGACCACTTTGCGGAGCTTTCCGTAGTCCTGTCCGACCCACTGGCCGAGGCAGCCGAGGAGGTGGAGGACACCTGAGCGAGTCAGGGTGGCTCCGCCCTCGGGAACCAAGAACCAGCGGGCGGCGACGCGCGTGTAGACCCGGATCTCGGCGCGGTCATCGTGCAGGAGGAGCCGGATCTGAGTCTGCTCGTTGCCGTCGATCACGACCTCTTTCATAGGGTGGATCGTACCAAGGAGGGTCGGGAGATCAAGGTACCAGATCCTCGGGATCGGAGAGGCGGCCACAGAGGAGACAGCGCGCCATCCCGTCATCGGGCGAGGTGCTCCCGCCACACCGGGGACATCTCCTGTTCGATGGGGATGGGGAGGTTGGCGAAGGGTCTGGGCGGAAAACCTGCGCTTCCCATAGCCAGCGTGTGCTCTCGGGTTTCTCTGGGTAGGCGATAGCTTCTCCTCGCAACGACAGGTATGCGAGGAAGTGGCGAAGGGTCTCGATGCTGGTGCGACTTTCGCGTGCCCATGCGCTAAGGGCTTTCCAGTCGCGGGGCTCGGCAAGGAAGCCGAGGAGGTCACGGGTCCACTCGCCCCATTGGGGGTCGATGGCGGGAGGGAGGGGGAAGGGGAGCTTCAACGAACGGTGTAGTGGAACCGGATGCACGCCCCGCAGATCTTCAGCCTCCTCTCCCGGAAAAACTCGCGGAAGCTCGTGGCGAGAAGCTCGAAGGGGCGCAGGAGCACGCCGCGCGTTCGGCTCTCCGCGTTCATCCTATCGGTGAACGATCTGCACCGACGGCCTGCTCGGATCGCTTCTTCGATAGCTTCGCTGATGCACAGCCCTTCGCTCCCGCACAAGCAACAGATCTTCTCCACGTTCTCGGGAACGTGGTGGGTCACGAACCACTCAGCCCAACGCGAAGGCTGCCCGAGGCGGTTCTTTGGGTAGAACGCGATGCGCTCCCCGACATCAACCTGCGTGTGCTCCATGCTCTCTTATACAGGCAAGAGATCGGAGATCGCTAGTCCTGTTCGGTGGTGGTCTCTGTTCGCGCGGGAAGGGCGATGAGTTCTCGCACCCGCCACGGTTTCAAGGAGAGGACGCCGTGGTCCTCGTTCTCGGCGTCACGGAGGGCCTGGGGGCCTTCGGCGGCGTACTTCAGCGCCCAAATCAGGATCACCTGAAAGGGACCGACCCAGAAGGGGACCCCCTCCTTCCGGGACACTTCTATCGCTTCTTCGAGCAAGGCGAAGCGGATGTCCCGGGTGTCGATGGACTGGACGGTGTGGACGCCGGTCGGGGCGCACAGGGAGGGATCGGACACGACCGCGTAGTGACGGCAGGATCCGGGCCGGGCGGTATAGACCCGGCACTTGTGCTCGTAGAGGAACACGCAGGGCACCTGCTGTTGGAAGTAGGCGTCGCGGTCTGCGAGGGCGTTGGCTACGGCAGGAAGCTGGTCGTAGAGCTTCCCGAGGAGCCGGGGGAGGAGGCTGGCCTGGAAGGGATCGGCGAGGACGTGTCGGGCCACCACCACCGCTTCGGGGAAGCTGACCAGGTTGAGCAGGTAGCAACAGTGATCGCACCCCACCTGACAGGTCGTCGGACCAAACGCACGCTCGCGCCGGACCATCTCCTCGTCGGTTCCCTTGTAGATCTCCAACACCCGACGCTGAAGACGGGTCGCCCCATGTACGCTCATCGCGTCACCATTTCTTCGGCGAACTCGCCGACCATATCCGACATCGCTTTTCCGATCTCCTCCGCCGGTTCGGGCAGCAGCCCGACCTCTCCCGCCTCCCGCCAGGCGCATCGACAGCCTCCGACGAACACCTCCACCGCGCAGAACTCGGTCGCCCACTCCACACCTTCCCGGATCCCGCGCCGCCGCGCCTCCTCGGTTTGGATCTGGATCTGCTCTCTCATCCCCTCGACGAACCCATGAGCGTTTCCTAGCCGGTACTGGAAGTACCCCTGGAGGACGACAGCCCCGACCAGCGCCCCGACCACCAGGACGTTCCACAGGTTGCCCCGCAACCACGGGGCCGCACCGTAGCGCAGCCAGTCCCTCACCCGCCGATTCCGAAGAGGTCAACACGGCGCTGTGTCCCCCGGCGATCCGCGAGCGGGGTAAGGCCGAGCACCTTCAGCGCACCGACCTTCTTCTTGCCCTTGCGCGCCATGTCCCAGATGAACCAGGCGTACTCTATCGAGTCTGTGCTCCCCGTTCGACCTGGCTTGTTCTCCGCGTCGGACCGCTCGAAGGGGACGCGGTTCGGGAGGACATAGACATCCGGGGGGAAGGAGCGCATGAGATCTGCGCGCTCCTCGGAGCCAAGGTAGTTTAGGCGGAGCAGGAGGACGGTGAAGCGGGCGATCTCGAAGGAGTGCTCCATGAAGGACCGGGCAAGGCGGTAGGGTGGGTTGCCGAGGGCGACCTGGATCGGAGGATGCTCAGGATCGGGCATCCAGGTCAGGTAGTCTTGGATGACGACGTGGGAGGCGCAGAGCTTGAGCGTGGGCGCACACTCCTTCCGTTCTTCTACCGCGATCCAGGTCACATCCTTACGCACGGTATTCACCGCCCGGACGATGTTCCCCGTCCCCGCACCTGGCTCAACCCATAGGCCGCCAGGGAGATCGACGATTTCTAGTAGCCGATGGGCGGGCCAGAACGGGGTTCCGTAGTTGTCGGAGGACGAACGCTTGCCGCCTCTCTTGGTGGCGCTCACGGTTGCCCACCTTAGTAGGTGGGCACGCGGTTGTCAACCCGGATCTGCTTCAGGAAGGCTTGGCGATTATGCACTTCACAACACCACGACCGACGCTGCACCGCCCATGCCCGTCCGGCACGTCGCCTAAGAACCATCATGCGGCCACGATCCTGCCCCTGAACCTCGCGCCGCCTTCGACGACCTGCCCCAAATGACGGTTCCGTGGTGAAAGGGCTGATCGAGAAGGTGCGCGGAGACTTCCGTTTCACCGAGAAGAAGGAGGCGCAGCACGCATGAAAAAGCCCGGTTTCCCGGGCTGTCTCACGCCAACGTGGCGGAACTGGTAGACGCGGCGGATTCTAAATCCGATGCCCCGAGAGGGTTACCTTGGCCGGTCAACCCGGGGCGTGCGAGTTCGATCCTCGCCGTTGGCACTATGATCAAGACCACATCCAGCTAGGGTTGTCAAGGTCGTCCCCGTCGCCCCAGCACCTCTCCACGAAGGGATCTGGCATGGCGCTCCACTTTATCGAAAAACTCGATCTGCTCCGACTCGGTGCCTTCGTCGAGAGCCGCGTCGAGCAGGTCGAGGATCTGCTTGAGAATCAGCCTGTGCTGCGAAGCACCCCCTTCAGCCAACAAACGCATCCTGTTTCTCTGTTCTTTTTTCACAGCACAACTCCTCGTGGTTGCAAAGTCGGCGCACCTGTCGATCTGAGCGTGGTAGCGGAACTCCTCGATCAGCGAACGAAGCGACATCGACTACTCCTTCAGTGTCCAGTGGGCGTGGGGGTTGCCGACCAGAGCGAGGTGAGCCTTGTGCTCGGCCACCACCCGATCGGCGCTCTGGTCCCCTCCCTCCATCTTCGCCCGCTTGTGGACTGCCTGGCCCAGCTTCTTGAACGCGGAGGACACCTCGCGCTCCTTCTTCTCCCAGTTGGAGAGCTTGGAGAACGCCTTCTTGATCGCATAGTAGCGACGCTGGCGGGTGCGCGCCTTCTCCCGCTGGGCCTTCGACTTGACCTTCTTCTTCACCTTCTTCCCGGCTCGGATCTTCCGCCACACCCCGAACACCATCTTCCAGCCCGTCCCCTTCTTCGCCGCCTCCTCCATGTAGCCCTCGGGCAGGAGGCCGACCAGTTGCTCGACGGTGAGGCCGTCTGGGATCTCCACCCGGAGGTCGCCCTCCAGGAAGTAGAGCACCTCGGCCTCGACGAAATCCACGAGATCGTCCTCGGTCAGACCGTGGGGAAGGTTCTGGAGATCGAGATCATCCATCGTCTGTTCCTTCTTGGAAGTGGGGGGACGCCACGCGATGTCGATGTGGCCCTTCTCCGAGATGTCCAGGGAGAACCCGGCATTGTTGCCGAACATCTTGTCGAGCGCCGTCTTGACAGCGGTGTATAGGGGTCCGGCGTACTCCTCCTCCCACGCCTCCGAGTCCCACCCTTCCCCATCGTTCCCGTAGTGGTCTAGGCGCTGCCTCCCTACGGGGTCGATGATGAAGTACCAGGCGGTGATGCTTTCTTGGGGTGGGTAGGTGTTGGTGAGCTTGCCTCGGCCACCCGCCGCACTCCTGGTCCAGGTCAGGTGACGAAGCTTGGCTTCGATTTCTTCGGGGGTTAGGTTGCTCACGACTGACCCTCCTCGGACGACACCGCTCGGAGCCTGCCCAGGAGCACGAGGAGAGCGTGCCGGTGCGGCCCCGCCTCGGGATCCCCAGCCAGCATCTCCAACTCGACTACCGCTTCCTCCAGCGTGTCGGAGGAGGGCTCGAAGCCGAGGCGGGAAAGCTCCTCCCGTTGGTAGACGAGGAGAGCGTTGATTTCCTCTTGCAGAAGCATGGTCAAGCACGGACCTTGTCGAAGTCGGTCTTGGCCTGGTCGTAGGCAGCTTTGGCCTTGTCCCAGTGGGGCTTCATCTGCTTGCCGAACTTCTTGCCGAACTTCTTGCCTGCCTTGACCGCATGGCCGACCTTCTTCTTCAGCCACTTCGCGACCTTCTTGCCGGACCGCATCGCCTTCTGGCCGAGCTTGACCAGCTTCCCGAAGACCATCTTCCAGCCCTTCTTGATCTTCGACTGCGCCTTCCGGTAAACCCCCAGCTTGGCGCGGCGCTTCGCCGCCTTCACGGGCTTGGCGGGCTTCTTCTTCTGGGAGGCCTTCTCGGTGAGGGGATCGCCAGCTTCAGCGAACGCCTCGTCGAGTTCCCCAGCGGCGAGCTTCCGCTCCAAGGTTTCGATGAACGCGCCGACCTCGGCGTCCGGGTTCACCTCGATCCCCACGAAGTCGAGAAGCTCGATGGCCTCGGCGACCAGGCAATCCCCCTCTTGCTCGACCAGCGCGGCTTCGGTGTCTTCGATCAGGGTACGAAGGATCTCCATAAACAGACCTCGGACAGTTGGACGGGTTGTTCGAGATCCTACACGGATCGGAGAAGGAGGTCGAGGGTCATTCTTCGTAGTGCCCCGCGACCTGGTACGCGGGAACCCATCCCACGTAGTTGCCGTCCCGAAGCCGCTTCCACCAAGCGAAGTGCAGGCGCGCGAAGCAGATCTGGTCCCCCGGCGAAACCCCCTTCACCCGGTCGCCGACCGAGAGGACTCGCCCGACGATCATCTGCTTGTGGGGCAGTTCCCCGAAGAAGGTCTGGAGCTTTGGGGGCAGCCAAAGCAACCCAACCTTCTGGGCGACCGGCTCGGTGCGGACCATCACGTAGAGGTTTCTCATCCTGACCCGGCACCCCACCTCCTCCCAGGTCTGTTCGACGATGGGATGTGGGGGGTCGGGCTGGGGAGGGGCGACGAGGGCGAGGGTCATGTGGTGGGGTTTCTCCGAAGGTGGCGCAAGATGCGGTGGTGGGCGCGGATCACCTGAAATGGGTAGCGGCTCCGTCCTGCGGCGATGGACGGGTAGCCGCCGTTGTAGCCTCGAAGCGCGCAAACGAGGTGTCCGTAGCCGGGCTGCGCGGGAAGGTCCTTGCAAGGACGTGAGTCCATCCACTCCTGGAGGTGCTGGGCTCCGAGAACATAGTTGAGAGCGAGGTCACGCATCAAGAGGCGACAGCGGTCCCAGGAAATCTTTCCGCCGACCTGCATCGGGCCGCAGAAGTAAGGTCCCTTGGCCCGAGGGGGTGGCTCGGGAGAGGACCACTTGCGAGCCACGCGACGGCAGACGGTGCCTACGCAGTCGAGGTAGGAGAGGGTGTAGGGATCGTGGCGGCTCTCGACGAAGGCGATGGCGAGCAGGAGGGTGGGGTCGGTATGGTGCTCCCTAGAGGCGGCGAGCACCGCTTCCGCGTGGGTTCTGACCTCTGCCCCGGAAAAGGTCGGCGTGAGCAGACGAAGCGCGACGAGGATGGAGATCACGGTTCCTCCTTTGCGGCGATCTTTTGCCGCTCCTCAGACCATACCACGGGACAGAGCTAGGAGAGCTTCTTCAGGCGGGAGGGGGCGACGGGGAGGACGCCGGAGATCTTGCGGAAGTCGTTGAACCGGACCTCCACCATCCCGTCCCGAACCTCCTCGACCGTGCCGCGCACGCCCTGAAGACGGCCTTCCGTCACCTCCACCTCGTCGCCAAAGGCGAATGTCGCGGCGTTCTTGCCAAAGGAGTTGGGGAGGCTCCAGTGGAGCTTGTTGGGGAGGATGCCGGAGAGGACGCGCATCTCGGTCATGGGATCGGCGCGAGGGTCGAAGTCCTCCGATTCCTTCAGGAGGGCCTTCAGTTCCGCCTTCAACTCCTTGGCCTTCGAGCCCTTGTATTTCCTGGCGTTGCTGAGGAAATAGAGGACGATCGAAGTCGCTGAGTCGGCCCCGTAGGAGTCGGTGATGCTATCAAGGCTCAGCATCGCATCCAAGTAGGGCCGGGCGGAGAAATGCACCTTCGACCCCCAGTCCTTCTGGATGTCGGCGGCGATGTCGCTGATCGACCTGAGCATGATCCTCTTCTACTCCTCTCGGGTCAGAAGGTCAAACCCCAGTTCGGGGCCACTTCCGGGTCCTTCCCATGAACCTTGCGGAGAACCGCTTGGGCCTTCGCTTTCGCGCGATCGGCCGCCCGCGCAAGTTGACTTGCGGCCTTCTGGTGCTGCGCGCCCATGCCGCGCTTCCAGGTGTCATGGTGCGCGTAGGCGCGACCAGCGAGCCGTTTCTGAGCGCGAACCAGCTTCTTGGCCTTCTTCTTCAGCACCCATCGATCCTTCAGCTTGCGAAGCGTACCGAACACCATCTTCCAGCCGTCCCGAACCTTACCTTCTTCGACGGCGCGACTTTCTTCCAAGGCGGCTCGAAGGGCGATCACATGGTCGCGCAAGCTTTCCTTCTTCGGCTTCTCCTTCAGGAGCTTCTTGCCCTTCTCCCGAGCCTGGACCCCAGGCTCCACGTCCTCGGAGCCTCATTGCTCGCGGAGGTATCCGTGGGGGCAGATCATCGAAGCTCTCCGAGAAGGTCGCGCAAGGAGGTGAGGTGGTTGCGCAGCCCCTCCTCCTTCTTGCGGTTCGCCTTGAGCAGCCCCTCGTAGTCGGAGAGCTTCATCTTGGCGTCGGGGTCGGCGGCGTGTTTCTTCTCCGCTTCCTTGCCCTTCGCGGTGAGCTTCTGGGAACCCTTCTCCAGGTAGCCCGACCGCTGAAGCTGGGCGGTGCAGATGGCGAACGCCTTCTTCGTGTCGCCTCCGTGCTTCTGGGCGACGGCTCGGACACAGTGCTTGAGGAGGGTGGGGGTCTCCTCGGTGAAGATGTCCTCGCGCATCAGGCGTCCTCCGGTCCGTAGACGTAGTAGCGGACGAGCTTCTGGCCCTTCTGGCGGCGCGCGGCCTCGGCTTCGGCCTCCTTCCGGTCGTCGAAGTGATCGACGAGGTAGAGGGCTTCGGCGGGATCGCTCTCCATCGTGTCCACGCCAACGAGGTTGTAGCCCTTATTGGGGATGAGCTTCTCCCTCGCGCGCTGCATCCGGTCGAACAGGTGTTCAGCCATCACTTGTCTCCGAACAGGCAGGGCGGACAACCGAAGACGACTTCCACCTCGGACGGGCAATCCTTGAGCGTCACGTTACGCCCATTGTCGCGTGCCCACAGCACGTCGGCCACCTTCTTGGCGTACTCCTGGATCACCGGAGCGGCCCGACGATAGGCGACCTTCTGGTTATGGGTCTGGGGCTTGTAGATGTTGTGGCACCAGTCACCGAAGCAGTTCTGGTTCGGCGTGCGAACCTGGATCTCCTTGTCCAAGCCATCGGCGTCCCGAACGACGAAGTGGTAGGAGCGGTACCCCCCACGCTTTTGCACCTCGGCATCATCGTCGAGAATGTTCTCCTCGGAGATGACGTTGCCCTTGTACTCCTTGCGGATCGCCTCCACCGCTTCCCAGGCTTCCTTCAGGTTCTTCACCGTCACTCGAAATCCGGTCCCGTCCTGGAGCTTCTCGGCCGTCGCGTAGGCGGGCTTGCGGACCAACTTCCCTAGCGCGGATTCCAGGTCCTTGACCCGAAACGACACCTCACCCTTCGGCACCGCCTTCTTCAGCCTGCTCTCGCCCGCCGCCACGCCTGCGGCGTGCTTGGCGAGGAAGGCAGCGCCCCGCTGAACGTGCTCACGGAAGCTCACACCGGGAGCTAGCTTTCCGGTGTCGATCTTTTGACGCAACCCGATCAAGAGTTCGGCTCGCGCGAGCAGCCGATCGACGACCGTCTTCTTCTCCGGCTTGATGTTGAAGCGCCGCTTCGCGGGCTTCTTCAGCCACTTCTTCAGGGAGTGGGAGGGAGTGAACACGACTTGGTACTTGCCCGTCCGCGCAGACGGGCGTCCCACCTTCTTCGAGAACCGCCCCGGGTTGTCGGGGTCTCCCCCTCGGGGGTGCTGCTTCTCCTGCCACGTCATCTCCGCCAGCACCCCCTTCAAGCGACCCACAAGGCGGCGGAGCACGTTCTCCTCAACCTCCCCCGCGACGTGCGACCAGCCGTGCTTGCGTGCGATGGCGGTGGTGGAGTTGCCGTCGAGGACGGTGTAGGTGCCGTCCTCGTTCTTCTTCAAGGAGACCGGCTTCCGCCGCTCCTTCTCGCCGTTATAGGCGGCGGCCATGAACTTCTCGGCGTTGGCGATCCCTTCGGGACGAGCGCGGATCGTCTGGAGCTTGTCGAGGGGGATCAGGACCGCCTTCGCCGTCTTCTTGAAGTAGCGCCACGGGGACTCGGGCAGCTTCTCCGGCGTCGCTCGCGGAGGAGGCTGCGAGGGCACCTTCGCCAACCCAGGCGGCAGAACCTTCGTGCCCGCCCCCGTCCAGTCCGGGACGTACTTCCACTCTCCCGAAGGCTGCTTCCGGTACTTCTCCCCGTCCCAGGTCCGCACCGTGCCCACCGGAAAGGCTTCAGCCTCGTGAAGGAGATGACAGGTATCGGCGATCTCGGAGGCGAACGAACGCATGGGAGTCATCCTACCAGAAGGGGATCGTCACGCAGAATGAAATCGCGTCGTAAGGTGGCCGTCCGAGGGTGGGGGGAGGAGAAGACCCTGTTCATGGGAGAACCGGGGAGCACCCAGGAGAGGGCGGGACGCCAGAAGACCTCCCAGCGCACGCACCACCACCTCCTCCGCCTCGAAGGAAGGAGCACGCTCTCGAAGAAGGGCTAGGGAAGTTTCGACGGACTCCGAAACCCCCGCCAATTCCAGGAATTTGTGAACGAACGCCGGGTCGTGGACCGCCTCCTCGGAGCCCAGCCGCTACCAGACCCGCCGTGGGAGCGGAGCGTCCGTGTCGAACACCACGAAGTCGTCCGCCAATCGGCAGATCTCCAGGAAGTTCCGCCGGATGACCGGAACCAGACGCTCGACCGTCCTCTCCTCCAACCACAGACCCTCTTGCTGGCCTCTGGCCTCGGCCCGGTGGTAAGAGGAGCGGTCTCCGGTTTCGGGAAGGACGGCTATCAGCCGGTAGCCGTTCGTCCGCAACCGGGCAGAGAGGTCCTCGAACAACGAAGGAGCCACCCCGCTCGCCTCGACGGCGAGATTGCGACGGGACGTGCGCGCGCTCTCGATGGCGAGATGCCCGATCTCCTGAGCCTCCTCCTCGACCACCTGAGCGGCCCGTCGCGCGCTCTGCTGCACCGCCGCCGCGTACTCGGGGAGGTGCTCCCGAATCCTCTCGACCGAGACCTGCACGAAGTCCTCCCCCAACCCCTTCAGCAACGAGGACTTCCCGGACACCGGGAGTCCTACGCAGAGCACCGCGACCAGTTGGCGATCCGCAGGAACCGGGCGAGCCCTCTCCACAAGAACCGCTGCAACCTGCCGCTGAAGACGTGCCCGTTCCGCCGTGGGCCTCCCGTCCGGTCCCAGGTGGTGCCGGAGCGTGTTGCGGGGAAGGAGAAGCGGCCAATCGATCCAGTAGGCCGGTCCAGGCCGGAGGATCGGAGGCTCGACCGGCACAGACGCAAGTTCGAGCGTCTTCGGGGTCTGGGCCTTCTCCGGCTCCTTCGGCTTCGCGCTTCCTGCCTTCGCCCGAAGGCGCTGGGCGAGCTTCTGGGTCGCCTTGGAACGGGCAGAAACCGAGGGGGGAGGCTCCTCTCCTACGACCTCCCGGAGGGCTCGGAGGAGATCACGCACCGCCGCCCTTGCCGAACGAGACGCTGTGGGTACGAACCGTATCTTCGATCCGCCGCCTCGCCCGAAACGCCTTGGGGGACAACTTCGTTACCTCGAAGTAGGCGGCCAGGTACTCCCGGAGGATCTGAACCTCCTTCTTGAAGGAGGCGGGAAGCTCGCGCTCCATCTCATCCAGCGCCTTCTGGGCCGAAACCGCCACAAGCCAAAACTGCTCGGGCCGGTCGATGGGGTCGGTGAGAGCCAGAGCCTTCAGCACCACCTCGGGGATGGGCGAGGACCAAGCGTCCTCGCGCAAGAGGCCCGCGAGGCGGCGGAAGCGGCGAAGCGCTGCGTTCGTTCGGGACATCCTTGCACTCCAAGTCAAGCTACCTGCTGCCGGACGAGACGCTGTTCGCGCTCCGGTACTTTGTGGTCGCTTTCGCCACCTCGTCGAGGGCGTCCAGCGCCTCCGCAGCGGCGCTGCGGAGGAGGGTCCGGCGCTTCAGCGAGATCGCCGCCATGTAGTTCGCCAGGCCGGTGGTGTCGCCCAACCGCTCATCCTCGTTCCCATCGTACTCGCTCGTCTTGTCGAGGAGGCTCCGCATCGGCCGGATCATGTCCAGAAGGTGCTGCATATCTCGCGCGATCCCTAGAAGTCGATGTCGGTCCAGACGTTCATTTCTCGCGCTCATGTTTCCCTCCCGGTCGGTAGTAGCATAGCAAGTGCTAGTAGGATTGTCAATCCTAATTCCTCGACACAAGCTAGAGCCGGGTTAGCATTTCAGCCAGGCGCTTCCGCCTCTCCGTACCATCCTCGATCTTGGTGATGCTGGCAAGCTCTGTTTTCTGGGCAGCGGCTTGGACCCGTGCCTCGACCTTCGCGGTCAATGCCTTCTCCTCCGCCTCCGCCACCTTCTTCTTCAGCCCCTCGGGAACCTCGGGAAGTCCGGCGGGTTGGCCGTCCTCTCCCTTGGAGGAGAGCAGAAAGGCGAGGGCAATGAGGAAGACGAGGACGACGAAGCCGACGATCATCCACAGCCACGCCCGCGACTGATGAAACCAGGCGAGAAGGTGTCTCACGACGCCTATGGGAACAGCGGAAAGGTTCGATCCCCCGCGCTCCCCTCTCCTCTTCCGATCTCCTCCACCTTGACCATGTGGTCGGAGTAGCCGTGCGCGGCGAGCACACCTCGAACTTCCGAGGCGTGGGGAAGGTCGGAAGACACCTCGAACCAGTAGATGTTCGGATTGGTGGCGGTTCCTCGTCCCCGTTCGGACGTTCGTCCGATCTTTGCTACCGCACGCCGCGCCCGCAGGATGTCATCGGTCGCAGCGCAGTCCTTGATCTCGACGTAGTATTGCATCGCTCTCCTACTATACCTCCGGTCCCTACTTGCGGAAATACGCCTGAAGGGCCGCGAGGGCGGCGGCCAGAAGGGACAGGACGTAGGGCCAACCCTTCCAGAAAATCAGCGCCTTCAGGAGCTTCCACGACAGGTGGACGCCCTTCTTGTCGATCAGGGCAGGATCCTCCTCGGGCTTTATGATCGTAAAGGAGTCGGACCCGGAACGAGAAGGGAGGACGGCGAGGGGGTGGGGTAGGGTGGTCTTACCCTCCTCGGCATCCTTGATGAGCCGTTCGAGCTTCGTCACTTCGTCGCAGGCAGAGCGAAGCATCTCCTCCAGGTCAGCGACCCGGTGGACCAGCCCCTTGACCGCTTCCCCGTCGCCGTAAACCACGCGAACGAGCCGATCCAAGGTCTCCTCCAACCGCTTCGCCATCGCCCGAACCTCCCCCAGGAGGACCAGCGTATCTTCGGTTCTCATGCGCGGTGATAAGCTCTGTCGAGCAGATCGGCAAGGTCGCCAATCCGTTTCAGGGAGGATCGGATGTCGGCGAGGGCATCGTCCAGACGACAAGTGCGAGCACACGCCTGCGCCACGGTTTTGTAGAGGAGATCGGAGTCGGCCTTCTCGATCACCGCGTAGGCTCCGACGGCCCTCGCTTGCTCCGCGATGTCCGGCGTTGCGTAGGCGGTGAAGACGATGGCGGGGAGGTGGTGGTCGATGGTCTGAAGGAGTTCGACCAGTTCGAGGCCGTGCATGTTCTCCATGAAAAGATCGACGAGTACCGCTGCGAAATTGTCCCCATGTTCGAGGAGGAGCTTGCTCGCTTCCTTGGCCGAGGTGACGAACGTGGTGAGGAAGTGGCCGTGGTTGAGGAGGTGGGTAAGAACTTTGCCCACTTGAACGTCGTCGTCCACAATCAGCACACGCGGCGGGGGCTGAGTCGGAATCATGGGAGATCATCCTCCGTGCGCCCGCGAAGCTTCTTCACGTATTTCCACGCCTTCATCAAGATTTCCACGTCGCGCTTGTTGCTCGCCTTCTTCAACGCCTTGAACGCCTCCGACCACCTGAAGAACTTGACAACATCGGTCTCGAAGTCGTGCCCCTGCACCGAGCCCCCGATGCGGACCATCATAAAGTAGTGGGTGATGGAGTGTGATCCTTCGCCTGTCCCCAGATAGCCGTTGGGGAGCAGCGCAACGTGAAGCCCGGTCTCCTCGGCCACCTCGCGCTTGGCGGCCCTGGACAGGGATTCGTTGTTCTCGACCCGCCCTTTAGGGAAAGCAAGCGGACCAAAGTTGTTGGACGGCTTGATCAGGCACACGTAGTCGAGGCCCGCTCCCTCGATTCCGGCCACGATCACCCCACCCGCCGAGGTCCACTTCGGCGGCGCGACGTAGGGCTTCTTCTCCTCCTTGTCGTCCTTGCCCTTGTACTTCCACAACGAGGACTGGCTTCCCGAGGAATAACCGACGGAGGAAGGCTTCAACGGGTTCCAGGACGAGGAGGAGGGACTCCCATAGAACGACTGGAAGGACGGAACCGGCTTCTTCGGAGCCTTCTCCGCCGGAGAACTCGTCCCCACGACAGGACGGGGCTTCCCGGAGTCGCTCGCCCCCTTCCCCTGCTCTGGGCCAAAGAACTTCTCGTACCAGGGGGCGTTGGCCTCTCCGAGCGCGTCGCGGAGGGTCTGGGTGACATCGCGGAGCGACCCCACGGTCACCACGCCTCGATGCGGAAGGAGACCCCGTCGCCCTTGACCGCGATCCCCGCCTCGTGGCGGTTGCGGTAGACGAGGCTCTCGTTCGCCTTCAGCTTCCCATGGTCGTTCACCCCGTCGAAGGAGAAAGTGAGATCTCCCCCTCCGTCGTTGATGATGCGTATGTTCCCGGACCAGATCGACGGCTTGGGAGCGTCGAGGTCGTTCTGGCCGGTACCACGCGGGCTAGCACCGAGGATCACCGTGGTCGTGGACCCAGGAGCGATCTTCGGAAGCGGCACGAATGGGTTGGCCCCTGTCGTGTCGATGAACAGGTAGGCACGATCAGCGTAGTCCACCGTCGCCACCCCCTCCTTGTAGAAGCGGAGGGAGCGGAGGCCTTCGGGGAGACGAGGCGGCCATCCAGCAGGCAGGGGCATCGGCTACTTCTCCTTCCCTTCGAGGAGCAGGCGCGGCTCTCTCGGCTCCTTGCTCAGGTAGTCGTTCAGCGCCCGCGAAAGAAGCTGGGCAAGCGTGAGGTCTAGGCGCGCAGCCTCGTCCGAGAGCGCCCGATAGGTCTCCTCGGGAAGGGCGATGAAGTAGAGAGATCCGGTTGCAGGGGCCTTGGGTAGGGCTGTCGCCATCATGGAAACAGTCCCAGGATAGCAGGATCGGTCCGGGAGCGTAAGAGAGTTCTACGCGGGCTCGGAAGAACGTAGCCAGCGCAACGCGATCCGCAGGATGTGGTGGTCCTCTGCCGGAAGATGGTCGGTGTCGGCCTCCTCGGCGGCTCGGCGAAGTACTTGGTCGAGCGAATCATCCGGGAAGGAGAAGGCGAGGTCCCGAGCCTTCTCCCAGACCTTTCGGGCGGTGGGGCTGAAGAAGGGGAGGCCGGGGAGGGGCTGGGCGGCCCGAGCGGAGACCGGGGCGTAGAAGGAGAGCGGGGAGCTTTCCACCTGGGCGCGGAGGGACGAGATCAGGCGACGAAAGCTCACAGTTTCAGCTTGCTGGCCACGGTGCTGAACGACCTGTTCGCCCGGAAGCGGTAGTTCTCCTTGACGATCTCGTCCAAGGCGTCGGTGGCGGCAGGGAAGGCGACCATCCCACCCGACTGGGGCACCTGGGCGAAGGCGAGTTGGACCGATGCGGCCCGAGGAGCGCCGCTCGGGAAGAACGCCTCGTAGGTGATATCGCACTGGGTCATCACGCAGATGATCGACGCAGCCGTCACCTCGTTCGTCCCCCCACACCCTCCTACCAAACCGATCCCGGAGTAGGGAATGAACAGACGACACTTCCGTGGCGCGAAGGTCATCGGAACGCCGACCGGCGCGAGTTCCCCGTAACGAGGAAGAACGAAGCGACGGAGCCAGAGGAGCGCCGCCGGAATGTAGGCGTTTCGATGGGCTTGCCCGGTCTGGCGAAGCCTCTCGTAGAGCGCGTCGTCCTGGGTGAGATCCATGTCGGCGGAGAACCAGGCGGAGAAGCTGATCACCCGCTCTCCAGAACTCACCCACTGGTAGAGCGGAAGGGAGCCGCCCGGAACGGCCTTTTGCTGGTACTCGACGACCTTCGAGTCGGTGATACTCTCCGGGAAGTATTGAAAACGGAAATGACTCTCCGGGATAATGGCGTCATCGCGTTCGTGTAGCTCGAACAAGATCACCTCGCTCTTGGTCTCGGCGAGCGTGGCGTTGAACGCGGCGGAGAGAGAAGCGAGGACCGGCATCCGATCGGCCTATCTCTTGGCCGCCTTCCTCTCGCGGCGCTTGCGGATGCGGGACGGAGAGGCCACGTCCTTTCGGGCCGATTGCCACTTCTTGTAGTCCTGGTTGTAGTCGCGCTTCCAGCCCTTCTTGACCGTGATGGTCTTCTGCTCCCCGTTCTTGCCCGTACACTGGTACTTGTAGTTCTCGCCCGAGCAGTCCCAGTAGTCCTTCTTGGTGTGGGTTGCCAAACCCCTCGGCCAGCCCCCGCGAGGGCCGGGACCGATCTCGCCCGCATACTTGAACGGACTGTGCGCCTTGCCCCCGCCGGAGCCTCCTCCCGCCTTCGCAGCGTCGAAGGATTCCTTCGACCGACGGAGCAGGCCCATCCACGGCTTCGGGTACTTCCCCTCGTCCATCTCCGTGGCCTCCTCGATGAGGATGCGCAGGTCTTCGGCGAGAGGGGAAAGCCCCTTCGGGACCGCGACCACCTCGGAGAGCGACACCCACCCCTTCTGGGGGTGGTGGATGGAGAGGTCGCTGAAGTGGGGAAGGGAGACCGTGCCCGGCTGCGGGAGCATGTCGTCCTCCTCGTACCACTCGACGTGGACATGAGGGAGGTCGAAGTAGAGGACACGCCCGACCATGTGGTCGCGCCGGACCAGGGCTCCTCGAAGGGCGGTAAGTTCCATCGTCGCCTCGCAGATCACGATCTCATCCTAGCACGTTCAGGGAAGGTTGGGGGGCTCGGACACCTCGACGTGGGGTTCCTCCACGACGCTGTCCCACGCCATCTCCTCGACCCGGTAGACCGAGAGGAGCGAGGCGGCAAAGGCGGGGTCGTCCCGAAGCCGCCATGCCACGCTCGTCGAGGAGTTCGGGTTGAACAGGACGAACACCCGGAAGGGTTGGTTCGGACGTTGGATGGTCCCCACGTAGCAGCCCTGCCGAAGCTGGCGCAAGTAGCGCGAAACGCGCTCGGCCTTGGAGAACAGGGCGACCAGACCCTTCCAGTCGAGGTTCTGCGGAGGATCGGAGGTAGGAACCAAGCGGCTCTCCCGAAGGAGGCAGGGCTGAAGGCGGAAGCGAGCCATCAGAGCTTCCGAGAAAAGATCCGCGAAACGAGGTCGAGATTCCAAGCCCCGTGGTCGGGGTCGATACCGATGCGGCGTGCGGCTTTCTTGGCCGCCTCGATCTGTTCTGCCTGGACCGCCTTCAGTCGGTTGTAGGCGGCGATCTTCTGGTTGGCGAGGGCGATGATCTGAGTCTCGTACTTTCCCACATCGACCAGGAGGTCGCGGATCGATGCGTCGAGGCGGATCACCGGCTCGATGTCCTCGGGGAAGGGCGTCCGGGTCTCCACCGCCTGTGCCTTCTCCACTCCGCCCCCGTCGCGCAGCAGGTGGAGCGGAACCACCACGCCCCCTTCCTCTTCGGGTCCGCTCTCGGGCTTGCTGCCCTGATCTTCGTCCACGTCCTACTCCTTGAGCTACAGGGTGAACCACTTGTCCACACCGTTCGAGTAAAGTGTCACCTTGCCGTAGTTGGTGGCAAGCACAATGCTCGTTCCTCCGTCGATGGTGTCCGATCCGTCCCGCTGGATCGTGATGTTGTAAGTGGCGGCTCCTCCGCTCTCGTCCTTGATCGTGACCCGGAACCCGTCCGGGATCGTGCTTGCCGGAGCGAGGGTGAGCGTCCTTGCCGCTGCGGTGCTCGTCACCGCCACATGGCTGTCGATCACCCGCAAGGTGAAGTCGGCGGAGACTCGAACCGGGGGCACACGAATGCCCTGATCGAAGCGCACCACATTGGTTGCCCGGATCTCCGCCGGAGCCCGGAGGTAAAGGTCGCCCGACGCGGCGGCCACGCCCTTGCCCGCCATGAGATAGTCCGGGCTTTGGTGCTTCTTGTGAAGGTTGGGGAAGGTGTGGGCAACGACGCCGAAGACGAAGGTGCCGCTCTCGGAGTACGGAACGGTCTCCTGGAGAACAACATTCTCGGCAGGCACCGACTTCTACCCCTACCCTACGGTGATCTCGAAGGTCACCTGAAAAGTGTCCCCGTTGGCGAGCGACCGCTGGGTGAACCCGAGAACATGGTTCATCGTCCCTCCCGAAGAGGCGGAGAACAGAGCCGCCTTCTGACAGGACTGGGTGCCCGAAGCGGTGAACACCTTGTTGATGGTGGTAAGGTTGGTCCCCGAGGTGTGGGTCACTGTCCCCTGCGCCCGCGCGAACCCGTTTGCCGTGATCTCGTTCGATAGCACGGTCGAGGAGGAGGTTTCCGTCACCGTGTCGTTCGAGACCGCGATGTAGTTGAGCCCGTTGCCCCCAGGCGAGGTCCCATAGCTCTGGGTGTGGAGGAAGTCCCGCCCCGCGTTGGTGATGAGGTTCCAGACCTTCTCGTCCTCCCCCACCCGGTCCCAGCAATCCTCGGGAGGACGTAGGTTACCGAAGCGGTCCCGGAGCTTCAGATTTGGCACCAGGAGACCAGAAGCAGGGTCCGGGACCCAATCACGAGGGCGTCGTTGGCGAAGAACACACGATGCTCGACCGAGGGCAACCTGCTCCTTCAACCCACCAGCACGAAAAGAGGCGAAGAAGGAGGCGATTTCCCCAATCTTCAGGAAGTCCCGCATACGGCCTCCGCCGAGGTGTTCTCCTAGCTACTCCACACGCGAGAAGGTCATCGTGCCCACGTCGAAGTTCCAGCGACCCTTCTCCGGCGGGGCGTCGGGGTCGATCCCGTTGGCGCGAGCGGTCGCCTTGACCCGCTCCAGCATGGCCTTCGAGGCTTCCTCATACGCCTTCAGCACATCAGCCTTGCGTGAGGAGAGCATCGCTTCCTGGATGGAAATGTCGGCCAGGGCGAGCTTCAGGGTGGCGACGCGAGCGTCCGCCTCCCGGATGGCAGACTGCTCGGCCTCGGAGAGGGTCTTCGACCCCCCGTCGCCGTTCTTCTCCTCCACGATCTGCTTCTGCCCGACGCGCGTATATTTGCTCATGTCCTGGTCCTCTTCCGCGAGATGGTCGTGGGCTTTCCGATCCGAGAGGCCGGTTTTTCCGACCCCTCGGATCGTGAGCCTACACGAAGTCGTGGAGCTTTCCTAGCCCCGAGCAGGGGCTACAGACTAGAGGAGGACCGGGCTCTTGACCTGGATGAGGATCTGGCAGGTCTTCGAGGCCGCGTAGTTCGAGTTGTCGAGGCAGATGCCAACCTCGGCCACGTAGGACGCCGCCGTGGTGGGGGCGGTGGCGGTGAGCTTGCCCGCACCAGCGTTGGTGTCCGCCGTGCCCTCGGCCACGTAGACCGGCGCACCCGCGTCCGGGCTGCCGCCGTCGGTGGTGAACTTCGCGGAGTCGATGATGCCCGCGATCGTCATCTTCCCGGCGGTCCCCTCGTTCGCCCCGAACACCACACTCTTGGCGTAGACGGTGGCGTCGGTCTTCCCGAGAGTCCCGTTGGCCGAGAGGTAGCCGAAGTCGCCGTTCGCCAGGCCGGTGGTGGTCAGGCTGGACACGATCAACTGCGTCGCCTCGACCCCGGCGTGGGTGTGCAGGGCGTCGGCGTTGGAGTTCGCCCCGGCGGTGAGGGTGCCGAGGTTCGCCGCCGTGACGTTGGACGAGACCGCCGAGCCGTTGATCTGGAACAGGCTCGGAAGGTTGATCATGCCCGTGCCGGTCGTCGAGAGCGTCACCCCGTCCTGGACAACCAGGGTGCCGCTGCCGAGCACGAGGTTGTTCGTGCCGTTGTACTGGAGGTTGAGACCGCCCGCGCCCGAGAGGGTGAGCGCGCCCGACGAGGTTTTCCAGGTCGAGGCCGCCGCCGCCGTCATGGTGATGGCCGCGCCGCTCGACGTGATCGACATCGCGCCGCTCGTGGTGGTGATGTCGAGCGTCCCGGAGGTGGTGCCGATGGATGAGTTGTTCGTCGCGCCCGCGAGCGAGAACGCGCCACCCGAATGGGTGAGCGTCCCACTCAGGGTCGAGGAACCCGTCACCGACAGGTTGCCGGAGGAGAGGGTCAGGTTGCCGGAGGTGACGGTGATACCGTTGTCGAAGGTGTTGGAGGAACCCTTGAAGCTCGACACGCCGGTCGTGGTCTTGAAGACGCCCGTGCCGTTCGAGAAGTCGGCGGCCCCGGTGCCAGCCGTCATGGAGAGGTTGGCGTTCGCCGCCATCGTTACCGAGGAGAGGACGCCGTTGATGGTGGTGGTGATGCCCGACTTGCCGATGTTGACGGCGGAGGCGACGGAGGTGCCGATGGAGATCGAGCCGGGGTCGGCCGAGCCGCTCGACGCCGACCCGGCGTTGATGGTGACGCTGCCGCCGTTGGCGGCACCGCCCGCGCCGTCAGCGCCGCCGTTGCCCGCCGCGATCGTGATGTTGCCACCGACGCCCGGGGCTCCGGTCTCGGAGGCCGCGCCGCCCGC
>Ga0194131_10004211_pt1 | contig 21946 bp, 10 predicted proteins | sample TA2KigO120mmetaG_FD_148631 | JGI IMG/M metagenome (GOLD analysis project Ga0194131, IMG submission 148631) | Freshwater microbial communities from Lake Tanganyika, Tanzania - TA2015053 Kigoma Offshore 120m | ecosystem: Environmental > Aquatic > Freshwater > Lake | place: Tanzania: Lake... | reverse complement strand
CGCGCCGCGCATGATGACCAGCACGCAAATCCGCCAGTCGTTCCTCGACTTCTTCCGGTCGAAGCAACACACCATCGTCCCCTCGTCCTCGCTCATGCCGGACAGCCCGAACCTGCTGTTCACCAACGCCGGCATGAACCAGTTCGTGCCCATCTTCCTCGGCGAACGGAAGGCTGATGTCTCCAAGTGGGCCGGCGCCGTCCCGTCCCTCGATACCCGCGCCGCCGACACCCAGAAGTGCATCCGCGCCGGCGGCAAGCACAACGACCTCGACGACGTCGGCCTCGACACCTACCACCACACGTTCTTCGAGATGCTCGGCAACTGGAGTTTCGGCGATTACTTCAAGAAGGAGTCGCTCGAATGGGGTTGGGAACTCATCACGAAAGTCTGGAAGTTCCCGCCCGCGCGGCTCTACGCAACCGTCTATTCGCCCGACAAGCCCAAGGGCGACCCGAGCGACTTCGACCAGGAAGCCCACGACATCTGGGCGCGGCTCTTCCGCGACGCCGGACTCGACCCCGCCGTCCACATCGTCAACGGCGGCAAGAAAGACAACTTCTGGATGATGGGCGAAACCGGCCCGTGCGGTCCGTGCAGCGAAATCCATGTGGACCTCACGCCCGGCGGCGACACCCGCGGCGCGCTCGTCAACCAGGGCGACGCCCGCTGCATCGAAATCTGGAACCACGTCTTCATCCAGTTCAACGCGAACCCCGACGGCACCTTCTCACCGCTGCCCGCGCAGCATGTGGACACCGGCATGGGCTTCGAGCGCGTCACCAGCATCATCCAAGGCACGAAGAACCTGACCGACTTCCAGAACGCAAAAATCTCCAACTACGAAACTGACGTCTTTCGCCCGCTCTTCGATGAAATCGAGAAACTCTGCGGAAAGAAATACGGTTCCACACTACCTAAGCCTGGGAGCACCGGCGAAACCGAACAGGAGAAGGTGGACATCGCCTTCCGCGTCATTGGCGACCACATCCGCACGCTGTCCTTCGCAGTCGCGGACGGTATTCAACCCGGCAACACCGACCGCAACTACGTGCTGCGCCGCATCCTGCGCCGCGCGGTGCGCTACGGCCGCACGCTCGGCTTCCACGAGCCGTTCTTCTACAAGCTCGTGGACGTGCTCGCCCGCACGATGGGCGATGTCTTCCCCGAAATCCGCGCCAAGCAGCAGCAGGTGAAGGACGTGCTCAAACTGGAGGAGGAGAGTTTCAACAAGACGTTGGACAAAGGTATCGTCCTGTTCAACGAAGAGGTGGCGCGCCTCATGAGACCGGACGCAGCGGCCGCCGCGCCGGGGAGCGCACGCGTCCCGCGTGCTGTTTCCGGCGTCCCGCCGGAAACTCGTTCCACTAACTTCCCCGTCGCTCTCGAATCCGCAACCGGTTCCACCTACTCACGGCGCAACCTGCCTCATTTCGAGCGACCGTGGGCCAAATACATGGTGACGTTCACCACGATGGACAAGCGCCAGCTTTCGCCCAAAGCCCGCGACATCGTGCTGGAAAGCCTCCTCTTCACGCACCAGCAACGCCGTTGGCAGATGTTCGCCGCTTGTGTCATGCCTGACCACGTTCATGTGTTGTTTGAGCCGCAAATCAAAGCGCAAGACCCGGACGGCAAGCCCATTTTCTGGTCGTTGACCGAACTGCTGCACTCTGTGAAGTCCTTCTCCGCACATGAAATCAACAAGGTGGAAGGCACGAGTGGTGGCGTGTGGGAGAAGGAATCCTTCGACCGGATGATGCGGTCGGATGCGGATTTGGAGGAAAAGTTCCACTACATCTGCCGGAATCCTTGGGATGGCGGGATCGTTTCCGTGACGGAAAACTATTTGTGGCTGTGGACTCCGAGCGCGGAGGCGGCAGCGACGGGGAGCGCACGCGTCCCGCGTGCGGTTTCCGGCGTCGCGCCGGAAACCTCGTCTGCACTGACTCCCACCGGAAAGTCCGAAGAAGAGAAGTCAGTGGAACGAGCTGCTCGGCGGGACGCCTCGCAGAGCACGCCGGAGGCGTGCGCTCCCCAGATTTCCGCGCCGTTCGCCTTCCGCCTTTATGACGAACAGGGCTTCCCCCTGGACCTCACCGAGCTGATGGCCCGTGAGCGCGGCCTGACCGTGGACAAATCCGGCTTCGAGAAGTTGATGGAAGAGCAGCGCGCCCGCGCCCGCGCCGCGCAGAAGAAAGAAGTCATTTCGCTCTCGCAAATCGAAACCACCACGCCCACCCAATTCGTCGGTTTCGAAAACCTCGCCGTGTCCGCGAAGGTTTTGGAAGTCGTCTCGCTCAAAGACAAGACCGCCGTCATTCTCGACACCTCCACCTGCTATGCCGAAATGGGCGGACAAGTCGGCGACACCGGCGAATTGATTGGCAGCGGCCAGCTCTGGCGCGTTGCCAATACGCAAAAGTCAGGCAACACGTTTCTGCACTTCGTCGAGGGCGGCGATGCTCCGGCGGTCGGCTCGAACGTCACGCTCACGGTGGAGAAAGCCCGCCGTGATGCGATTCAGCGCCATCACACGGTCACGCACCTGCTGCACTGGGCGTTGCACGAAGTCGCCAGCAAGGACGCGTCGCAGAAAGGCTCCTTCGTCGGCCCGGACAAGCTGACCTTCGACTTCAACAGCGCGCCGCTCACGCCCGCGCAAGTCGCCGACATCGAGAAGCTCGTCAACGAACGCATTCTCGAAAACGCTGGCGTCTCGTGGACCGAAGTCGCGCACGCCGACGTGAAAGGCCGCAAGGACGTGATGCAGTTCTTCGGCGACAAATACGGCGACACAGTGCGCGTGGTGCAGATTGGCGGCCACGCCGCGAAGCTCGACGGCTACTCGATGGAACTCTGCGGCGGCACGCACACCCGCGCGACGGGCGAGATCGGCCTCTTCCGCATCGTGGCCGAGAGCGCGATTGCCGCTGGCGTGCGCCGCATCGAAGCCGTCGCCGGCCTCACCGCCTTCGACGCGATGCGCCTGGACCGCGAGCTCATCAAGACCATCGCCGGCAAAGTGAGTTCCCCTGTCGGTGAATTGGAGAAGAAGATCGAGGCCGTGCTCGCGCACCAGAAGGAATTGGAGAAGCAGCTCAAGCTCGCCATCGCGCGCAACGCCTCGAACGCCGCGGGCGAACTCCTCAGCCGCGCGCACGACGTGAACGGCACGCCGCTCATCGCCCACAACCTCGGCGACGCGGACGGCGAATTTCTGCAAGCCGTGGCGGACGCGCTCAAGAGCCGGTTCCGGGGCGTGATCGTCCTCGGCGGCGGCGCGGGCGGCGCGGTCACCCTCATCGCGAGCGTCTCGGCAGACTTCACGGCGAAGGTGCAGGCCGGGAAAATCATCCAGCAGATCGCGCCCATCGTCGGCGGCAAAGGCGGCGGCAAGCCCGACAACGCGCGCGGCGGCGGCAAGGACGCAACCAAGCTGGATGAGGCGCTGGCGAAGGTGCGCACTCTACTCGGATAAGCGTCCTGCGCTGACGCCATGAGCACCGTAGCTGTCCACATTCATCCCAGCCAATTTCCAGCAAGCGTGGAGGCGGCTTTTTGCGAGTCGCTTGACCGGCGGCGGATGAACCACCAATTCCACTACAGCACGCCCATGCAATCAGCGCGGTGGCTGCGGGTGCACGAAGCGTATTCTCCGGCTCGACAGGACGATTCTTGCCTTGCTGCCTACGAACATGCCTTCGCGGCCACGGCGGATGGCATCGGCAACGGGCCAGTGACGGTCGTGGGCCTCGGGTGCGGTGGCGGACAAAAGGAGGCCGCATTGTTGCGCGCCCTTCTCAGGCATTCGGCCGCCCTGCCGCTCCGGTACGTGCCGGCGGATGTCAGCCCCGGGCTGGCGTTAGTCGCGCGGGCGGCGGCGTTGGCCACGGGCGCGGTCCAAGCAGAGGAAGTCGCACCGGTGGTGCTCGACCTCGCGGCAACAAAGGACTGGCGGGAAGCGCTAGAAGGCGTCGCTCCCGGCAGCGCGCGGCGGATCGTGACCTTCTTCGGAATGCTGCCAAACTTCTCACCTAACCAAGTGTTAACCCAGCTGTCCGCGTTGCTCGCGCCGGGCGACCTGCTGCTGGTAAGCGCGAACCTGGCCCCCGGCTCGGACTACGGAGCAGGCGTGCGCCAGGTGCTCCCGCTCTACGACAACGCGCCCACAGCGGAATGGTTGTTCGCAGTGCTGGAGGGCGTGGGCATCTCGACAGACGATGGCCGTATCGAGTTTGGCATCGCCGCCTGCCCAGAGGGCTCCGGCCTACAGCGCATCGAGGCGGACTTCGTCTTCCAGCGTGCCAACGCGGCATGCTATGCAGGCCGGTCGTGGCCCTTCGGGGCGGGCGATCGCTTCGGGCTGTTCTTTTCTTACCGCCATACGCCGGAGCGAGTATCGGCACTGTTCGCCCCATTCGGATTGGCGCTGGCAGGCCAGTGGCTCAATGCGGGGGGAGATGAAGGCGTATTTCTTCTGACACGCAGCGGCATGATTACCAGCTGACTGACTGAGAAAAGGTTGGCAGTTGAGAATCAGCCGTACACGCTGCGCGCCATGCCAGAACTGCCCGAGGTCGAAGTGCTCGTGCGACACCTCGCCCCGCTGCTGCGCGGTCAGGTCGTGCGCAGCGTCACTGTGCGAAAAGCAAAGGTGGCGCGACCCACCTCGGAACGCAGGCTGCGGGCCACCCTGACCGGGGCAAAATTCCTAAGGCTGGAGCGCCGTGGAAAATATCTCGTGTTCACGCTGCGCCGTCCGCGTGGACGCGGGACGCTGACGGTGACAGGTCATCTAGGCATGACAGGGCGGATGTTTCTCCAACCGAAGGCCGCGCCACTACCAAAGCACGCCGTCATAGTGCTGGACCTCGGCCGGCGCGCGTTCGTGTATGAAGATCCCAGGCAGTTCGGGCGGTTCACGCTGGATGACTCAGCGGTGCGCGCGCTAGGACCGGAGCCGTGGGATGAAAGTTTCTCCGTCGCGGCGTTCGCTGGTTCGCTGCGCCGCTCGGCGCAGGCCATCAAGGTGAAGCTGCTCGACCAATCGCTAGTGGCTGGCATCGGCAACATCTATGCAAGCGAGGCGTTATTCCGCGCCGGGGTGTCGCCGAAGCGCGCAGCGCGGCGAGTGAAGACAGAGGAAATCGCCCGACTTCACACAACCATCCGCGAAGTGCTGACCGAGGCCATCGCGTGCGGCAGCACCATCCCACTGAACTTCGCGGGTGCGGAGAAAAGTAACGGTCTGTTCTACTATGGCGCAGCGGAGGGCAACTCGCAGTTTTACGAGGAGCGGCTGCTGGTCTATGACCGCGCCGGGAAGCCCTGCGTGAGGTGCAGAGCCCCCATCCGTCGGCTCGTGCAAGCAGCCCGAAGCACGTTTTATTGTCTGCGGTGTCAACGATAGCCAAGTAGGGCACTGCATCCTGCTTGTGCAACTGACTTTTGGATTTCGCTCCAGCAGGTTCTTTTATTTGGAAGGGCAGGCTGATGGCACAGCCTGCATTTCACGCCTGCCGGCGTGGCGCGAAAAAGGCCACGGCAATCCACAACACGAGGAACGCCCCGAGCGTTAGCACGATGGGTTTGAGCCAGCCGCCAGCCTTGAGGTTGCGAGCGGCGAACTCAACGGTCATGGGCTTGTTCACTTCCGTTTGCAGCACCTGCGTGAAGACGTGGCGCTGGCCGCGCAACGGCAGGTTCACCCGCAGCGGTTGCACGGTCGTCACGGTCACTTCCTGCGCTTTCTGGAGCTTCTCTAACTGTTGTTCGGCGGCTTCGGTGTCGTAGCGCAACGCCTGCTGGTTGACCTGCATTTGCGCGCCTTTGCCATCGTTGCCAGCGACGAAGTAGCTATCCACCTGCACGCCCAGCTTCGCCGCGTTGTCCAAGGTGTAGGCCTGCTGCGCCTGCACGAGGTTGCTCGCTTGCGAGCGTCGGAGTTGCACCTCGACCTCCTTCAATTGCCGGAATTCATCCGCGTCCGCGTCTTTGCCCGCCGGCCCGCCTTGCTGCCCGCCGCGAATGCCCTGCGGGTTGGCTGCGCGCCGGTTGTAGTTGAAGAACTCGTTGTTCGCCTCGCCCAACTTGCCCGACAACAACAGCCCGTTCAGCCGACCGAAGCTCGACTTCGCCTCGTTGTCGCGCAGTTCCTTCCCGCGCGCCTCCTGCCGTGTGTATTCGGCCGCCGAGTAATTCACCGTCACTACGGGTGCGCCGGTGAGGTCGCGGCCCATCGACCCAGCGAAGTCCGTGTATTCGTAGTCCGGCGGCAACAGCAACTCCCAGCGCGCGTTCTTGAGCGGCACGTCGAGCTTCGGCGTCGCGAGTGCCACGTTGCCTTGGCGCTTCGGGAATTTGTCGGCCGCCACGTAGGTGAACTCCACCGCCATCGCCGTGTCCGCCGCGCTCTGCTCCAGCGGCAACAGCAGCTTGCTGCCTTGCTTCGTGGGCCGGACGGCTGTGCCCGCGACAAACGCGCTCCACACCATCGCGCGCGGCGGCAGCTCCACTTCGAGGAACTGCCGGCCGTTGTTCCGCACGGAGAGCGACACCTCGGTCATCATCTGGCCGTCGTCTGCGACGACCGTCGTCAGCCGCGCGCTGTCCACGAGCGCCTGCAACACCGCCGCCTCGGCGAAGCGCTGCGGCGTGACTGCCAGCTTCCAGCCGGGCCGCAGGTAACGCCACGCCAGCACCACCTGCTCGCCCTTCGCGCCGCTCGCGTAGGCCGTCGCCCAATCGGGCAATTCGCGCGGGTCCACGGTGAGCAACTCGCCGGTCTTCGCCTTCTCCATGACCTGCAGCGGCGGCTTGGCGAGGATGGCCACCGAGCCCGTCTCGCGCTCGACGCCCACGGCCTCGACCGCCGGCACTTCCACGGGCGCGTTCGTCTTCGCGGCGCGCGGCTGCTCCCACGTCACGACGAACGTGTGCTGGCCGCGCAGTTTGTTCTGCAACTCCACGCGCCACACCTCGCCGGTCTGGTCGCGCCGCCGGATGTTCGCGCCTGAGATGTCCACGTTTGTGACGGTCACGGGAATTTTCAGCCGGAACTCCTTCACCGGCGCGTTCGCGATGTCCAGCCGCACGAGCGCGCGCCCGCTCACGAGCGTCTCGGTCACGCTCATGAGGTTCACCACCTCGGCACGCACCCACGATTCAAGCTGCTCCGCCGCCACGCCCAGCTTCCAGGTCGCCGTCGCGCTCGGCTCGGTGGCGAGGAACTTGAACGCCAGCGTCGGCTGCTCGCTCAAGCCGCGGTAAATGCCCACCGGCATGGTCGCAGCGGGAATCTCGCTCAACCCATCGAAGCCGTCCGTCTTCACCGACAGCCCCGCCTCGGTGCTCACGGCGACAAAGCCGTTGAGCTTGTCCACGCCCAGCGGATGCACTGCCGGCACCGCGAGCGACTTCGGCGCTTCCTTCAACGTCTGCGCGAGGACGACCAGCAGCGAGACCGCGCCCTGCGTGCGTTCGCGCAGCGGCACGTCCAGCACGCGCACGCCCGCTTCCGTCTTCTCCGTCCAGTTGCTCACGAGGCCGAACGCGCTGCCCCGCTGGCGCAGTGCGGCATCCAGCACGCCGACCGTTTCGATGCGCCAGCCCACGGGCAACTGCGCGCGCAACTGGAAGATGCCGGCCTTCTTCACGTTGTAAGTCACCTCCGCCGCGAGCCGCAGCTCTTCCGCGCCCACGCGGAGCCGCTGCATCACGGTCGCATCAAGTTGCGGCTGCACGGCCTCGGCCTTCACCGCGAAGGCGAACGTGCTGCGCAGATACCGGAACGCGCTGACGAGCTCGGCCTGGTTCGCCTTGCTCACACGGTTGAACTCCGCGTTGTCCACGCGCTGGAGGTCCGTTGCCGTCTCGACCGCGAGGCTCGTCTCCTCTGCGCCGCGCACCGCCACGAGGCCGGACTCGCGCCGCACGTCCTGCACGATGGGCACCTCAACCCGCACCGTCGCGGGCAGTGTGCCGAGCGCTTTCTCCAGCTCGATGGTCAGCCGCCAGTTCGCCGTCACGCCCTTGAGCAAGTCCACCACGAGGGTTTCCGCGCCGCCTTCAGTGAGCAATTCCCACGTCCGCACGCCTTCGCCCTCGACGCGCAAGAGCCGGTGTCCCACGGGCAAGCGCACCTTCGCCTGCCGCAGTTCGCCCTGCGCAATCTGGTAATCCACGAACGCGCGCGAGTTCACCACGCCGCCGCCCACGGTCACGAGCGTCGCGGTCTGCGCGAAGATGGTCGCGTCCATCTCGGCGATGCGTTTGAGGCGGGGCGTCCACGCGAGTTCCACGCGGTCGGTCGAGCCGATGATGGCCTCGACGCGCGTCTGCTTGCCGGCAGGCGTGCGCTTGAAGGCGACGGCGGTGGGGAACTCCACGTCGGCGTCGGCCTCCTCGATGACCACACTGAACTGGCTCGCCAGCGCGGGCGGCAGACCAAACGCCAGCCGACGCTTCGTCACATCGCCTTCCAGACGCGCGAGCAGCTTTAGCTCCACCGTAACCGCGCCTGCCTTGGGCAACCACACGCGGGCCGTCGCGCCCTCGCGCACGAGCCGCGCCTCGCCGGCCTTGGCGGTGAAGCTCTGGATGGCCACGTCGCTGCCGAAGAGCGTGAAGGTCTGGTTTGTGCCCGTGGAGTTGAGCACCAGCGTGGCGGTGAACTCGGCGGACTTCTCGCGGAGGGTGCCGTTGTAGCTGGCTGAGGACAGGGTGACAGCGTGCGGAGTGCGGAGTGCGGAATGCGGAATGGAATCCTGGGCGAAGGCGGCCTGCCCGGCGAACAAAAGCGCTATCAAAGCCGCCGCCGGCGGCACCGAACCGGAGTTGCCGGAGCTTTCATTCTTCGGAGCCACCGCCACATCAGTAACGGTTGCGGGCAAGGGGGGAACTTCATTCCGCACTCCGGATTCCGCATTCCGCATTTGCTTCGGCCAGAATTTCCACGCCAGCCAGCACAGGACAAACGCCCCGACTGATGGCACGGCAGCGATTAGAACCCAGTGCAGCGTGCGCGCCGAAAGCCCCAGCCACGTCACGCCCGCGACCGCGAGCGCGATGCCCAGCGTGATGCCGAAGCTGCTACGCTCCGCGCTGCGCCAGCAGAGCAGCGCCCAGAGCAGCCCGCCGATGAACAGCGCGAGCTGCCCGGCCGACTGCGCGGCGCGGAACTTACCCAGCGGCATCACCGCCATTTCGATGCCCAGCGGCTCAGTCGTGAGATGGAGCACCTTGGTGAACGTGAACGCCTGCCCGCTGCGCGGGATGTCAATGCGGATGGACCGCATCCCCGCCGCCGTCTGCGCGGCCTCGCCGGATGCGGTGGCATATCCACCTCTCGCTAGAGCGCCTCCGCCCCCGGCACCACTGCCCAGGCCACCAATCGCGAGCGTGCCGAGCTGGAAGTGGCCCCGTGCTACCCCCCCATCCGTGGGTGTGATATCCGGAAGAACCACACTATTGCGCTGGAGGGGCGTTACTTGCGGGTCCATCGGCAGTCGTGCGGGCGCAGACGTCACCATTGGCGGCGGAGTTGCCGGCACCAGGCCGGACGCGGCTGTGGCAGCAGCAGGCCGGTCGTCGGTCTTGCGGTTTCGCTCCTCGCGCGCGAGCGACTCTGACTTTTGCAGGTCACTCATTTTCTTGTCCACCTCGGCGAGGCGCTCCAACTCGACGCCGCGAGTCTGTGGCCGGTCTGCTCCAGCAATCGCTGCAGCGTTCTTCGGCATTTTCATTGCCTTCGCCCGTTCGTCCTGCGCCATGCCCACGCCCTGCGCGCGGCGCACGGCGGACTGCGCGACGATTTGCGCGTCCTTCTGCTGGGCCGCAGCAAAGCCCGCGCTGGTCATCTGCTGCACGCTGCCGTCGCCCATCACCACGTTGCGTCCGTTGGCGTCCGTGGGCGAGTAGGCGAGAATCGCATCGCTGTGCTCCGGCTTGCCCGCGCCAGCCCACACGTAGCGCTCGCCGCTGTCGGGATCCGTGAGAATTTTCTCACTGCCCAGCTCGTTAGCCATTTCCTCAAAGTTGTCCGGGAAACGGCCCGCGTTGTCGTTGGCGAAAATCTTCGCCGCGAGGCCAATCTGCTTGAGGTTGTTCGCGGACGTGATGCGCACGGCCTTGGCCTTCGCCTTGGACAGCACGGGCAGCATCATTGCCGCAAGGATGGCGAGGACCGCCGCAACGGCGATGAACGACAAGATGCCTTTCGCTCCGCGCTGCTTGACGTGGTAGGCGAAGCCATAGACGAGCGCGAGGAAGAGCAGCGCCCAGAGCCAGTCAGTGCCGAAGTTCTCGAAGTAGTTCATCGCCCGCTCCCACGCCTCGCGCAGGCCGTAGGTCGTCCCGCGCGCGATGCTCATCGTGCCGCCGAAGTTGGAGACGCGCTTGGTTTGCGGGACGAAGAGCTGCCACTCGGCGTAGGTGTTCGGCACGTCCGTGGCCGGCGCGGTGAGGGCGACGTGCTGCGGCAGCCAGCCGGTTAACGCGGCGAGCTTCTGCGCATACACGATGTCCACGGCGAAGGCCTCGTCGCGGTTCGCGCCGCGCGGCAGCGGCACGACCAGCCATTCGCCGTCGCGCTCGGCCTTGCTCGGCTCGTTGTTGACGTAGCAGCCCCAGAAGTTCGCGTCCTTGGGCAGCTTGAAGCGCTGATGCTGCCGGTCGTTGTTTTTGACCATGAAGCTGGCCTGCGTGAGCATCTCGCCGGCTTCGGTCACGACGCTCGTGAGCTGCGTGCGGTCAGCCACGGCGTCGAGCACGCGCTCCTCGTCGAAGCGCGCCGCGTCCGCCGTGAGCGCGAAGTCCCCGCCGGTGTAGCGCCACGCCAGCAGCACGGGCCGCGTGCAAAGCGCGCGGTCGGTCTCGGCCAACTCGCTCGGGTCAATGGCCCGCAACGGCTCGGCGGCGGGCTTGGGCTGGAGTTTCAAGTTCGCCGCCGCCGTGACCGCGAGCGAACCGGTCTCGCGCTCGACGCCGTCGCAATGCGCGCCCGCGAGGTCGAGCGCGGCCTTCTTCGGGTCGAACTGGTAGTCGTAGGTGACGACGAGCGTGTAGCCGCCCCAGGCTTTGTCCTGCAATGAGATGGTCCACAAGTTCGTAGCCTGCTCCTTGCGCCGGATGTTCGGGCCGGTGAACTCGACGTTCTTCCAGTGCGCCGGCAGCCGCACTTTGAACTCCTGCACGCCTTGGTTGAGGATGCCAAAGCGAATCGTCGCGCTGCCGCCCACGAGGCCGTCGCCGACGGTGACGAGGTTGAAGACCTCGGCCACGACGCGCGCGGGTAGGCGTTCGGTGGCGAGCGCGAGCCGCCAGTCTGGGGCGTCGGCGGTGAAGGCGAGCGCTTCGTCGCCCGCGCGCTGCGAGAGCTGCGTCACCGGGATTTCCCGCGCGTTGGTCAGGGTTTCCGTCTTCAGCCGAATGCCCGCTGCCGAGGCCGCGCCGATGAAAGCGGTTTCCTTAATCGCGCCTGCGAGCCGCACGGGAGCCACGGCGATTTGCGCCGGGAAGGTCTTGTGCGCCTGCTCCAGCACAAGGTCGAGCCGGTGCGTGCCGAGGATGCGCTGGGTGAAGTTGATTTTGAGTTTGCCAGCGGTGGCCTTCCAATCCTCCACGTTCGTGCCGCGCACGTCGGTCACGTTGAAGTTGGTCGGGTAACTGAACTCGGCGGTGTAGATGCCGGCCTTGAGCACGCTCAGGCTGACCGCGTGGCTCGCGACGAGGCGCGACTCCTCCAGCCGGGCGGTGAGGCGTGACGCGGTTTCCAGCACCGGCTCGATGCGTCGCAGCCGCGCGGCGACGCTGAACGGCCGGGCGTTGAAGCGCCACGCGAAGAGCGTGCCCGCGCTGGCGTTGACCTGCCGCAGACCGGGCGCGGACTCAACTTCGACGACGGTATCGTCCACGCTAACGGCGAACGTGCCGGCCTCGCGCTCAATGTCCAACGGCTGCGGCACGGCGAGCGTGGCGCTGGCGGGCGTGGTCTCCACGGGTTGCTCGGTGAAGAGGGTGAGGGCGTAGCTCTTTTCGACGGGCTTGGCGAAATCCACGGTCAGCACGGACCATCCGGCGGGCACGGGGGCGGCAGCGGCAGGCTTGGCGGTGGCCCAGTCGCGGATGCCGTCGCCCTGCACGCGGGTGAGCGTGTGGCCCGGCGGCAAGCCGACGGTGAGGCGCGCGGCGCTGGCTTGCAGCAGTTCGTAGCGCAGCGCGGTGGTGAACTTGATGACCGTGGGCGAGACCTGTGCGGCGGCAGTGGTGTCTACGGTGATGAGGGACTTGCGCGCAATCTCAGTGGTCTTGCTTTGCCAGCGTAGCGAGACGACACGGTCTGCGCCAACGACACCCGCGAGGGAGGAAGTAACCTTCGGGCCCCCGCCCTCGATAAGCGCGCCGCTGAGAAGTTCGACTTCAACGCCGGTGTTGCCCTCGGCCTTGAGGCTGGCGGTCGCGGCGGGCGGACCAGTGAAGGCGATGTTGTTCCAAGGCTCGGCCTTGGTGATGCGGGCGATAACTTCGAGCTTGAGCGAGTGGACGCCAGTCTTGGCGCAGTGCAGGCGGTAGACGCCGGCCCGCGGACTGGCGGATGGAGGCTTGCTGATGATGAGCCGCTCCGCTGCCTCGCGGGTGAGCCGCACGCCCGCAGGCAGTTCCGGCGCGAAGACCGCAATGTCACCCTCGAAGAGAATCGTGCTGACCTCGTTCGTCGTGAACGACTCAACCTCCACCGTGGCCGTGAAGCGCGCCTCGGTGTCGGTGACTTTGCCGTCGTAGCGCACCTCGCGGACGATGAGGTTTGTATAAGTCGTGGGCGGGGGAACAGTCGACGCAGCGAAGATTTTCGGCGGACTCGTGCCGCGCGAGAGGATTTGCAGGCCGTTCAGCACCGCGACGCCCCCAGGGCCAGGCGCAATCGTGATGACGACGGGTTCACCCGCCAGCACCGGCACATCCCGGAAGACGATGAACTGCCGGCCTTCCTGCCAGCCTTGCGAAAGCTTCCAGCCGGGGGCCGAGCCGGGACCGAGCGGGCCAAGGACGTTCGTGCCGGAGCGGATTTGGAAGAGGGAATTCTGCTCGGGGCCGGAGTCGGCGTCCGCGTGGCCGTAGAGGTAGAACTGGTAGCTGCCGGGTTCGAGGTCGCGGAGAGTGAGCGTGATATTGGAGCCGTTGTGGGGAAAGATGAAGTGGTCGAACATCGCGTCGCCCGAGGAGTTGCCCCAAGTGCCGGGGGCGTTGGTGACGCCGAGGCTGACGGCGGTTTCCGAGCGGTCGGAGAGCTTGAGTTTGTCGAGGAAGCCGTTGGTTTGATAGGGCTTCCCGGGCAAATGGCGCGGGCTGTAGTGGCTGTAGACATTCCAAAAGTCGTTCGTGCCCAGCCCCGTCGCCGCGAGGCCGGTCTTCGGGCTAGTCATGCCAGCACCAAAATCCACATTGAGAAGGAATTGGGCAGATACCGGGAGGGTGCAGAGCAGGATTAAGATGAGAATGAGAAGCAGGCGAGGATGTTGGCAATTGGGCTGTTTTCTCATGGCGCGAGGTAGTTCAGATTAAGGCGGTAAGAATGAGTCTGGCAGATGTTTGCAAAAGAGTCGTTAGAAAATTGTGAAACCAAACGCAGGGTTCGCAGCCCATCGAGAAAGACTAGTGGCAAGCCTAACGGTCTGATTCTTAGGGTGTCATCGGTTGTAACTCGGAACTGGGAGGGTTGCGACGCACATTGAGGGTTGGACGGGATGTCCCCGCTGATGCTCCCATTTAGCCGTGGCCAACCGCACGCGTCCTCTGGAATCAAAACACGCAAGGGAAAGGTCAGGGCGGCTGGCTCGGCGAAAATCGGCACTAAATCCGATTGTAAATCGAGCCCGCCCTGAGGCACCAAAACTGGCGGCACCTCTAGATATGACCCATGCAAATCGGATTGCCAAAACTGGAGTTAACTTACTATTGTGCTTCGTAAATTATGAAGCACGTCTCTTTGCTACTTTTTCTGGCATGCTTGGTAAGCGCATGTCCCAGTGCGCGGGCGGCGGCGGCGGATGAGCTTTACGTAAAAATCTTTAACACCATCCTCCAAGCCGATGACCAGCAAAAGTCGGGTCAGGGCAAAAAAGCGCTGGAGAACTATCTGCTCGCGCAAGACGACCTGAAGAAGCTTCAGTCAGGCTACAAAGACTGGGAGCCTAAGCTCGTCGACTTCCGTTTGAAATATCTGGACGATCATATTAAGCGCCTGACCGTTCAGTTTCCAGGTACCACCGCCACCAAACCACTAGCACCTGCCATCCTACTCGAGGATGACCCCGACGCCGTTAAGCTCACTGGCATGGATAAACAGATTCGCGATCTTAACAACGAGCTGGTCAAGGCGCGGACCGAAGCCACGGGCGCAACACAAAAGTTGCGCGAAGCGCTGGCCGCGCGGCCCAAAGACATCGATCCTGCCGAATTGGCAAAGTCTCAGCAACGCGCGCGCGACCTTCAGAAGGCTGCCGACTTAAAGCAGATCGAAATCGAGGACGCCACCAAGCGCCTCGCCGCCCTCAGTAAGGAGCGCGATGACCTGCAAAAACGTGTCGCCGTGCTCACCGACAAAGCTGAGGTGCCGGTGCTCAAGAAGGAAGTTTCCTCCTTGAAGGCGAAGGTGGACGAGCTGACCAAGCGCGCCGCCGCTGGTGACATGTCGGAGGAACTCGCCCGTCAACTCGCCGCCGCCAAGGCCAACCTCAAAGCCGAACAGGATCGCGCCAGCGAACTCGCGAAGGCCAACAAGAAGATGGAGGCCATCCTTATCGACCCGAACAACCCTATTGGCATTTCCACCGACGAGTTAAAGGCGCTGGAGAAACGGAACCGCGACCTCGAAGCGGCGGTGAAGGCCTTGGAATCGCAGCTTCAAAAGGGCACACCCGACGCCACGAAGCTCCTCCAGATGGAGAAGGAGCGCGAGGACTTGCAAAAACAGCTCAACGACCTCCGGAAGCAACTGGACGACAAGAAGAAGGTTTCCAGCACCGCGCATGAAAACTTGGAACTTGAGCTTGCCTCCGCCCGAGCGCGAGTTGCGGCCCTAGAGGCCCGAAAAACACCTTACTCTGCGGAGGAACTTGCCCTGCTTAAGGGCACCACCGACCCAATTACGCCAGTGCCCGTCGTCAAGACTGCAAAAAAACCCTCTGCCGACCTGCCGCCCAGTTTCGCAAACTTGGCCTTAGAGGCCCAGCGCGCGTACGCTGCTCAGCGCTTCGATGACGCGGAGAAAAAATATCTCGAAGTTCTGACCGTCGCGCCGGACAACGTTTATGCGTTAGCAAACCTAGGCGCGGCGCAGATGGAATTAAACAAGCTGCCCGAGGCCGAGACGCACCTCAAACGCGCGCTTACCCTTGACGCTGGAGATGCCTTTTCCCTCTCGCTGCTGGGTCTGCTCAAGTTCCGCCAGCAGAAGCTGGACGACGCCTTTGATGCCCTCAGCCGTGCAGCTAAGCTCGACCCCGACAACGCGCAGACGCAGAACTACCTCGGCCTTGCCCTCGCACAGCGCGGCCAGCGCGACGCCGCCGAAGCCGCCTTCCGTGCAGCCATCCAGCTAGCTCCCGGCTACGCAGTCGCTCACTACAATCTGGCCGTCTATTACGCCACGCAGCAGCCGCCCACGCGCGAATTGGCCCGCTGGCACTACCAGAAAGCCGTCGCGGTGGGCCATCCCAAGAGCGGAGAGTTGGAGAAACTGCTCGCACGGAACTGAGGGAAGCGGACGGAAGCAGGATTAAGATTGGGAGCAGGATTGAGAGGCCGCTGTTTCCCGGTCAATCTGCCTCCTTCACTTTCGCGTAATCCTTGTCCTGACCCTCCCATGCTCCGCCAATCTGTCCACGAGCTTACCATCTCCACTTGCGGTCGCGGCTTCACTGAGGTCACACGCGAAGTCACCGTGATCCTGCGCCAATCCGGGTTAAAAACCGGCCTTGCCACGCTGCACCTGCGGCACACATCGGCCTCGCTGCTAATCCAAGAAAACGCCGACCCCGAGGTGCGCCGTGACTTGGAGCGCTTCTTTACCCGCCTGGCACCTGATGGCGACCCCCTCTTTCAACACATCTGCGAGGGCGACGACGACATGCCCGCGCATATCCGCACCGCGCTAACCACGGTCAACCTCTCTATCCCTATCGTGCGCGGCGAGTTGGTCCTCGGCACCTGGCAGGGCATCTATGTTTGGGAACACCGGACCGCTGCCCACCGACGCGAAATGGTACTTCACCTGCTCGGCGAGTAACCTGACATTTTGGACGGCGAGCCCAACCGTACAGTTACCGCTGTTCAGCTACCTTTCGCAACCGCTCCGCCTCCGCCGCGTGCTTGCTGGCCTCGGCGGGTTTACCCTGCTTCACCAACACTTCTGCTAGAAGCGCGTGGGCCTCGGCGGTTTGTGGAGCGAGTTGCACGGCGCGCTTCAAATGCTCAGCGGCGCGGGGCAGGTCGTTTCGCAGGGCGAGGGCGTTGCCCAAATTCTGGTGTGCGCCGGCGTGGTCGATCTTCACCTTTAGCGCGGCCTCGTAAGCGGGTATGGCATCAGCCCACCGACTCAAGCGGGCAAGCGCGTTGCCTAGGTTGAAGTGGAGGTGGAACGTCGCGGAGGCGGGGCTGAGTTGCAACGCCTCGCGGTAGGTGGCTACGGCTTGTTCGTTGTCTTCCGCGTCGGCATGGGCGTTGCCGAGCTTCATTAGCGCTTGGCTGCGGTAGTGAGGGCTGCGCAGTTTCGCGACCATGTCGGTGAAAAACGGCAGGTCGCTGTGCCAAATGGCGGTCTGCCGCCAACTCGTCAACGAGAGTAAAACAACCAGAGCCACGCTGCTAACCAGCAAGAATGCGGGCTGCGACCGCGCACGGACGAACCGCCATAACAACGCACCCAGCGCGATGGCCCAGAGCACGCCGTTGATGATGGCGTAGCGGTCGTGTGGATAGTGCGGCCGCTCCGTGAGTCCAAGCATCGGCACGAGCATGCCGAGATGGGCCAGCCACAGCGCGCCGGCGGCAGGCCACGCGCTCCGTTTCACGAATAGCACACCGCTCACGGCCAACACACTCAGCGCGCTCAGGAGAAAGACAGGTTCCTTGAACGTGCTCTCCATCAGCACGGGATAGACGGGGCACAGGTCCAGCGGGAGGAGCGGCTTCCACGCGTAGTAGGCCCACAGATAAAACGCCTGCATCGCACGCGCGAGTGGCGGGAAGTTGTCGAGTGTCACCGGCTTGTCCCAAGTGCCGGTGACGTGAAAGCGGCCATAGACGGTGCCGGCCACGAGCAGCAGCGACAGCGCGAGGAAAGGCAGCTTGTCCACGATGACACCGCGAAGTTCGGCGAAATGGGCAGCGCGACGCAGTGGGTAAAAATCCAACGCCACCAAGGCCGCGACAAAGCCTAGCACAATGGGATACGACAGCACCGCCAGCGCGAAGGCGGCGACCGATAGCCAGTAGTCGCGTCGGCGTGTGCCGGCGTCCGCGTCGGGTGCATTCGCGCGCAAGTAAAGGAGCGTCGCCACCAGCGCGAAGAGTAGTGCCAACCCGTAAGGCAACCCCGTCACCCACGCCACCGGCTCGACGCGCAACGGATGCACGGCCCACAGCAGTGCACCGATTGCCGCAGAGATGTCCTGCATAGCAAGGTCTTCAATTCGGCGTTCCGCACCCTGTGTTCCGTATTGGAGCAGTCTCCGAATGAGGAGGAACACCAGCCCCGTGTTCGCGCAATGCAAAAGCAAGTTGGCGAGATGGTAACCGAACGGATTTAACCCGAAGACTTCATGCACCAGCGCCCACGCGAGCCACGCGAGCGGCTTGTAGCGGATGGCCTGCTCGAAGTCGGTGAACATCCACCGCAGGTTCTCCGCTGATAAACCATGCACGCGCGGGTTTTCGAAGACATTGATGTCGTCGTCCCAACGCAAGAAACCCGACTCCAAGGTGCGAAAGAAGACAGTGAGAACCACCGCAACGAGCGCGAAGATAAGAACGGTGGTGCGTTGATGCGGGCGCATGGGTCAATCCCACTCCCACTCGTCGGCGGGGGTGAACTGGCTTGTGTTCAGCAAGAACTTCACGCCAAACGCCGCCTCGTTAACCGAGCCGAGCGCGATGCGACCGCGCTCAATGGTCAGCGTCGGCCAACCGGCGGGGCTGGGATGATAGAGGTCAAAGTGCATGCGCAGAATTTCCTCCTGCACGGAACGCGGAAACTGAGAAAGGCCCGCGTTATAGTGGTGACCGTTGCGTTCCACGCTCTTGATACCCAGTGCAGCGCAGACTGCAAAGTCTTGTAATAACGCAACCGGGCCAACATTGCACAAGTCTTCGCCGCTCATTAGCAGCGGACGCACGGGCGACTGCTGCTGCCGCTGCGCGAGCAGGCAGCGATTTGCGAGGCTCTTGATGACGCCCTTGCAGTTCTTGTGGCTCGTGCCGTCGTATCCCAGCGCGAGTGCGCTGGGCAAGCTGTCCAGTTCACCGTCCGACTCGTCAATAATGATTGGCGGACGCTCCGGCCAATCCGCTAACGCAGCGGCGGCATCCTGATGCAGCGCCATTGTGCGATGCAATGGCTGCTCAACGAACAGCAACTTGGTTAAAAACGCCTTGAGCGCATCATCTGCGCGCAACGTTTCCCAGAATTGACGGAATTCAGCAAAGGACTTGAACTGCTCGTTGCCATCCAGCGTAAAGGCGAAGTCTTCACCACACTCCGCCCGCAGCACGGCGGCGATGCGGCGCAGCCGGTCAACATCGTGCGCGGAATCACCATTTACCTTGAGTTTGAAGTGGCGCAGCCCATACACGCGGATGCTCGCGGCGAGCGATTGCGGCAGGCCGTCGCTCAACTGCTCCTCGCGCGCGATGTCCGCGTCCGTGAGCGGGTCGCTAAGGCCAACGGTGTGACGGGCGATGATCTCATGATGCGGACGCGCAGGCAGCCACTTGGCTGGCGAAAACCCTTCCAGTTCAGCGCGCAGTTCGCCAAGTCTGATGCCAAAATCATTGTCTAACAAGGCACGGTGGAAGGGCTTGGCCGCCGCACGGCAAAAGGCGTCCATTACGGCGCGCTCGACTAGTGAGGTACCGAAGTGCGCGAGCAGCGGCGGCTTGTGTTCTGCGGCCGCCCAAGCGGTCTGCGAATCGTGGAGTTGCTGCCACAAATCAAAAAGACTGGGTGCATTTTGACCCTCGGCAGTTTCCATCGCAGTCTCGATGACATCGAGCATCTCGTGGACTTCATCGAGTACGGCGCGAGCGGGATCCTTGGTGAACCACTTGGGCGGGAGGAGGTCCGCCGCCACGCCGAGCGCGGGCGGCCGGCCATCCACCTCCAGCGCCACGCGCACGAAGGCCATCGGCATGCGCGTCATCGTCGCGATGCCGTATTTGAAGGGCATTCGTGTGTGCAAGTTGTGCAGGCGCAGATCGGCTTCGCAAACGCGGAGATTCACGGGCGGAGTGTAACGGCGGACGGGGGTGGTTTCCAAGGGAGAGTGTTCAGTAATCAGTGTTCAGCGAACAGTGGACAGTGATCGCGCCGTTTCGTTGGGAACTAAATACTGAATACTGGACACTGACTTCTGATTGCCGCTCCGCCCGAATTTCCTTCGCTGCCGTGCGGTCGAAGCTACCGCATCCGACAATTTGCAAACCATGAACCGTAAATCCTTCCTCGCCCTAGGCCTGCTGGCCTTCGCCGCCGTTGCCTCCGCTGCCGAGCTTCGCATCGGGATGATCGGCCTCGACACTTCCCATGTACCGGCCTTCACGGACCTTCTCAACAACCCGCAGAACAAGGCTCATGTGCCGGGCGCGAAGGTCGTTGCCGCCTTTAAGGGCGGCAGTCCGGACATCGCCTCCAGCCGCGACCGCGTGGAAGGCTTCACCAAGACGCTCGTGGAGAAATACAACGTAAAGCTCTACGACACCATCGAGGAGATGGTGAAGCACGTGGACGCCGTGTTCATCGAAAGCGTGGACGGCCGGCCGCACCTCGCGCAAGCCGCCCCCGTCATCAAGGCCGGCAAGCCGCTGTTCATAGACAAGCCCATGGCTGGCTCCCTCAAGGACGTGCTGGAAATCTTTCGGCTCGCCAAGGCGGCCAAGGTGCCCGTGTGGAGCTCGTCATCACTTCGCTACGGCAAGAACACCTTGGCCGTGCGCGAGGGCTCCGTCGGCAAGGTGACTTACGCTGAGACCTCCAGCCCCGCGAGCATCGAGCCGTCGCACCCGGATCTCTTCTGGTATGGCGTCCACGGCTGCGAGTCGCTCTTCACGGTGATGGGCACGGGCTGCGAAAGCGTGAAGCGCGGTCAAACGGCGGACGGTAAGATCGAGGTTATCGGCAAGTGGAAGGGAGGACGTACCGGCATCTTTCGCGAGAATGCCAAATACCTCGGCGTCGCTAAGGGCGATAAGGGCGAGGCTCCTATCGGCGAATCCTCAGGCTACGCGCCGCTGGTGGCTCAGGCGATCAAGGCATTTCAAACCGGCACCGTGCCCGTCAAGCCCGAGGAGACCATCGAGCTATTCGCTTTCATGGAAGCCGCCGACGAAAGCAAGCGGCGCGGCGGTGCGGAAGTAACCATTGCCGAGGTACTGAAGAAAGCCGGCGCGAAGTAAGCCGCATCCTCGGGTCAGAGGGTTGACTTCACCTGCGTGAGGCCGATGATGCAGCGATGCCGCTCGTGGTGAACCTCCGTCAGCTTGAGTCCGAACCGCAGGACTTATCCGGCGAACTGCCGGCGGCCGACCTAGCATTGGAGCGCCCTGACGAGACATTGCACCTGACCCACCCGCTGGAGTACGAGTTGACGGCGACGCTCATCGACGACGCCATCCTGCTACAAGGGACGCTTCGGCTGCCAATGGAGTGTGACTGCGTGCGGTGCTTAAAGCGGTTTTCGTTCAGCCTGGAACTGTCGGAGTTCGCCGCGCACCTGCCGCTGGTGGGCGAAGACGCGGTGCCCGTGGTGGACGAATCCGTGGACTTGACACCTTTTTTGCGAGAGGACATTCTACTCACGCTTCCGCAGCATCCGCTGTGCAAGCCTGACTGTCGCGGTCTGTCGCAGCTCGCGGCCGGCGGCGCGTCGGGCACCAACCCCCAGACGAACGCAGGCGCGTCGCCATGGGCCGTCTTGAACGAACTGAAACTGAAAGAATAAGAATATGGGCGTCCCGAAGCGCAAACCTTCCCACAGCCGCCAACGCATGCGTCGCGCCTACAACAGCGTGCTCAAGCTGCCCCAGCTTTCCACCTGCCCGCAATGTGCTGCGCCGTTCCTGCCGCACCGGGTTTGCCCAGCTTGCGGCTACTACAAAGGTAAACAGATTCTGACCGTCACGGCAGGGGCATAACAGTTCGTGCTGGAGGGGCGCGACGATTCTCTGGCGCGCAATGCTGCTTTCCTAAACTAGCAATTCCACCGCCTGTCGGCTTACTCTCCGGCTATGCGAATTGCAGTGGATGTGATGGGGGGCGACCACGGTTGCGGCGTCATCATTGATGGCGCCAAGTTGGCGCTGGCAGAGAACCGCCGGCTCACCGAAGTGCATCTCGTCGGCCAGCAGGAAGAAATTACCGCTCACCTGCACAGAATCCAACTGCATGGCGACCCGCGCGTCCGCGTGTTGCATGCCTCGCAGGTTCTCGACATGGAGGACAAGCCCGTGGACGCGGTGCGAAAAAAGAAGGATTGCTCTGTCGTACGCGCGATTGAGCTAATTCGGGACGGCAAAGCGGACGCCGTGGTCTCACCCGGCAACACCGGCGGCATCCTTGCGGCGGGAACTTTCCGCCTGCGCACGTTGCCCGGTATCAATCGAGCGGCCATCGCCACGGTGATGCCTGAGCCGGACAATGAGTTCATTCTGCTCGACGCCGGCGCGAACACCG
>Ga0194131_10004200_pt1 | contig 21985 bp, 22 predicted proteins | sample TA2KigO120mmetaG_FD_148631 | JGI IMG/M metagenome (GOLD analysis project Ga0194131, IMG submission 148631) | Freshwater microbial communities from Lake Tanganyika, Tanzania - TA2015053 Kigoma Offshore 120m | ecosystem: Environmental > Aquatic > Freshwater > Lake | place: Tanzania: Lake... | reverse complement strand
ACCTTGGACGCCAACGATTATCCCAAAGGCCTACAGGTCTCCGACGATGAGTTTCAAGCGCTCAATATCAAACCCGGTAAGTTTCATGGCGATTGGAACTATACGCTTCTTCCTCGCTCTTAATCGGTAACTTAATTCTTGCCCATGCCAACAGTGAAACGAGGAGTGGCGATGGATTTGACAGCCTGTATGACGATGGCTTGCACTTCAGTCCAGTGTTCGGCGCTACACCCATCCAGGGCAGAAATCGGCATGATTAACCCACAGGGCAGCGGTTGGGCAGGGCTTTCAGCTGGAGCAGGCTCAGCTCCGTTCGCGGTTTGACGTTCTGTTTTTGATTCGTCGCTCATGTTTAAGAATTCCCCCTCCAAGCTACACTACCACAGCTACTCCTCAACGTGCGAATCCGCTGTGAGTCCCAGTCTATACCTCTAAGATCGTATTGCTGGAGCGTCACTTCCCCTTAGAGACCGTGTAGTAATTCCGAGGCGGTAATCGCCGAGGTTGCGAAGTGCTCTTCCGCGCGTGCCGTAAGCTCAGCATCGAGATCAAGCAGACCACGTTCACTGGCAATGGGTACGCTCGAATCAATTAACGTTCCCATGGCGACTTGGGCATCTCAGTATAGTGCTTGGTCGCCTCTTCTACGACATCCCAGTACACGGGATCTGGTTTCGGGAGAGCGTGGAGCAGTTCAGCGAGTTCAGCCCCTGTACACGTCATGGGCTTGATGGGTGAGATCGTACAAATCTGTTCCCCACCACGTTCGATGATGAATTCTTCACCACGGTAGCGTACGCGGTTTAACAAATCAGAAAATTGCCGGACCGCTTGGGTCGCAGAAAGATGAGATTTCATGTAAATATGATTATCCTATAACCCTGAAATCATACAATATATAAGTGATTGTCACTGTGAACGTGGGTAAAATGTCACGACTGGCACCGCACCAACGAAACGTTCTCTACGCTAGACCAATAGCTGGCGGCCAAGGCCGGCGGGCTTTCCTAGGGTCTCTGTGATGCAGCAAGGACAACGCAGCGTCACCGCGGAATTTTCCGCTGTCTTACGTGCCATCCATGTGGTGCTTGATCCGCAACCCACGATCTTCGTCGATCGTGTTTCACAGCCGCTGTTGAAGCTCAGTCGGCAGATGTTAGAGGCGGCGCTTCTGGAACAGCAAGCAACCGCAGCGCACTATGGGGACCCGCAGTACGCTGAGCAGGTCACTGCCAGTTTGCGAGCGTTCACCGTCCTGCGCTCACGCTTCACGAGCGATGCGTTTTTCGCAAGCGGCCTGGAACAACTTGTGCTCCTCGGAGCTGGCTTGGACCTGTCCCTTGCATTCGAGACCACCGTGCCGGTGTTTGCGGTGGATCATCCTGCTACGTCGAGATGGACCCGCAGCCTGTTGACCGATGCTGGTTTGCGAACTGTCACCAACCTGCACTTCGTCGAGATGGACTTTACCGAGGGGCCAGATGTGCTGTTACCGACACTACTGGCGCATGACTTCCAGCGAGACAAACCTGCGTTCTTCGTCTGGCTTGGCGTGCAGCCGTACCTCACCATTGAAGACGTCCTAGCGACCTCTCGCGTCGTGGGGAGCTGTCCGACGGGGACGCAACTCGTCACCGACTTTTTGACACCGGAGACCAACTGGAGTGGGATCGGCGCGCGCGCGGGAAGACTGCTGCAGAACCTCCCGCACCGTGCGCTGGAACCATTTCAGAGTTATTCGGATCCAGTGGAACTCGCGAAACAGTTGTTGGCCTGTGGTTTTATGACAACGCACACCATCGCGGCAGACGAGGCCAATGCTCGCTACTGTGATGGACGTAGCGATTCGCTGCGGTTTCCCAATTGCGCCGCCATTATTGTTGCTGCAGTGTGACAAGCGACTTCAGACCAAGCCATCGAGGCCCACCTGCTCAGGTCTGAGAAATCCATCCCGACTCAATGACTGGCACGACGCGGAGTTCAGGGGGAATATGCTCGATGCCGATGATCTGATCAACCGATTGATGCCAATGATACAGCCGTGCTTCTTGGTAGTTCAGCGGGACCCCACCAAACGCGTAGGACTCGACCCCCTGCTGAATGCCGTCACCAAACTGCATATCTTCCGCCACAATCATATTGAAATACTCAATGTAACTATCCCAACTCCGCGGTTTGGGGGCATTTCCCCAATCCGCGCCAAACCACCACAACTCCAGCGTGGTCGTGTTGATGCTGGTGGGCCAGAAGGCAAAAATCGGCAGTCCTTTTTCGTTCATGGGCGAGACCAGATTCGGCACCATATTAAACGACAGCACACTGGTCCGGGCAATCTCACCAACAGTGTCAATATCCGGTCGATCATCAGCGATTTCGGCGGTCTCGGTGTGGTTTTGCACGATGAGTGGTGAGATCATTCGTCCATGACCACCTGGATAGAGGGTATTCACATTGCCACGATGATCCAACAACCGCGCCACCGTCTGCGGATGAATCGAGCGGACATGATACACCTCCATGTTGGCTTCCATGGCGATCTTCCAGTTGCAGTGCAGCGTGAAGGAGTCTTTGTGGACAAACCGCAAGCGGTCGAATTGAAACTGCTCCCACTGCGGCAGCAGCGGCGCAAACTCGTCCGCCAGGGGTCGGGCGTTGGGGTCAAAGTTCGCAAACAGCAATTTCCCCAGCCGTTCGAGCCGCACGGGATACAATGAGCGACACGACACATCGAGATTGACAAAATCGCGCTGATCACGGAGTCCGATCAATTCCCCGTCCTGATTATAGGTCCAGCCGTGATACCCACAGATGAACCGATCGGCCTTGCCATGCGGCTCGCGGACGAGTGGTGCGCCACGATGCCGGCAGGTATTGTAAAAGGCGCGCACCTCTCCGCTGCGGGTATGCAGAATGACCACCGGCTGTCCTGCCGTGTCCCACACCTTGAAACAGCCGGGCGCGGGAATCTCATCCAGATGTCCGGCAAACAGCCACGACGTGCGCCAGAGGTGCTGTTTCTCCAACTCATAAAAGCGCGGATCGGTATACCGTTTACCGGGCAGGTCTGGGAATTGCGGGAAGCCCTCTGGTGGGCCTTTGCGCTCGGTTTCGTACTTGATCTGCGCGCGGAGTGTGTGGGTGTCTTCCATGTCGCCGCTGCCTTCCAGCTCCTCAGTTGCTATTCCGCAATTGTCTGACTTCGCATGTGGCTGAGGACAACCAGCTAACCATGTCACTGCTGTTGGGCGTCGAGCGCGGCTTTGAAGTCGCCAGTGCGTAACGTCGCTACCACCTTGAGATCTTCATCCAGCAGATCGAACAGGGTGTCGGTCTGACCACGCACGGTGTAGTACACAACCCCGCCATTGGGACCACCGCCCTCGTTATGGGCATCGCCCCCCATACTGAAGGTATACCGACCCGCTGGCCGCACCTCTCGGAGTTGACCGTCGGGTTCATAAATCCGATGCTCCCCCTCGACCACAAAGGTATTGGTGGCTGCGAGGTGCCGATGCAGCAATACCTTTTCGTTGGGATCGAATTTGATAATGAAATCTACGATATTGTGTTCTTCATCGACAAAGAAGATGGAGGCCACGAGATGCTTAAAGTCACCGAGCGTTCGCCAGTCAATTTGCCGATCATCAAAGCGGTACGGGGTCACAGGGGAGACGGCGGTTGCCATAGCATAAGCTCCTAACGTTTGAGGTGTAGTGTCCTCAATGTACGGAGCCCATCGGTGCCGTCAAGCGCCCCTAACAACACGAAGGGGTCGGGCCACGGACTGTTCCGGGCAAACCCGACCGAGCCGTCCTTTGTGTACGGGTAGGTAGCGGCGATCTGCTCTGGAATCACGATATGATCGCCCAACCAGATGGTACGGTAGCCGAGCGCCTCGGCGTGCTGGGCGACGCGAATATAATCGTCGCCAGTGGGATGGGTTCCTACCCCAAGGGAATAGTGAAGGCCGAATTTCATAACATATGCTCCTCACTGACGGGAATACAAGACTCAGGCTTCGTCCCTGTTCTTCGGCGTAGGTTATATAGAAGCGATTGTCCCGGCGCAATCGTAACAGGCAAGCCAGAGCGGTCGCTGTAGTATGATAGTGTACACGTCCCCCCCCCTAACGGCCTCGCGGTTCGATCGGCGTGAACCGCCCTGCTCGCGCTTCGATGACTTCCGCGGCCTCGAACAGCACGTCTTCGCGGAAGCGCGGGCCGAGCAGCTGCACGCCGATAGGTAATCCTTCAGCGATCCCCGTCGGCACTGCAATTGCCGGAAATCCGACAAGAGCGATCGCCATCATCGACCATTGGGCGGCGATGACCTGCGCAGTACGCTCCACGCTCTCGAGATCAGCATCCTGCTCGAAGGCTTGCTCCGCAGAGACCGGCAACAACACGAGTGGGCAACCAGCGAGAAACACTTGCAGCCGCGCGATCAAGGTGCCGCGGCGCGCGTAGCCGGTCATGTAGTCCGAGAGCCCTGGCTTGGCGCCCCACCACTCTTTGGCGACTGCGTAGTAGTGGGCAGCCGCGCGGCGGATCGCGTCGTCACCGGTCTGCTCAACAAGCGGCAGAATCTGGCGGAATTCCTCCAGGGCCAGGAGCCACCATAGCCGCCACGCTTCGCCAAGGAGCGGCAGCTCAATCTCTTCGACAACGTATCCCGCGTCGGCGAGCCAGCGCGCTGCCGCAGCCAACGCTTGGTCAACGGCGGGTTGCGGACGCGCTCCGCCAACGTGCCGTAGCACGCCGACGCGCATCGGACGAACCAGCGGCGCGTGCACGCTCGGCACCGGCACGCTCGACGGATCACGAGGATCGAAGGCACTCATCGCATCGAGCGCGAGGCGAAGGTCAGCGACGCCGCGAGCGAGCGGGCCTTGCACGAGCATCGTTTGCATCGACAGCGTTTCGTCACCGTTGACCGGTCCATGCCAGCTCGGCACGCGCCCCACCGTCGGCCGGATGCCGGTCACACCACACGCGTACGCCGGGTAGCGGATCGATCCACCGATGTCGTTGCCATGCGCGAGTGGCAGCATGCCGCTCGCCACCGCCGCGCTAGCTCCCCCGCTTGATCCGCCTGGGGTGCGTCGCGGGTCCCACGGGTTCAGCGTCCGGCCGTGGAGGTCGTTCGCCGTGAACCACCGATAGGAGAACGCGGGCGTATTGTTGCGCCCGACGAAGACCGCGCCCGCTCGACGCAGCACGCTCGCTTGCGGCGAATCCAGCTGCGCGATCTCATCGCGCAACGCCACGATGCCATTGGTTGTCGCGTGGCCTTTCTCGTCGCTGTTCACCTTGATAGAGGTCGGCACACCGTGGAGCGGACCAAGCAGAGCACCCGCCGCGACCGCGCGGTCCGCGGCATCGGCGGCCGCCAAGGCTTCATCGCGAGAGATTTCCACTAGCGCATTGAGCGTCGGGTTCACGCGGTTGATGCGTTCGAGACACGACGTCACCGCTTCCCGCGACGAGATGCGACGGGATCGGATCCCGCGAGCGAGGTCGCACGCCGACCAGCGCCACAGGTCCACGGGCAAAGCGTCAAGCCGGTTCGCGGTCGGATCAGTTCCTGCGTCGCGCGTCATACATTCCCCCCTCTCCTGCTGGCAACCGATTGACTCGCTGGCGTCTCTGGTAAAGACGGAAGCGACGAACGGAAGTTCGGTATTACTTCCCGCGCCATCAGCTCAACGTGCTCGTCGCTCCACTCCGGCGGGAGCCCGGGGGGAATGGTCCACGAGAAGAGACGCGTGAGTGCATTCTCCTCGACAAAGCGCTCGACGATTTCGCAGGCGCGCTCCGGCGTCGCGATGAAGCAGCCGTTCGCCTCGAGGTCCGCTCGCGTCGCCGAAGGCGAGAAGGACGGTTGCCCTGCGGCGGCAGCCCATTGCGCGTAAAGGAGGCCTTCGCTGCCTGATTCACAGAACACAACAGCTGCTTCTTGATTTTTGATTACGCAAATAACGCGTAACAGTGTATCGAATCGTCGGTGAACGCGTGCACGTGAGCGGGGGACCTTACCGCGCGCTGTTGCGTGCAGTAAAGAAAGGCTACGCAAGGACATCAGTAGCAAACGTGAGCGCCAGTTTGCTCGCACATGCCTGAAGCGCTTGGAAAAAAAGGAGCATCGCCATGCCAGAAGGAAAAACCAGTCGACCATCCAGGCAGTCGTCTCAGAGCGTTAACCTCATCCCCATCGAGCCGAACATCTCCGCAGACTACTTTGAACGTGAGCGGGAAGCGATCTTCAAACATGTCTGGCTCAAGGTTGGTCGCGTGGAAGAGCTTCCTCGCCCCGGAGATTATCTAGTCCGCGACTTGGCAATCTTGCGTTCCTCATTCCTCATCGTGCGAGGTGAGGATGGCATCCTGCGCGCCTTTCACAACATCTGCCGCCATCGCGGCAACCGACTGGAGAAGACCTGTCTGGGCTCGGCGAAGAGTTTTTTCTGTGGCTTCCACGGCTGGACCTATGACACCGTGGGCCGATTAGTGCATGTGCCGCAGGAACAGGATTTTGGCGCCCTGAGTAAAGAGCAACTCGGTCTTGTGCCGGTAGCGCTGGATGTGTGGGAAGGGTTTATCTTTATTAACGTCGACCCTACGCCGCAAGAATCGCTCAGGGACTACCTCGGCGAAGTGGCAGCGCGGGTCAGTGGATTTCCGTTCGAACAGATGGAGCTGGCCGGACAGTGGACAGCAGACATTACCTCCAATTGGAAAACGTTTCAGGATGCGTTCGTCGAGGCCTACCACGTGCAAACTGTCCACCGCCGCTCGATACCCGATTATCGAAAAGGGCCAGTGAAAGCCGGGCTCCGCACCTTGGGGCGGCATGGCAATCTCACTTTTTATCTCGACCTCCACCATGAGCCCCTGCCAGCCGAAGGGTGGGCCTTCAAGGCTGGGGCGTTAGCCTTTCTGCACAGTGACGCAACGACAGCAAGCCAGCAACGCCCACCAGGATTGAACCCGGATCGCCAGGCGAACTGGATCTTCGACGAGTTTCTCATCTTTCCCAATTTTCATCTGTTCCTTGGTGACGGATGGGTGCTCTGTCATGACTTCTGGCCGGTCTCGGTCGACCACACCGACTGGACTGTCAGTTATTATCTGCAAAAAGTGGACAATCCTGCGATCAGAATCGCCCAAGAATACTCCAAGGTCACGATGCGTGACACCATTCGTGAAGACCTGAGCACGATCGAAAGCACCCATGCCGCGCATCGGTCTGGCGCGCTGACGCATATGGTCGTGTCGTCTGAGTTAGAGCGGTTGGTGACGCATCATCACAACGTGATCGCGACCTATGTAGAAGGGGAAGCGTCCGACAATCGGAGAGGAGCCTAAGATGGGCGCAGACGCAGGAGGGTTGCAGTTACCCGAAGGGTTCGCCGAGTTGGAACGCTTTGTGAGCGACTGGGCGCTTGGCAGTGAACAAGAGCGGAACCACAAGCGCTTAACCTCGTCCATGGAGGAACTCCAGATTTTCTACGACGCCATGCTGCTTTCGATGGAGGCTATTGTTACGCACCTGACGCGGTTTCGTCTGGTGGATCTGCCGCTACCTGAGCAGCGCCTGCTCGCTCTTACCTTGTCGTTGATGGAAGTGGCGCCGGCGGTGGAAGTCTACGGGACGCCTGACGTGCCCAATGCCATTGCGGCCTCCCGTTTTCTGATTCGCAGTCCCTGAACGAAGCCAGCTCATATCTCATTTGGGCGCCTATTTGGTAGATGAAAAGGCGAAGGAAGAGCAATGACACATCAGGTTACATATAGGCATCCTAGTTGAAATGGAGACACGAGAGCTCTACACCACCCTTCGACAAGCTCAGGGTGTACGGGTGCGAGCTTGCACGCGTTGAGGTTTGTCCGTTCATGCTGAGCCTGTCCAAGCATGGAGAGTAGTCACACGGCAGATTTCATTTAGGAGACCTATAGATGTATTGTGTATCCGATTTTCGCCTGAACGCCTTGTCGGGACGTTACGGGAGGCTGCGCGGCGCAGGTCTCAACCATCTGACTCGTCCGTTGTCAGCTTGACTGGCAGTCTCAGGGTCTATATGTCGTAAGGACACCTTCTGGGCGGGTCGCAGTGGTGCGAGAGGGGAGTGCGTTGAGCGCCCCCGACCTGCGGTAACCGTCAGTGACACGACCCAGGAGAGTCACTACGTGTCGAGGGAATCTGGATGATCTCTATGACGATTTCTTTCCTTCGTGCTGAAGGATGGACTGGTACGCACCGGACACTGATCCTGGCTGTTGTTCTGACGTTGCTAGCCATCGTTTCAGGGCGAGCGGTCTACGCGGAACACGAAGACGCGGAAAGGCGTACGTGGAAAACTGTGGCTGAACTCACGGCTGAAGAACGTGCGGCGATCGATTTCTCTGCCGACACGCCACGGCACCCGGAGTTTCCCTATCTACCTGCGGAACGCTTTCCCTTTACGGCACCATATACAGCCGAGGAGATGGGCTTACGGTCGATGGAGTTTGGCTACTGGCGTCGCTGGACGTCCTCGACCGTGCAAACGTACGGCTCGATTGACGCTCACGGGTATATGCCGACGTGGGGGAAGTGCGTGACCTCAGTGTCGTATCAGGTGGCGGATGGCATCGCTGGCCACCTCTACGCCCAACCGGGTCACAATACCTACAACGCCTTGCTGCAATATCTGGCCCCGCCCGAACTGTACGGAAACCAGACGCTGTACGTCCGCTATCGCACCGATCAACACTTCACCAAGAAGCAAGATACGTTTCGCTATTCCTCGGCGTTACGACGGGTCCGGCGCTTTCCCACGCCGCAACGACAAGTGAAGTATCCGGGCTATCCGTTTACCTATGATGACGATGTGGGCAGAGATGCGTGGGAGTTTCACTGGCGCGTGATTGGCACTGATGTGTTGACACGAACGGTGCGGTTCCCAGTCACGCGTCCCACGATGACGCTGGCCGCCGCAGCGGGAGGTTTTCACGAGGTGCCGACGCAGGCAGTCAAAATCATGGGGGATGACTATCCCTGGTATACGCCGGAAGGTGGCGTGCGGACCTATGTTGTTGAAGCAACGCCTAAGGCGGATTGGCTGCCAAACTACTATATCCCGCGCCTGCTCTACTGGTTGGATCAACGGACATTCTTCCCGCTGCGGATCGAAGAATATGGGCCTGATGGCAAACTGGTCTTTATCAGTGTCCGTCTCGGCGCCCAGTTGAATCCGGCCCTGGCCGCGCGTGGGTACAGTAGTGTGGCGCATGTCGATTGGGACCTCACTGCGGACCTGCTGTCATATTTATTCTCTGATACCAATGTGACGCAGCCGTGGTCTGTGCCGGATCAAGAACTCTTTTTCTCACCGGGCTTCTTGCCACGCGAGTGGCGACTCACCAGCCTCAAAAGTCAGGCGGAGGTGGCGTCGCCGCAGGAATTCTTTCTCCGGCCCGCCCTCGAAGATGGGAAGTTCCCTGCCGAGAGACGCATTGAACTGACACCAGAGTTGCGTGCTCGGATTGCCGCGCAAGAACGCGCTGGTCGACTGGTGTTTACCGGCGAGGAGCCGAGCGATTCCCCAACGCCGACACCGACGAAGGTGGACGCGCAGGATTCGGCCACACCTCGGAAACAGGAGCTTTCCACTTCTGCACAGCCAGTGCGATCTGAACAAACGATGTCTCCTCCCAGCAGTGGGTCCGTGCTCTCGTTGCAGGAGTAAGGTGGTCGTTCTGCTCGCGCCATGCTATTTTCCGCCCTCACGTGTGAGGCCTGTGCTCGGTGTAACAGCGTGACAACAACGATTGAGAGATAAGGAGAACACCATGGCGACCTACATTGACGTGGAAGAAGCGAAACAACGAACAGGCTTACGCCTCGTCGTCGCGCCGGGCATCCCTGGCCCGTGGGGCGAGGCCATCAAAGGGATCTGCTATGTGAAGCAGATTCCCTTCACGCTAGTCCGGTTCGACATTGGCGCCGAAAACAAAGCGTTGGCCGAGTGGTCGGCCCAAGCCTCGGTTCCAGTGATGATCTGGAATGGTGAGTTTCCCAAGTCGACCTGGAACCAGCAACTGGCACTGGCTGAACGATTGGCTCCTGCTCCGTCCTTGATCCCTGCGGAGATTACTGACCGTATGCTGTTATTTGGATTTGCTCACGAGCTGTGTGGGGAAAATGGCTTTGGCTGGTGTCGCCGCTTGATGATCGTCCATCAGACGTTGTCAACGCCAGGGATTCCTGCAGAAAACCGTGCCTTCGCCCAATACTTCGGGGCCAAGTATGGCTACAGCCCGGACGCCGGCCAAGCCGCAACTACCCGAGTCATTGCGATTCTCCAGGCGCTGGGGACACAACTCGAACGCCAACACGCTAACGGCAGTCGCTATTTGATTGGCCGCACGCTCTCAGCGCTTGATATCTATTGGGCGGCCTTTGCCACTCTCATTACGCCCCTGCCTGAAGATATGTGTCCAATGGGACCGATCAACCGTGCCATGTACACGAATACCGAGGCATCCGTCCAAGCCGCTGTCCCACCACGTTTGATGGAACACCGCGATTTCATCTACCAGCACCACCTGCAACTCCCCATCGACTTGTAGGGACTATACTGCGTAGCCGAGCGAGACCGGTCTGCTACGCAATGACGTCGACAGGTGGGCGCCGTGTTCACAGTAACGCCTGAGGGTACGTGGAGCCTCGTCCATCGTTTCAGCGCTCGTCTGTACGTAAGGGGAGCTTCCTGCCCTGGGCATCGTAGCGTAAAGAAACACTGCTGAGGTGAGCGGCCTGTTCACCTCATCGAGAGGGAGGCACCATGGGGTACCGCATTGCCATCGACGTGGGTGGCACGTTTACGGATGTGGTAGTGGCAGATGATGCCGGACGCTTAACGATCGGCAAAGGCCTCACGACCAAGGAGCGTATTTTCCAGGGCATGGAACGCGGGCTGGCAGTCGCCGCTGAACAACTGCGGGAACCTAGTGTGCGCACGCTGCTACAGAACGCCGAGATGTTCATCTATGGCACCACAACGGCAACCAACGCTGTCCTTGAAGGACGCACGGCAAAGACGGCGTTCCTGACTACGGCGGGCTTCCCCGATATTCTCGTGCTACGTGAAGGTGGCAAACTCAATGCCTACGACTTTACCACCCCCTACCCTGAACCATACGTCCCCCGCCGACTGACGTATGAGATCCGCGAGCGGATCTCTGCCGAAGGCGAGGTGTTAATATCACTCGATGAGATGCACGCGCGCAGTGTCCTGCACCACCTCCGCACCCAGCGGGTCGAAGCGATTGGCGTGTGTTTGTTATGGTCGATCGTCAACCCAGTGCATGAAACCGCGTTAGCCACGCTGATCGAAGAGGAACTCCCTGGCGTTCCCTACTCCCTGTCCTCGCAGCTCAACCCCATTATTCGAGAGTATCGGCGCGCCTCGTCAACCGTCATTGATGCCTCGCTCAAACCCCTCATGCAGCGCCACCTGCAAGAGGTGACCGAGGATGTCCGGCGGGCGGGCTTCAGTGGGGACATTCTCGGCGCGACCTCTTCTGGTGGCGTGATGCGCTTGTTGTCATTAGCGGAACGACCGATTTACAGCGTGCGCTCTGGTCCAGCGCTGGCGCCGGTGGTGGCGCTGGCGTACGCGCACGCGGAACTCGGACAACACGATGTCATTACCTGTGATACGGGCGGCACCAGTTTCGATGTCAGCCTGGTGCGTGAGGGCATGATCAAGTCGACACGAGAAACCTGGCTTGGGGGTCAGTGGATCGGGCACATGACCGGACTCTCGTCGGTCGATGTGCGCAGCATTGGCGCTGGCGGTGGTTCGATTGCCTGGATCGATGCGGGTGGACTGCTACGCGTCGGTCCCGAAAGTGCCGGGTCGAATCCAGGGCCTTCCTGCTACGGTCAGGGCGGCGCTCGTCCGACCGTCACTGATGCGGCGTTAGTGCTCGGGTACCTCAATCCCGCGTATTTTCTTGGTGGGCGGATGCCGCTCGAGGTTGAAGCGGCACGCCGCGCGGTAGACACGATCGCGATACGGCTCGACAAAAGCCTGGATGCGACGGCCCAGTCGATTCTCACTATCGCGAGTGAAGCGATGGTCCAAGCCATCCAAGAAATCACCATCAACGAAGGTGTTGATCCCCGTGAGACCCTGGTGGTGGCTGGTGGTGGCGCCGCCGGACTCAACATGGTAGCGATCGCGCAAGAACTCGGCTGTCGACAGTTGCTGATCCCGCGCACGGCGGGAGCATTGAGTGCGTGTGGCGCCCAGTACTCGGATATTGTTGCTGAGTTTAGTATCAGCAAACTGACCGAGACCACTCATTTCGCCTATGACCAGGTCAATGCAGCCTTACAATCTGTGAGCCTGGAAATGGACACGCTCGAAACTGATCTGCGTCACTGGGGGATTGCGGACTGCCGCCGCGATTTCTTTGTCGAAGCTCGTTACCCGACCCAGGTCTGGGAGTTGGAAGTGGCACTGGCACGCGGGACGTTTACTGGAGCAGACGATGTGGCGGCGCTGGTCGAGGGCTTCCATCGGACCCATGAACGCGTCTTCGCCGTCAAAGACGCTGGGGCCGCAGTCGAGTGTCTGCATTGGAAAGGCCGTCTGACTGGGCTGCTCAAGCGACCAGCACTTGCGCACGCGCAGTCGATCCTGTCATCACCGAAGCCGACAGCCCCTGCACACCGTGCCGTATATTTTGCTGATCGTGGTCGCAGTGCGGTCGCTGTCTATGTGGGCTCAACCTTAGCGCCGGGGAGCGAGGTCAATGGTCCAGCGATTATTGAGGAGCCAACCACAACCATCGTGCTCTATCCACAGAGCCGGGCACAGGTCACCGCCTTCGGCAACTATCTCATTACCCTGAATCCGTGAGCAACAAGAGGACACACACGATGAGTACTGCAACGCAACCGCCACACACCGCAGACGCACCGCTCGATCCCACACTGTTAGCGGTCTTAGCCAATCGTTTTGAGGCGATTGTCCGCGAGATGACGCAAACGCTGCTCCGGGCTGGTCGTTCGGCGGCGATCAACATCGCGCGGGATTTCTCGTGCTCAATCACCACCAGTGTGACTGGTACCCATGAACTGCTGGCGGCGGCGGAAGGATTGCCAGTCCACATCTATGGTTCCCATCTGCAAGCGGAAGCGATGAGCACGCTCCACGCTGATGTGCGCGAAGGGGACGCGTTTCTGCACAACGATCCCTATCTGGGTAACTCCCACCCAGCCGATCATACGATTCTGGTACCAGTCTTCTGTGAGGGTGAGCATGTCTTTACCAGTGTTGCCAAAGCGCATCTGTCAGACATCGGCAACGCCTTGCCCACCTCGTACATGCCGACGGCGCGCGATGTGTATGAAGAGGGGGCACTCGTCTTTCCCTGTGTCCGCATCCAGCAGCAGTATCACGATATCGACGATATCATTCGCCTGTGTCGCGTGCGCATTCGCGTACCCGACCAGTGGTATGGCGACTACCTCGCGATGCTGGGCGCAGCCCGTGTCGGCGAGCGGCGCGTCAAGGAACTCGTGCGGAAATACGGTCTCGCCACCATCACGCGGTTCGTGCGGGAGTGGTTTGATTATGCTGAACGGCGCATGCACTACGCTATTAAACAGCTTCCGAGTGGGACGGTCATTGGGAGCGGCAAACACGATCCGTTTCCTGGCTTGCCGCAGGGGCTGCCACTCAAAGCAGTGATTACCATCGACAGTGAACAGGGTCGGATTGACGTTGATCTGCGCGACAACCCCGACAATGTTGACGGGGGAGCGAATGCCTCACAGTCAGTATCGATCTCGGCGGTCATGCAGGGGATTTTTAGTGTGCTGGATCCCGATGTGCCTCATAACGCGGGGAGTTTTCGTCGTGTGCAGGTCCACCTGCGTGAAGGTTGCGTGGTCGGCATTCCGCGCTTTCCGCACTCGTGTTCGTTAGCGACGACTAACCCAGCCAATCGCTTGGTCGGTGTAGTGCAGTCGGCGTTCGCCGATCTCGGTGCAGCGTGGGGCACGGCTGAGGGCGGGATTGCGCAAAATGCTGGCTATGCGGTGATCTCAGGAGCAGACTCTCGTCGTCACGGCGCACGCTATGTCAATCAGATGCTGCTGGGCAATAATGGTGGCCCGGCTTCAGCACGGTGCGACGGGTGGGTGACGTATGGCATCGCCGTGATTTCTGGTCTGCTGTACCGCGATAGCATCGAAATCGCCGAACAGAAGTACCCGTTGCTCGTGCACTGGCAGAAACTCGCGCAAGACAGTGGCGGAGCGGGCACGTTTCGCGGCGCTCCTGCCATCGAAGTACAATATGGCCCCAAAGGCGACGCAGTCACGTTCACCTTTCCCATGGAAGGCTATGAGACACCGGCCAAAGGCGTGCGCGGTGGCCTGTCTGGCTCCAAGGCGGTTGCCATCAAGATTGACCGGAGTGGAAACGAAATGCACCTCCCGAATATCTATGCAGGAGAATTGCACCCAGGCGAGTGTATTCGCTCGCGTGACTGTGGCGGTGGTGGCTACGGTCTGCCGACCGAACGCGACCCTGAACAGGTACGTCATGATGTGATGGAACGCTGGGTCTCTCGGGCGCAGGCACGTGAGGTGTATGGGGTGGTATTCACGGGGAGTGAGGCAGAGGAGACGTTAGCGGTTGATCACGCAGCTACGACACAGTTGCGCGAACAGATGCAGACAACCAACACGGAGGACCGCTCGACAACCAAGGAGTAAACACCATGAGCACCAAGCAGGCCTTGAGTACACCATTTTGGTCGCGGCCAGGGCAGTTCGGACCGTGGTCGCAAGCGATTCGTGTTCCTGCCGGTCATGATCTCATCTTCACCACTGGCATGACGGCCCGCGATGAACAAGGCAATACCGTCGCGCCAGGGGACCCCAAAGCCCAGGCCAGACGCATCTTTGAACAGCTGCGGGCGATTCTCGCTGAGGCCGGAGCGACGCTCGATGATGTCGTGCAAATAACGGTCTATGTCCACACGATGGATGACATCCTCGCCATCCAAGAGGTGCGGAATGACTTCTGGCCCAGTGCCCCACCCGTCTCAGCGACGGTGCAGGTGGCACGCCTCGTGTCTGATGCCGTGCGACTTGAAGTGCAAGCGGTTGCCGTCGTGCCCTAGGAAAACAGCGTGTATATCGCTCCGGGCGGGCTGTCAATCAAAGTAGTTCGATCACCGACCACTGGCCGTCGCCCTATAGTCATCGCTTCCTACCCTCCATGTCGCTTGCGTTCCGTGGCAAAAGGCGCAAAAAGGGAAGGATAAGCGGGGAAGTGACCCGCCGTTACCCATCTCACCCGGAAGGAGGGGCAATATGGAGGTTATGCCCATACTGCAACGGCAAGAGCGGAAGATGGTGCCTATCACTACGAGTTCCTCTACGACACAGCGACCAGGAAAGTAATCTGCCAGCGGCACCTCAATGCACGAAGGGAGCCCACCCAACGGTTCCCTTCGGAGCTGGCAATTTGAACGTTATACCTAAAAAGGAGGGCTGAGTGATGATGCACGGGAAAGTGATTGATGGCGATGGTCATATTATCGAAGCACCGGATCTGTGGGCCCGGTACCTGGAGAACAAATACAAGGATCGGGCGATCCGCATGGAGAAAGATCCCAACGGGGTCGAATATTTCCTCATCGACGGTCGCCCCTCAGTCAATCTCCGGGGTGTCGGACCTGCGATCGGCGGGATCGGTCAACCCTATCAGCAGATCTCCACCTCAGGGACCTTCGGCTACTTTGATGGTCCCAAAGGCGCCTATGAGCCCACCGCCCGGTTACGCCTGATGGATGAGGAAGGATTGGACGCAGCCGTGTTGTTTCCTTCCTTGGGCTTGGCGTGGGAAGTGGAAGTCAAAGAGGCGGAGTTAGCAGCAGCCTACGTTCGTGCGTACAACAACTGGATCATCGACTTTTGTCATACCGACCCCAAGCGCCTCATCCCGGTGGCACACATCTCGTTACTCGACATCAACGAAGGCGTGAAGGAAGTCCAACGCGTCGCCAAACTCGGAGTGAAAGGCGCATTTATGCGGGCTGCGCCACCCAGTCAGATTCCCTATTGGGACCGTGCCTACGACCCGTTCTGGGCAGCGCTCCAGGATGCAGGCATGCCGATCGGGTTCCACGTCTCCTTGAATGAGTTCTTTCTGGGCCATCAGTGGAAGATGAGCGAGTCGGTCACGGCGGTCCAAAGCCCACTGCACGGCTATCGTTTCAGCGTCGTCATGTTCGACGTGCAAGCCGCGTTCGCGGCCTTGTGTCAGGGCGCGGTGTTTGATCGTTTTCCGCACTTGAAGGTATTACTGTTGGAAACCGGCGGTGGCTGGATCGCGCATTTCCTGGAACGCATGGACGCCAAGCATAAGCTCTTGAGTTGGAAGACGGGATTGAAACACTATCCAAGCGAATACTTCCACCGTCAGTGCTGGATTTCGTTTGACCCGGATGAAAGCACCATTCCGGACATGGTCAAGCACTGTGGCGCCGACAAATTTATCTGGGCATCCGACTTTCCCCATTTTGACGCGAGTCCGGTCGCAGTTGCGGAAACCAAACACGCGATTTCCTCACTTCCTCACGGTGATCAGCAGCTCATCTTAGGGGACAATATCACGCGCATTTATAACCTATCGTAGCCTAACATGAAGTGACGAGAACACGTGGTTACGCGATCTTCTATAGAAAGGAAGGTGTTCGATGACAGCGACAGCGACGGAACTCTATACCGGGAAGTACGGGATCATGGATACGGACGGGCACATCGTGGAACCGGCCGATCTCTGGGCCGGCGAGCTGATGGAAGCCAAGTACAAGGGGCGGGGGCTGCAATTCGGGCGCACAGCCGACGGCTTGCATCTGCAGCTCGACGGGCAATTCTTGCGGGGCAACGACTTGAAGAGCGTGCAATCGATCATGGGGATGGGGCGGTCGCTGGTGGAAATGGAGGACATGAAGATGGAATGGCCGGGAGATGCGGATCGAGCTGGTTATGACCCCGTGGCGCGGCTAGCCCGCTCGGACGCGGAAGGGCTCGCCTATGCTGCGATCTTCCCTTCCCTTGGCCTGCTGTGGAACACGCACATCACCGATATCGAATTGGCCCATGCCATGTGCCGGGCCTACAATCGCTGGGTGATCGACTTCTGCGCCGGGAGCCACGGGCGGTTGGTGCCGGTCGCGCACGCCTTTCTGGGTGACCCGCAGGTCGCGGCCGCAGACCTCAAGAGCGCGGTTAAGGCGGGTGCGAAAGGCGCCATGCTCGTGACCTTTAACGTGCGGAAATTACCCTTAGGGGATCCGGAATGGGATCCGTTCTATGCCACTGCTCAGGATCTCAATGTCCCGATTTGCATTCACGTGTCCGGGGAAACCCGGGAGTATCGCCCCTTCAGCCGCATCCAGCCTAAGATCCTGCATGACGGTGGTCAATTTCTGATGTCAGTCCTGGGGGGCCGGGTTGCGATGGAAATCGCCCTCGTCGATATGTTTCAGTACGGGCTGTTCGCACGGTTCCCGCGTCTGCGTGTCGGCTTCTTTGAAGGCGGGGCGGGGTGGGTGTCCTCCTTACTCGATAAGATGGAAGCCGTCTTCGATACCCAGGTCGGCGAGCGCGGGGTCAAGCGCACCCTGCGCCCGCGGGAAGTGTTTGCCCAGCAGTGCTTTGTGAGCGGTGATCCGGATGAGAAGGGATGGGCGAAAACGATCGAAGACTTTGGGCCGTCTCAATTCGGCTGGGCATCGGATTTTCCTCATCCCGACCACCCCGGGAACTACATGGAGCATCTGGCACACCTCGCCGCGAGCCTGCACACACCCGAAGCCCGCAACGGCCTCATGGGCGACGCGGCAGTGCGGTTTTTCGGACTCGCGTGAACCGTGGCGTGGACAGCTGAGAGTCGCACCAATACTGTTCGGTACAACTTGTGCAGGCATGCTAAGAGGTTCCTTCTCCCACCGGGAGAAGGTCAGGATGAGGGGAAGAGACAATGGTATTCCTTATTTGGTCCCCTCCCCCTTGCCCTCTCCCGGTGGGAGAGGGAATTCTGCGCGCCTTATCGCTCGACCTCAAAATTTGTCCCGGACAATATTGATAGACATACAGAGTAGGAGATCGCACCCGGAAGAAGAGTGGTCGTGGAAGGTAGGGATGCCTATGCAGACGCTGCAGCGTGGACTTACCCAAGAGATGGGCAGGTTCCTGGCCACTCTTTCGTATAACGACCTGCCCGAGGAAGTGATTGAGATCACAAAAAGTCGGCTCATCGATGAGCGATCCGTTGGTGGCGAAGGCCCGAGATGAGCGAAAAGGAGGCATAATGTCACGGATTCTGACCTGTACGTGGTCACCTACAGCACTCGCCGTCCCAAAGCTCCTCAGAGAACCTGAACGTTCCTTGGATGTCGTGACGAACAATGTCTCTGGTCCTCGCCTCACAGAGCAACTCCTCGGGTTAGTGCGGAAAGCAGAGCGGTTGGGGATTGACCATCTGCTCTATGGCCAGCGCTGGTGGGGGAGCGGGCAAGAGATCGAAGGGTCCACCTACGACTGCATGGCCATGACGGCTTTCTACGCTGCGCATACTGAGCGACTCCGCTTGGTGACCGCCATCCATCCGGGTTTTGTACTCCCCGGGCCGATCGCGAAATGGGGAGCGACCATCGATCGGCTCACCGGAGGCCGCTGGGCCATCAACGTCACTTCCGGTTGGCATCTCGCGGAATTTGGTATGTATGGTGCGCCTCTCCTGGAACACGATGAACGGTATGCCCGTTCAACAGAATTCATTGAGATTCTGCTCGGAGCCTGGACGCAGGAAGAATTCACCTACAGCGGCCGCTTCTATCAAGTGGACGGATTACGACTCGAACCGCGACCGGTGACGCGCCAGCTTGAGGTGTTTCAAGGCGGACAATCCCCTGCCGCTATGACTATGGCGGCGCAGCACACGGATTGGATGTTTCTGAATTGCGGACCGCCAGCCAAGATCCGTCGGATTATTGAAACGGTACGACAGCACACAGCCACGACCGGTCGCCAGGTGCGCTTCGTGCTCTATGCTATTCCCCTGTGCCGCGCGACGGATGCTGAAGCCGAAGCGGAGATTGCTGCGATGGTGGACTCGATTGATGACCAGATGCGGCAGCGTCGGAGAGTGTCGGTCGGTGGTGCCCAGGGGATGTGGGCGGACGACGAGGACCCGCTCGCGTGGCTGGATACGAATGAAGGGTTGGCCAGCCGCTTGATTGGCAGTCCGCAGACAATCCTGCAGGGCGTGCTGGAGTTTCATCAGCTTGGTGTGGACTGCTTTCATGTAACGCTTGACGATGAGCGCTTCAATCAGGAAGTGTTGCCGGTGTTGCAGACTGTGGAGCACGATCACCTACACCTCCATTGATAAATGCTGATCGCACGTGCAAACGGCGGAACGCCTTCGCCCTTATGGAGAGCATCGAGGGGTCGGGGAGGCAACAGAGACGGACCGAAACTGCGGATACCAACCTCGGAATACTCCTTCCAAATCGCCAGCCAAGACTTTGGTCCGCGTTTGTAACAGTAAGTGTTCCCCCTTGGGGGTCCACTGCATCTGCTGACGTTTCACGAACCGCTTGCTCACGACTTGATTAATCGTGGATTCCACAAAAGCGGTACTAATGGTGTCCCCCTGGCGATAACGTTCGCCGAAATTGGGGATAAAGTTCCGGTTGTTGCGAATGTACGTGTCAAACTCCGTGACGCCACGATTGAGTTTCGCCGCCGGTAGGAAACGACGACGCAGCACGTCAAGATCGAACAACACCAACCCCACACATTCTAACGCCTTGTCAACATTACCATGCCACAAATAGTGGTTCACGCGCTTCCAGGACCTGCGCTTGTTACCGCCGCGCTGACCGACCAGCGCAGGTCTGTGTTCGTGAGGGATCGTGGAGTAATGGCCCGCACAGCCTGCGCTGCTCGAGGAGTGCTGACAGAAAGAAGGGCTCGATGAGTATTCACGTTCTGCGTTGTAAGGATGCGCTCAGCCATCTCATCAATGAGTTGCCGTTGCGCCCTCAGTCCGTATGCGACTGGTAGACCACACGACCGGCAAACAGTGTCATCTCCACCACGGTGTTGGCAATGGCATGAAGGTCAATGGTGAACAGGTTGCGATCCAAGACAATCACATCTGCCGACTTTCCCACGCGCAGTGATCCGGTCACGTGGTCACGACGGAGGGCATAGGCTCCTGCAACCGTGAAGATCGGTAGCACCTGCTCTAGACTCACCGCTTGTTCTGACCACACGCTTCCAGGTGTTGCCCGTGTCGGATCCTGGCGCGTCACCATAGCTTCAATGCCGATCCACGGATCCATCGAGGCCACCGCCGCCGGCCAGTCAGAGCCAGCCAACAGCGGTGCTCCCGCCTCTAGCAGATCGCGTATCGGCCAGTAGTGGTGCGCGCGTTCGCCAACGGCATTCACGATCGCTGCATTGATTGGAGACGGATACCAGATATAGGGGGATAAGTCGGCCACAACGTTTAACGCACGAAACCGCGGGATGTCTAGCGGATCAATAAAACCCGCATGTGCCAGTTCATGGCGCAGATCCGCCCGTCCCGAAATCTTGTGGGCGCGTTCAATCGCGTTCAGAGCAACGCGCACCGAACGGTCCCCTGCCGTATGCAGTTTGACGGTAAAGCCACGTTTCTCTAATTGCGCGATGTCAGTCGTTAACGTGTATTCATCGACGTGTAACACACCCGTGTAGCCGTCGGGAAAACTGGGGTGAGGCACATACGGTGCGAGCATGGCAGCAGTACGCGCCCCGGTCGGCACGCCGTCCTCATAAATCTTCACAAATCGTGTATCGACGTGCGGTGAGGCTTAGCGATCGCGCAGCGCTTCGATGAGATCATAATCCAGTGGTGTGGTACGGTGGCCGTACGGTGTGGAAATCGCTGCGGCAACATGCAGGCTCAGGGCGCCTGCATGGTCGATGTCTCGGTAGGCTTTGAGCAGCGGCTCGGTTGCGTCGGCATCCGTGATGCCAGTGATATCGTAGCGGTTGGCGATCTGTACCATTTCCTGCACGCCGCTACGATATTGTTCATCGCTCCAGTCGGGCACTCGACTGCGCGCGGCAACATCAGCCTCTTCGAGCAATAAACCAGTGGGTTCGCCACTACGAGGATCGCGGACGATCGTGCCACCACGTGGGTCCGGAGTATCGGCTGTCACACCAAGCCGTTGCAACGCTGCCGAGTTGGCCCATCCGTTATGACCGGAATCATCACGCAGGTACACAGCTTTGCCAGCCGAGTATTGATCCAACCAGTGTCGTGGGGAGGGAATAGGGTTGCTCTCAAACAAACCGCTGCCCCAACGCCCGCCGATAATCCACTCCACCTCAGGGTGTTTCGCAATGAAAGTGGTCAGTGCACGCGCGATGTCGTCCAAACTGGCAGTGAAGCCAAACTTACAACTGAACAAGTCCGCAATAGCACCTTTGGTCGGATGACAATGCGCGTCGATCAACCCAGGCATCGCCATACGTCCCCGCAGATCAACAATGGCGGTTTCTGTATCAGCCAGTGCTGAGATCTGGGCGGTACTGCCGAGTGCGATGATCCGTCCATCACGGATGGCGAGGGCCTCCACTTTTGGCACGTCAGGTTCCATCGTATAGATCTGGCCGTTACGCAGAATCGTGTCGGCATGGCGATGGCCTGAAGCGGTACCAGTAGGCTTGGACATAGGCATACTCCGTTGGTCGACGCAGGGCAGTGAACAACTGCACTTATATCAAGCGGCTTCCCAAAAGAAACCTGTGTAAGGCATGGGCAAGAATTAAGTTACCGATTAAGAGCGAGGAAGAAGCGTATAGTTCCAATCGCCATGAAACTTACCGGGTTTGATATTGAGCGCTTGAA
>Ga0194131_10004196_pt1 | contig 21992 bp, 23 predicted proteins | sample TA2KigO120mmetaG_FD_148631 | JGI IMG/M metagenome (GOLD analysis project Ga0194131, IMG submission 148631) | Freshwater microbial communities from Lake Tanganyika, Tanzania - TA2015053 Kigoma Offshore 120m | ecosystem: Environmental > Aquatic > Freshwater > Lake | place: Tanzania: Lake... | reverse complement strand
GTCTGGAACCTGGTGCGCGGCGAGGCTATCGCCGCGCAGGGCGGTGCCGCATGACCGCTACCTTGTGGCGCTACACGCCGCTCCTCCTGATCTTCGTGATCTGGGAGGCGGGGACCCAGACGGGCATCATCTCCAAATGGGCGCTGCCGACCTTCAGTGCCGTGGTGGCCGCCTGGCTCTCGCTGATGCAGGGCGGCGAGCTGCTCTATCACGCCGCGGCCTCGCTGATGCGCGGATTCGCCGGCCTTGGCCTGGCCATCATTGTGGGCACGACGCTTGGCGTGCTGATGGCCTGGGTGAAGCCCGTGCGGCTGATCTTCAACCCGATCGTCCAGCTCTTCTACCCGATGCCCAAATCGGCGCTGATCCCGATCATGATCCTCTGGCTCGGCCTCGGTCACGCCTCGAAGATTGTGCTCATCTTTCTCGGCTGCATGCTGCCGGTAACCATCAGCGCTTTCAACGGGGCGCGCGGCGTCGAGCCGGTGCTGATCTGGTCGGCGCGCAGCCTCGGCGCTACACGCGGACAGGTACTGCGCGAGATCATCCTGCCGGCGGCCATGCCCGAAATCCTCGCCGGCATCCGTACCGCATTGGCGCTCTCTTTCGTTCTGCTGGTGAGTTCCGAGCTGGTCATCGCCCGTGAGGGGCTCGGTTACCTGATCGGCTGGCTCGGCGATGGCGGCGTCTACGCTAGCATGTTCGCCGTGGTGCTGACCGTAGCGGGCCTGGGCTTTGTCGCCGACCGGCTTTATCTCATGCTGATGAAGCGGAGCTTGGCATGGCGCGAGTAGCCGCACGCGTCAGCGACTGGTTCGGCGCCGCGCTCTGGGGCGTCATCCAGAGCGGCTCGATTATCGTCGTGCTGATCGGCTGGGAGCTGCTGGCTCGTAGCGGCCTGTTCACAGCGTTCCTCCTGCCGACGCTATCTTCTGTGCTGGCGCGTGTGGTCGAGGACGCCGTCTCCGGCCTGCTGTTCCTCGACCTGTCGGTGACCCTCTATCGTGCCGTACTCGGATTTGCCATCGCCGCGGCCGCAGGCGTGGCACTCGGTATCCTGATCGCCCGCATCCCCTCCATCCACTGGCTCTTCGATCCTATCGTCTCCATCGGTTTTCCCATGCCCAAGGTGGCCTTCCTGCCGGTGTTTATGCTCTGGTTCGGGGTCTACGACCTGTCCAAGGTCTCGATGATCGTCTTTAACGCGATTTTTCCGGTGATCGCCGCCACCGTCGCAGGCACGCAAGGGGTCGACAAGCACATGATCTGGTCGGCTCGCAGCCTGGGGGCGAAGGAGAGAGACATCCTGCGCGAGATTATCTTGCCGGCCGCCTTGCCGCAGATCCTCACCGGCCTACAGGTGGCCTTGCCCACGGCGTTGATCGTGGCCATCGTCACCGAGATCATCATGGGCGGCGATGGGCTTGGCGCCTCGATGATCCGCGCCTCGCGCTATGCCGATTCACCCGGCGTCTTCGCCGGCATCGTGGAGATCGCCGCCGCCGGCTGGCTGGTGATCAAGAGCGTGGAAGCTATTCGCCGGCGTCTCCTGGTCTGGCACCAGGAAACGCAGGCTGTATCGACGGTGTAACGCAAGCACAACAGGGGACGACGATGGCGGATGAGGCGTTGAACATGAAGCTGCTGGCCCATGAGCCGTGCGGCAGCAACGGCAACATGGGCGAGGGCATGTCCCTCCAGGTGGCGAAGGACGGGCGGCGGATCATGTGGATGGCGCATGAATCCGCGCCGGTGAACTTCACCGCCGTCGACGTGAGCGATCCGCGCAAGCCCAAGATGATCCTGCAGACCGAGCTGCCGCACCGCCAGGTGCGCTCCAACTCTCTGGAGGTCTGCGGCGACATCATGGCCGTGGCCTACCAGACCTCGCAGGTTGGGTTGAAGCCGGCCGGGTTTGAGCTCTTTGACATCTCCACGCCCGAGAAGCCGAAGTCGATCTCCATGTTCGACTGCTCCGGCCCGCACTCGCGCGGCGCGCATCAGGTCTGGTTCGTCGACGGCGAGTTTGTGCATTTCTCGGCGGGTGCACCGGACTTCGAGCCGACCAATCCCAAGGACGACCAGATCTACCGCATCGTCGATGTACGTGACCCGGCGAAGCCGACGGAAGTGGGCCGCTGGTGGCTGCCGGGCACGCGCAAGGGCGACAATGTGGCGCCGCCCAAGCGTCATCCCAAGTTCGACTCTGGCATCCGGGTGCACAACACCAACGTCTATCCGGAGCGCCCAGACCGCGCCTATCTCGGCTATATCGACGGCGGCGTCTTTATCCTCGACATCTCGGATAAGAGCCACCCGAAGGTAGTCAGCGCCTGGAACCCGCACCCGCCGCATAACGGCTTCAGCCACACGGCCATGCCGCTGTTCGATCGCGACCTGCTGATCGTCAGCGATGAGTGCGTCAACGACAACGGCAAGGACTGGCCGAAGCTCACCTGGGTGGTCGACATGCGCAAGGAGGACAACCTCGTGCCAATCGCCACCCTGCCGCTGCCGCCGGTCGAGAACTTCGCGCCCAAAGGCGGGCGCTACGGCTCGCATAACCTGCACGAGAACCGGCCGGGGCCGTCCTACCGCTCGAGCACCAGGGTCTTCGGCACCTATTTCAGCGGCGGCGTGCGGGTGCATGACATCAGCGACCCGTTCCAGCCCAAGGAGATCGCCTACTACGTCTCCGGCGCGCCGAAGGGCTCCAAGGGCAAGCCGATCCAGATCAACGACGTCTATGTCGACGAGAAAGGCATCGTTTATTGCCAGGACCGCTTCAGCGGCGGGCTCTACATCCTGGAGATGACGATCTAGGGTTTGTCTACATGAATGGAATAGCCTGACGTCCCTGGCAGTAAGCTTGGCGACGTGCTGACGATGACTATTCCGAGCGACCTTTCCGGCTTCGTGCTGGCCGCCTTCGCGCTGGCCGGCAGCCCTGGCCCCGCCAACACGGTGCTGGCGGCAGCCGGAGCGGCGTTCGGCCTGCGCCGCAGCCTCTGGCTGGCCACGGGTATCATTACCGGCGTCCTCACCGTCATGCTGCTGACGGCGACGGGTCTCGCCGGCCTGGTCCTGGCGCTGCCGGGAGTGGCGCCTGTCGCAACGGTCGCCGGCGCTCTTTACATGCTGTATCTCGCCTGGAAGATCGCCACGGCACCGCCATTGACGGAGACAAACGCAGAAGCCCAGGCTCCGTCACTAGGTTCAGGATACTTCGTTGGCGCCGGCAATCCCAAAACCTTCGCCGCCGTGGCGGCGCTTCATTCGGGGTTCGCGCTCAGCCCCAGCGATCCGATGCTCGAGGTCGCCCTCAAGCTCGCGGCTCTGGCGCCGATCCTGGTGATCGTCAACGTCGTCTGGCTGCTGCTGGGGGCGGCGCTGACGCGCTGTTTCCGCGATCCGCGCCTGAACCGCATCGTCAATATCGACTTCGCGGTGGCGCTGATCCTGTCGCTCGCCGTCGCCTTTGCGATGTAGTCAAAAATCCGGCGTGCCAGTCAGCCCATCGCCGAGGCCCAAGGCCTTGAACGGGCTGGAGGGCAGGGTCTCGTCTTGCCAGAACCCGGCGAAGTCCCGGGGCAGCAGACTTTCAAGAATTGCCGGGTCATCACGCGCGATCATGGAGCCCGGGATCTCGATGGTCTGAACGTCGGCTGCGATGAGCGCCGTGCGGCGCTTCTCCCAGGTGGCGCTGCGGGAATCATCGCTGGTGATATCGATGGCGACGAGGGCGCTGCCGGTCCAGAAGGCGAAATCGACACGAATGTCCTGGAGATGGGCGCGCGGCAGCGGTCGCAGGGCGCTGAAGGCGAAATCGCCGGGCGTAAAAAGTCCGCCGAGGCGGCCGACCTTGTCTTCGATTCTGGCGCGGTCGCGCTCCATGATCCTGGTGATGAAGCGGAAATAGAGGTCAACGAACTGGCGCGGGCGCTTCGCCCACATGTCGCACAGTTCGGTCAGGTGATCGCGCAGGAAGGCGAGGCGCTCAGCCGCGCTGGCGCCGGGCCCTTGTATGCCGTCATCGTAGCTGTAAGGCCCGTCGTTGAGGCGCAGCGGATCACGCGCGTCGGTGTCGATGGTGACGGCGGGCCCGCCCGGCTGGTGTCCGGCCGTGCCGTAAGGGATCGCGAGGACCGCCACGGGCCTCAGAGCAACGGGTTGTCACAGGGCAGGCCGAGCATAACCTTGCCGTAGGTCGTACCGGCGACGTCGAAGTTCAGCGCGATATGCGACGTGCAGGCGTGGACGTCGCGGAACGAGCGCTGGATGGGATGCGAGTCAAAGAGGCCAGCGCCGCCTGAGCATTCGAAGATCAGGTCGACGGCCTTGGCCGCCAGCCTCCCGGCGAAGGCGCCATCACGCCGGTAGCGGGTCCGCTGCTCGAGGGTCGGCGTCTCGCCTGCCGCCGCAGTGCGCAGCGCTTCGGCGCAGTTGCGCAGCATCAGCAGCATGCCGGCATCGACCGACGCTGCTGCCTCGGCGACGCGGAGCTGCACGGTGGTCAGCTCGGCGACGCGCAGATTGTTGTACTTGGCCACCTTCTGCCGAGTGCCTTCGCAGAATGTATTGATAGCGCCCTGGGCAATGCCCAGCGCCACACCGGTCAGCGTGTAGGCGAAGGTCGCGATCAGCGGCAGCTGGAAGTTGGGGTTCGGGTTGAGCATGGTCCCTGGATTGGGGCCACCCTTGGCCTCGTTCACCGCCAGCGTGCGGTGGGCGGGCACGAACATGTCGTCGATGGCCACGTCCTTGCTGCCCGTGCCGCGCAGGCCGGCGACGAACCAGTTGTCGATGACCTTGTAGTCCTTCATCGGCACCAGGAACATTCGCGCTTCGGGCGCCGTCTGGCCCTCAGGCGGATCGACCATGGCGCCGACCATGACCCAGGTGGACGGGTCAATGCCGCTGGAGAATGGCCAGCGCCCGCGCACGCGGTAGCCACCATCGACCTTGGTGGCACGGCCGCAGGGGAAAGCGAATGCCGAGCCGATCAGCGCGTCGGGGTCTTCATCCCAGACCTCGTGCTGGGCCTCGGCCGGCCAAATGGCGAGCATCCAGTGGTGTACCGCGAGGTTGCCGAACACCCAACCGGACGAGCCGCAGCCGCGGGCCGTAACGGCACCCAGTTCGACGATGTCGCCGTAGTCCAGCTCGCTGCCGCCGAAGCGCCTGGGCTGCAGCATGCGGAACAGGCCGGTCGAGTGGAAATCGGCGAGAGTCTCGTCGGGAACCCGGCGCAGCTCTTCGCATTTCGCGGCGCGCTCGGCCAGCACTGGTACTAGGGCCTCGGCGCGGGCGAAGAGTTCGGTGCGCGTGGGAATTGCGCTGTCGGATTGCGCGGTGAACGTCGCCATGCGTCTCCCCGGCTTCGTACTTACGGATGCCGAGAGGCGATGGTGCGTCGCAGCGCGCCGCCGATCAAGGGGCTTTCTGCCCACGGCGCTGTGGTTCGGCCGGTGGCGTGGGACGATGGCCGGACCGCCTGGTCTGACCTGAGAAGCACATCGGCCACGATCGGCAGATGATCGGAGGCAGACCGGGATAGAGGTGTCCGGTGGACTTGAACGTGCTGCAGGTGCGGGTTGGGAATGGTCCATATCCGGTCGAGCGACATCAGCGGTCGCCTTGACGGGTAGGTCCGCAGCCGCGGCAACTGTGTCGGCGCACCGATGCGGCGGAGCAGCCGCCGTTCGAGTCCGAATATATTGAAGTCGCCCAGCATGACGACTGGCTCGACCGGGCCTTCAGCCAGCAGAGCCTGCAGCTTCGCCACCTGCCGCCGGCGCTCGTGAGGAAACAGGCCGAGATGGGTCGCGATGACACGGATGTCGGCGCCGCGCAGCCGGATCCGGCAGTCGATGGCGCTCCGTGTCTCGAATGGACGAATGGTCAGGTCGACAACGCGGGAGCTCAGGATCTCACCGCGGGTGAACAGGGCGTTGCCGAACTCGAAGCAGCCCCAGCGCAGGTTGCTGGCTGAGACCGCGCTCATCCCGAGGTGCTTCTCGAAGAAGGTGAACTGCTCCATCTCGTCGACCAGCGAGCTGCTGCCGACTTCCTGCAGGCCGATGACATCGGCATGCATCTCGCGGATGACGCGCAGGATACGTTTCTCGCGGCACAGCCGGTCGTTCCCGATGCAGGAATGGATGTTGTAGCTGGCGACGCGGAAGGTGGGGGACGACACGACCCGAGGATAGGCGGGATTCCGGCGGCGCGGAAGGCATCGGGGCGATCCTCGTCTGACCCACTTTTTTCGCGGTAAATGCTTGCACCGCGATTGACAGCGGCCCGCCCGCGAGCGAGGAATTAGCGGGCGCCGCGCCGCGCCCGAATCGGGGGTTATCAACCATAAGAGGGAACCTATGCCCGTCGTTACACTGAAGCACATTTCCGCCGGCATCGCCGAGAAGCAGGAGCTGCCGAAGAAGCAGGTTCTTGAACTCCTGGAGGGGTTCGTCGAGGCGCTGACGCGGAATCTCAAGAAGGGCGAGAAGATCCGCATCCCTGGTCTCGGCATCTTCGTCGTTGCCAAGCGCGCTGCGCGTATGGGCCGCAACCCGGCAACCGGCGAGCCGATCAAGATCAAGGCGAGCAAGAAGGTCCGCTTCCGCCCGTCCAAGGAGCTCAAAGAGTCGGTGTGACCGCCCCTTTTCGGGGGGAGTTTCGAGACAGCAGCACGCGCGCCGGCCAGGAGCCGGGGCGCGTGTCTGTTTTTGGGGATCCACGGAACACAGCTGGCGCGATTTGCATCCCGGCTGTGACCCGCTCTACGATCCGTAGGCCATGCGTGTGTAGGTGGCGGGCGCTTCAGCGGCGCCTGATCGTAGGCTGACCATTTTCCTGACCGGCACCATCCGCCTCTGGCCCGGGGCCTGAGCGGCTATGAGCCAGGAGTGCACTTGCCGATCGAGGCGCGTTACGTCACCTGAGCCGCACGACGCTGGGTTGCGATCTTTTCGGCGCGTTGGGTAAGGCCGCGGCGGTCGACCTTGTTGGTCGCGGCCAGGGTCAGCTCCAGCACGAATTCGACGAAGCGGGGATGGGCATAGGCTGGCCCGTTCTTCAGCGCGAACTCCTTCACCGCCTCTTCGTCCCAGCGTGGCACAAGCTTAAGGACGATGAAAGCGAAAGGCAGCTGATGCTTGAGCTCGTCGGGCACCGGCACGACGAAGGCCTGATGCACGCCGTCCAGGCGCTCCAGCATCTTTTCGACTTCGCCGGGCCAGATATTCTCGCCGCCGCAGACGAACATGTCGTCCGCCCGGCCGAGGAAGTAGAAGAACCCGTCCTTGTCGCGGCGGAAATTGTCGCCGGAGCGGTACCAGCCGTCCTTTAGTACCTTCGCTGTCTGTTCGGGGAGGTTGTGGTAGCCCTTCATCACCGACGGATTGCGCATGTAGAGCACACCCTCGTCGGACGAGGGGCCCTCGCGCAGCTCAATCTCGCCGCCGGGTGCGGGGTAGCCCGCAGCGAGAGGCGGGCGCGGTCGCCCAACTGAAGGCGGCGCCGTCGGCGGCGCCCTGCATGGCCTGGTGGGTGTAGAACCACAGTCCCGCCTCCGTACCCAAGCCGGTGAAGCCGACCAGCACGGGAAGCGCTAGCGCTGTCATCACAGAGTAGCTGCCGCCGCGGTCGCGCCGCAGGCGCTGCAGGTGGGCAAGGATGCTCTGCTGGACAAGGGATCGGGTCATGAAAGGCCTCCGCTGGGGGCGTTTCGGCCATTTCTTCACGGGCGGGGGGCGGACGCTGTGTGAAACCTCACCTTCGGCTGTGCGGTAGCGGAAGGCCTCGGTTTGCGGCAGACTGCCCCGGTTAAGGCGTTAGGGAGCCATCGTGAATCCCGCCAACCGTCTGGCCGCGCTGGGTCGGGTCGAGATGCTCAAGGATCTGGCCAAGCCGGACCTGGAAGCAGTGGCGGCGCTGTGCCGCTGGCGCGGCTACGAGAAGGACCAGCAGGTCGTCGAGCAGGACGGCGTCAGCAACGATGTCTATTTCGTGGCGCGCGGCCGGGTGCGCATCACCATCTATGCCATCAACGGCCGCGAGGTGACCTTCCGAGACCTGGGCGCCGGCGCGAGCTTCGGCGAATTGTCGGCCGTCGACGGGCGCAGCCGCTCGGCCAGCGTCGTGGCTCTCGAGGACACCTGGCTCGCCTCGCTCTCCCGCGACCAGTTCCGCAAGGTATTGCGCAGCTATCCAGCGGTCGTGGACAACGTGCTCAACGGCCTCGTCGGCCTGATTCGCAATCTAACCGAGCGGGTGGTGGAATACAGCACGCTCGGCGTGCGCAACCGCATTCAGGCCGAACTCGTACGCATGGCCCGCGAGCGCGGTATCACCGACAACCGGGCGATCCTCAACCCGCCGCCCAAGCACGCCGACATCGCCGCCCGGGTAAGCACGAATCGCGAAGAAGTGACTCGCGAGTTCGGTCACCTGACCCGGGAGAAGGTGGTCGAGAAGCGCGACGGGGAGCTGGTGATCGTCGATGTGGCGCGCCTGATCGACATGGTCGACAAGGTACGCGAGCGCTAGGCATGGTCGAGCACTTCGTCGGCATCACCGTGATGCCGGAGTTTATCCAGACAGAGACCGTCGACGGGCTGCTCGACAACATCGAGCGCCGGACCCGCGCCACCGCGGTCGCGACCTCACCTTATGTCATGGAGCCGGCGGCCGAAGGCGAGGGTGGCCGCGAGCCGCCGATCGATGCCGGGGCGGGCGGCGTGCGGCTGCTGGATCGTCCGCTGTGGGGTAAGCGCGAGCTCTTCGTGCGGACGGCACCCAGTTTCGCGCCCGAACGCCGGCGCTACGATGGTCTGCGTTATCAGCCCTCGGAGCCTACCGCCCTGACGCGCTCGCAAGGGCCGCTGGTTGGCCAGTTCGTCGAGGCGGCCAAGCGCCGCGGCCTCAAGGTCTACCTTCAGGTCCAGGCGGCGATCCCCCCGGGCTATCGCGTGCAGTTCGGCGGCCCGCAGGACGACGACGCGCCGCGCCTGCCCAACGGCGAGGTCCCCAAGCGCCGGGTCGACAAGAACGGCAGCCTCGCCAACCCGCATATTCTCGACTATGGCGCGGCGCTTCTGGCTGATCTGGCGACAGCCTATCCGCAGGTCGACGGGTTTCGTGTCGACTGGCCCGAGTATCCGCCTTACACGCTCGACGACTGGTTTCTCGATTTCTCGAGCCACGCCCGGGAAGAGGCGGGCAAGCTCGGCATCGATGCCGAGACTCTGCAATGGGAGGCGCAGGGCCTGTACCAGAAGCTGCGGGGCGGCGATGCCGGATTGCTGCCCGGGCTGCTCCAGACTCGCGTGATGCGCGAGCTCGGGCTCCTGAAGGCGCATCTGGTCGAGCAGCTGCTGGGCTGCTATCGCGCTGCCCTCGATGACGCCGGCGCTGCGGCCAAGGAGCTCATGCCCAACGCCTTTCCGCCGCCGTGGTCGCGCCTCTCGGGGTTCGACTATGCGCGCGCCGCGCCCTACTCGGCGAGCCTGTCGGTGAAGCTCTACACCATGCACTGGCCGATGATGCTGCGCTTCGCCGCCGAGGCGGTGCACGGCGCCGAGGATACGGCCGCCCGCACCCTGGCCCGGCTCCTCGATCTCGTCGACGGCGCGCCGCCGGACACGATGGGCGCGTGGCATTACCCGGAACCCGACGAGCCGCATCCGGTCGGCCTCGAAGCCCAGCAGCGCAAGATCGTCCAGGCGCGGGCGGAGGCGGGGGGTACGCCGGTCAATGCCCTGGCGCACAGCTACGGACCGGTGGAAGATTTCCGCCGCCGGCTGAGCGTGGCATGGCAGGCATCCGGCGGCCGGGTCTGGATCAACCGCTACGGTTACCTGAGCGACGCGAAGCTGGATGTGATCGGCGAGGTGACAGCGCCATAAGGCAGGCATGAGCGAGCGGCTAGGCCGGCCGTTCACCTTTTCCGCCCAGCGCGCTTGGCACATGGCTTGACTTGCGTGTGAGGGCTGGCGCCCAGGAATGCCGGCCGCCAGCTGGCTGGATTGACCGAAAGACCGGCCTGAATCCGAGCGTTCCGGAGGTAGCGCACGGCCAAAAAATGACCTACCGTCGCAGGATAAGCCGACGAACCTGGGGGCGCGGCATGATTAAGACTAGGGAGAAAACGATGATCGCTCGCATCGCCGCATTGGCTGCTACGACTTTTCTGCTCGCCGCGCCGGCTCTGGCCGCTTGGCCGGAGAAGCCGATCCGCGTGGTGGTGCCCTTTGCCGCGGGCGGTACGTCCGATCAGATGGGGCGCGTCTTCGCCCGGGCGATCGACGAAAACAAGCTGCTGCCCCAGCCGATCAACGTCTTCAACGTCACCGGCCATTACTCCGTTGGTTCGAGGCAGATCAAGGATGCCGCTCCCGACGGCCACAACTTCCTGCTCATCCACATCGCCCTGATGGGCGGCGAGGCGAGCGGCGTGATGGATTTCGGCTTCCGCGACTTCAAGGGGGTTGCGACTACCGGCGACTTCTGCCTGACACCCGTTGTCCGCAACGATTCGCCCTACAACTCGCTCAAGGAACTGCTTGAGGCGGCCAAACGTGCGCCCGATACGATTCAGTTCGGCGTCAACATCGCGGCTATCAATCATCTGGCCGCCTTGCAGATTCAGCAGACCACGCCCGGCGCATCCTTCCGCTATGTCCAGATCGGGGGAGGGGCCGAGAATTTCCGCGCCCTGATCGGCGGCCATACGCAGGCTGGTGTTCTGTCGAGCGCCGAGTTCGTCAACTTCCGCGGCGGAGGACAACTCAAGCCCCTTGGTTACACGGGGCCTGTGCGTCATCCCGGCCTTCCCGATATCCCGACGCTCAAGGAGCAGGGCTACAACATCGAATTCTGCGTAGCCAACTGGTGGTTCGCTCCTAAGGCAACACCGCAGCCAATCGTCAACGCCTTCGCCGATGCGTTACGCAAGGCGCAGCAGACGCCCTATGTTCAGAAGGAGCTGGCTGATCGCCTGTTTGCCCCGGTCTTCCTGGCCGGGCCCGAACTCGACAAGAGCCTGGCTGACACCTGGAAGGAGATCGAGCCGATCGCCAAGATGGCAACCAAGAAGTAGTGCCTCAAGGACGGAGATAGAGTTATGCGACGTTTGTTTATTCGAGGCATCCTGGGACTGGCGGCGGCAACGCTCCTGTTGGCACCGCAGCCGGCCGCGGCCTACCCCGAGAAGCCGATCCGCATCATCGTGCCGGTCGTGGCCGGCGGATCGACCGATCTGGTGGCGCGGCTCTTCCAGATGACCATCGACCAGAAGAAGCTGCTGCCGCAGCCGCTGGTGATCGTCAACAATGGGGCAGCCGGCGGCACCGTCGGCACGCGCATGATCAAGGAGGCGGAACCAGACGGCCACACGCTGGGCATCTGGCACATGGGCTTGCTCACGGCCGCGGCGATGGGTGTCACCGACTACGACCACACGGCCTTCGATCTCGTCGCCCAGGTCGGCGCGATCGAGATCGGCCTGGCCGTCAAGTCGGACTCGAAGATCATGTCGCTCAAGGATCTCGTGGCCGAGGCGAAAGCGCGGCCGGGCCAGGTCTCTGCGGCTACCAATATCGGGTTGCTGCCGCATTTCGTGCCGCTGATGTTCGGGCGCGAGGCTGGCGTGGAGTTCCGTTGGGTCCAGGCCGGCGGGGGCGCGGTGCGCCTGCGTTCGGTGCTCGGTAGCCACACGGAATTCTCGCTGTTCTCGGTGCCCGAGTTCGTCAACTACGAACCGCAGGGTATCCGGCCGATCACTGTCTTCGCCGACGCTCGCCACCCCGTTGTCCCCAACGTGCCCACGGCGAAGGAAGCCGGATACAATTTCACATTCTCCGAGGCGATCCTCTGGCTCGCACCCAAGGGCACGCCGCCGGCGCGTCTTGACGTGATGGCCAAGGCCATTGAAGCGGCGATGCGCGATGGGGACTTCAAGAAGCGCTACGACGAGCAGGGGATCGACCCAGCCTACATCCCGGGCGGGCGACTCAAGGCAGTGCTCGATCAACGGATGGTCGGCATCAAGGCGGTGGCCGCCCAGGTCAAGCCGGCGCAGTCGAACTGACCCGGATCAAGGGATGGCGGCGCCAGCCTTAGCGCGGCGCCGCCATTCGCGCCACAAGGGCCAGATGAACATCAGGACCGCAACGACGAGGAAGGCAAGCGAGATCGGCCGCTGAACCAGCGGCATCAGCGTGCCGCCCGACGACATCAAGCCGGAGCGGAGCTCTTTCTCCGCCAGTGGTGCCAGTACAAGGCCGATGACGAATGGGGCCAGCGGTGCCTTGGCGTATTCGAGTCCGAAGCCGATGGCGCCGAAGGCCAGCATGACCCAGACGTCAAAGGGGCGGTTGTTGAGCGCATAGGCGCCGATGACGCAGAACACCAGGACGGTGGGGAAGATCCATGCCCGGTGCAGAAGGGCCAGCCGGGCAAAGAGGATCACTCCGATGGTCATGAACAGGAACATCACGAGGTGGGCGACCAGATGCGTCGCCATGATGGCATTCACCACGCCGGGGTTGTTGATGTAGAGCAGCGGACCCGGCTGCAGATTATGAATAACGAGGGCGCCGAGCAGGATGGAATCGGCGAGCCCGCCGGGAATGCCGAGCGTGAGCAGCGGAATCAGCGTGCCGCCCGTGGTGGCGTTGTTGGCGCTTTCGGCTGCGACGATGGCCTCCTCGCTGCCTTTGCCGAACTGCTCGGGAGTCTTCGACAGGTTCTTGGCCGTGGTGTAGGCGATGATCGAGGCGATAGCCGCGCCGACGCCGGGCAGGATGCCGATCCACACGCCGATAACCGACGAGCGCAGCATGTTCCAGCCATGTGTCACGTAGTCGCGCAGCGAGATCAGGATGCCCCGCATGTTGGCGCGCACATGCTCGATGTTCTGCTGGCCGATATGCATCGTGTCGGCGATGATCTGGCTGAGCGCGAAGACGCCGATGATGACCGGCAGGGCGTCGAACCCGCCGTCAAGCTCATGGAAGCCGAAATTGAGCCGCAGCATGCCGGAGGTCTCGTCGATGCCGGGCATCGAGACCAGCATGCCGAACAGGCCGGCCATCAGTCCCTTGATGAAAGAACCGCCGGAGAGCGAGGAGATCAGCACCAGTGCCATGATCACCAGGGCGAAATTCTCCCAGGGCCCGAGCACGACGGCGATCTTGGCCAGCGGCGGCGCCAGCAGCACGAGGGCAAGCCAGGAAATCGAGCCACCGACGATCGAGGCCGCGTTGCCGAGGCCGAGCGCCCGGCCGGGCCGGCCGGCCTTGGCCATCGGGTAGCCGTCGAGGCAAGTCATCACGGCGTTGGGCTCGCCGGGGATGCGCATCAGGGTCGCGGTCACCAGCCCGCCGCTGACGCCGCCGATGAACATGGCGATCAGCAGGATGACCGCGTTGATGCTGGTCATGTAGTAGGTGAAGGGCAGGACGAGCGCGAGCAGCATGCCGGCCGTGATGCCGGGCATGACGCCGACGGCGATACCGAGCAGGACGCCGCCGAAGACGATCAGGAACGACGTCGGCGTCGCCAGGTATAGGAAGGCCTCTGCCAGGCTCATCGGAGGGGTGCGCTCACGGCAGATCGAGAATGAAGATTTTGGTGAACAGGATGGTGATGCCGGAACCCATCAGGACGGCGATGATCGCGGCAATGAGAGTGTGGCGGCGCGTGCGCTCGGACATGGCCCAGCCCAGCACCCCGATATAGGCAATGGTTGCCCAGAGGAAGCCGATGCCGGTGAAGGTGAGCGCCGCGACATAGGCAACAGTGAGCAGGGACGCCAGCACCGCCAGACCCGGCTGAAGTGCGTAGTCGGTCGGGGCCTCGTCGCCGATGCCGAGGATCAGGCTGGTTTCGGAGCGGCCGAGGGCGCGGCCGGCAATGACAACGACGATGGAGACGAACGACAGCAGGCCAAGAGCGCCGGCTATCCACATGGGGAAGGATTTCGGCCCGAGCGGGTCGAAGGGGGCTGGCGCGAGCTTGCGCGCCTCCCACCAGACGATGGCGCTGACGGCTGCCATGGCGACGGCCAGCCATAGATCGGCATGACGCTGCCGGCGCGTGCTTGAGTCCACGATCCCCCTCTATCCCTGTGATCTGCGATCTGGGCCGCGTTAGGCCCACTATTTCGGAAGCCCCGCTGCGACGCAAGGTGCTACGATCCGGCAATGACTGATTCCTTTCTCGGTTATCGGCGTGCCAATGGTGCGGTTGGTGTCCGCAATCATGTCCTGGTGCTCGGCATCAACGGATTGGCGGGGGCGGCGACACGCCGCATCGGTCGGGCGGTCCGCGGCACGGTTACTGTCGCAACGCCTTACGGCCGCGGCCAGATCGGGCCCGATGCCGAGATCCATCGCCGGCAGCTCATCGGCCTCGCCGGCAATCCGAATGTCGCTGCGGCCCTGATCGTAGGTGTCGACCGGAAGACGCTCGACTCTGTCGCGGACGCGGTGGCTGCCGGAGGGACCACGGTGGAGACCGTGGCGCTCGACGACGTCCACGAGGACGCGCTGGCACTCACCGATGTCGGCATCAAGAAGGCGGCGCAGCTCGCGCGGTCTGTATCCAACCAGCGTCGCGAGCCTTGTCCGGTTTCGGCGCTGCGTGTCGGCGTCGAATGCGGCCATTCCGACGCCACCTCGGGGCTGGCCGGCAATCCGCTGGTCGGCAAGGTAAGCGACCGGGTTGTCGATTCTGGCGGAGCTGTCATGTTCGGCGAGACCCTGGAATGGCTTGGCGCCGAACATCTGCTGGCTAGGCGCGGAGCGCGCCCCGAGGTCGCCAAGGCGATCACCGACGCGGTAGCGCGCCGCGAGGCTTATCCTGCTTCTCTGGGCATCGATCTGCTGGGCAACAATCCAGGCCAGGAGAACATCCGCGGCGGCCTGTCGACCATCGAGGAGAAGTCGCTCGGCGCCGTGGCCAAGGGAGGCAGTCGTCCGATCGCCGCGGTTCTTGGTCATGCGGAGGCACCCACCGGGCGGGGACTCCACGTGATGGATGGACCGGGCTATTCACCCGAATCGATTACCGGCTTCGTGGCGGCCGGGGCTCAACTCGTCTTCTTCACTACTGGTCCGGGGAACAGTTACTGCAGCGCCATCGCGCCGACTATCAAGGTCAGCGCCCATCCGCAGACCCCTGGGCGCCTCCCGGAGCAGATCGATTTCGACGGCAGCGCCATCCTGAGCGGCCGTGAGGAGGCCGAGGCGGTCGCTGCGCGCCTCCATACCCACATGCTCGCCGTGGCCTCCGGCTCGGCAACCTGGGGTGAAATTTTGGGCGAAGGCGACGAGGTCTTCGTCAGGCTGGGGCCGTCGCTATGAGCACCTGGGATGCCTTTCTGCTCAATCCCGCTGATGATGTGGCCGTGGCGCTGCGGCCAATTGCCGCCGGTGAGGCCGTTCGCGTGCGCGGTGGGCACAGCGTGACCGCGCGGGCTGACATTCCGATGGCGCACAAGCTGGCGCTTCGCGCCATCGCCGCTGGCGCATCGGTGCGCAAGTATGGCGAGATCATCGGCCAGGCCTGCACCACCATCGCCGCCGGCGACCACGTCCATGTGCACAATATCGTCAGCCGCCGGGCGCGGAAGTCGGCGTGAGCGTGGCGACCATTAAATCCGTACGCACCGTGCTGGTGCACCTGCCGTTAGCCCGCCCGCTGAACGGCCCATTCGGCCGGCTCGAGGCGCGCCATAACCTGGTGGTGATCGTCGAGACGAGCCACGGGGCAAGGGGCATCGGCGAGGTCTGGTCGAATTTTCCCCCCTGGGGTTGCGGCGAGCGCAAGGATATCGTCGAGCAGTTGCTGGCCGGGATTCTGGTAGGCCAGCCGCTCGACGATCCAAGGCGTCTCTATCGCGAGATGCATCGCCGCGCGCGCCTGTTGAGCCTGCAATGGGGCGCGCCCGGGCCGGCGCACCAGGCGATCGCCGGCACCGATATCGCGGTCTGGGATGCCTATGCGCGCGAAGCCGGCAAGCCGTTGCGCCAGGTGCTCGCGGGTGCCGGTCAACGTCCTCCCGATAGGCTGCCGGTCTATGCCAGCGGCATCGGGCCCGACGACACCGTCGAGCGCATCGACGCCGCGCGGTCGGCCGGCCACAGCCGCTTCAAGATCCGCATCCCCTTCAGCGTCGAGATCAATCGCCGCATGTTGCGCCAGGCCCGCGAGGCCGCGCGGGACGCTCCCTTGATGGCCGACGGCAATCAGGCCCTGACGCCCGAGGCCGTCGAGGCGCTGGCGTTGGATATGGAAGGGGCCCGCTTGGGCTGGCTCGAGGAGCCGTTTCCGGTAGACGAAGTCCAGGCCTACCGGAACTTCGCTGCGCGGAGCTTGATTCCCCTGGCCTGGGGCGAGAACGCACGCGGCCTCGAGGGGCTGCAGGTGTGCATCGATTCACCGGCGCGCGTGATCCAGCCGGATATCACCAAGACCCTGGGCTTCAGCGAGGGGCTGGAGGTCGGCCGCCGTGTCGTGGCGGCAGGCAAGCGGCTTTGTTTTCACATGTACGGCGGGCCCTTGGGCGTCTATGCCAGCGCCGAGTTGGCTGCGGCCATTCCGGGGTCGGACTGGCTCGAGACCGATGCCAACCCCAATCCCCTCTACGACCGGCTGGTGACCGTGCCGCCCGCGATCCGCAATGGAGAGCTGATCCTCAGCAATCGCCCGGGCCTGGGCGTCGATCTCGCTCCGGAATTCGATCAGCGATAAACCGGCGCTTCTCCTGGGATCGGCGAGCGGCCGAACGTGCCGCGCCGGATGACGGCGTCGCGGCCACCATACGCCGCGATCTTCGCCGCCTGGTCGCGCAACGCCCGCGCGCTGACAGCCTCCGGGTCGACGACCGAGCGCAACGCCTTCTCGCAGGAAGCGACATCGGCGGCGTGCCTCGGGTCGCGCCCGAGGTCGTGCCTCTCCTCGGGATCGGCGATCACGTCGAAGAGCATCGGCGGCATGTCGACATAGTGGACGTACTTCCAGCGGCCGGTGCGGATCATGAAGGAGCCGGTGAGCGCGCCGACGGCATGGTATTCGCTGAGCACCACGCGTTCCCCGATGTCGCCCCGGGCGATGTCGAGCAGGCAGCGGCCGGGGCGCTCGCGGTCCTCCGCCGTGAGTTCCAGCCCGGCCGTCTGCAGGATCGTCTGATGGCAGTCGACCAGCGAGACGGGCCGGTCGCAGGTGACACCCTGCGGCACACCGGGACCCGCCATGATCAGCGGCACGCCGACCGATTCCTTGAACATGGTCGACTTGCCCCACAGGCCGCGGGTGCCGAGATTGTCACCGTGGTCGGAGGTGTAGATCACCCGTGTATTGCCGGCGAGGCCGCTGCTGTCGAGTGCTGCAAGGATGCGGCCGATCAGATGGTCGAGATGCGACACCATGCCGTAGTAGTTGGCGAGGGCGCGCTGCATGGTCTCCGGCGTGAAGTATGAATCGTAGTTCATGCAGCGGCGCATCGCCTGGATGAAGGGGTGATCGGGCCGCTCGCCGGTGGCGTACATCGCCGGCGTGGGGAACTTCGTCTTGGCATAGAGCTCGTAGAATTCGGGCAACGCGACAAGCGGGAAGTGCGGCTCGACCAATGAGACGAACAGCACCCAAGGCTTGTCTCGGTAACGCGGTGCGTCGCGATTCAGCCAGGCGATGGCAGCGTCGGTGATGTCGCGGTCGTACTTGGCGTAGGAGGATTCACCGGGCCCCAGCTCGTCGGCGAGGTCGCGCACGGACTCGCGCACCGGAAGATCGGGCCGGACAGAGCCCAGAACGTCTCCGATCCCATCCACGACATGGAGGGGCATGACCTCGCGGCTGAAGCCGTTGGGGTCGCCCTCGCGGCGATAGTGCAGCTTGCCGATGGAGATGACCTGGTGTCCGTTGGCGATCAGCCGGTGACCCCAGCCGGTGACGCGCCCTTCATAGGGGTGCGCATTGTCCCAGTACCCGATCTCATGCACGTAGCGGCCGGTTGCGAAGCTGGCCCGCGACGGTACGCAGATGGGTGAGTTGCAGACCGCATCGGTGAAGCTCAGCCCTCGTGCCGCCAGCCGGTCGAGGTTGGGTGAGTGAATGATCGGATTGCCGGCGGCACCCAGGATACGCGGGTTGTGCTCGTCGGACATGATGAAGAGCAGATTGGACGGCATGACCTATGCCGCGAGCGTTGCCGGCGGCCCTATGTTGATGCGACGCCGCAGGAAACTAGCATGAGTGTAGGTATCCGTGTGGCGACCCCCAGCCGCCGCGTCGTGGATCTATCACCCGACGCGTTGGACGCCTGAAGAGAGAGCGCAGCCTGACCAGTGAAGCGAGGAGACGACCGCTCAGCGCCGCGCCGCGCCGATGGGTATTCGGTTGCCCCACCCTCTGGTATTTGGTATACAAAATTATAAATAACTTCTGCGGTCGAACAGAGAAAAAGGGCGGGGAGCGCGGTCGCGATGAACATTCACGAGTATCAAGCCAAGAGCCTCCTTACGAAATACGGCGTGGCTGTGCCGAAGGGGGGTGTGGCGTTCACGCCCGAGGAGGCGGAGCGGATCGCGACGGAGCTGGGCGGCGGCGTGGTCGCCGTCAAATCGCAGATCCACGCCGGCGGGCGCGGGGCGGGGCGCTTCAAGGACGATCCGGGCGGCAAGGGCGGGGTGCGGATAGCCAAGAACCCGGCCGAGGCCAAGGCGCATGCGGCGGCGATGCTGGGCAAGGTGCTGGTGACCAAGCAGACCGGCCCCAAGGGCAAGGAAGTGAAGCGGGTCTATATCGAGGCCGGGCTCGACATCAAACGCGAGCTCTATCTCGGCATGCTGCTCGACCGCGCCACCAGTCGCATCACGGCGATGGCCTCGACCGAGGGGGGTATGGACATCGAGGAGGTGGCCCACAAGCACCCGGAGAAGATCATCAAGGTGGCCATCGACCCGGTGGCGGGACTGCAGCCGTTTTATGCGCGCAAGATCGCCTTTGGCCTGGGCCTGGAGGGCAAGCAGGTGGGGGCTGGGGTCAAGTTCCTGAGCGCCATGTACGAGGCCTTCACCCGGCTCGATGCCTCGACGGTGGAGATCAACCCGCTGGTCATCACCGGTGCGGGCGAGGTGATCGCGCTGGATGCCAAGATGAACTTCGACGACAACGCGCTGTTCCGGCACAAGGAGATCGAGGAGCTGCGCGATGCGGATGAGGAAGATCCGACGGAGCGCGAGGCCTCCAAGCACGAGCTCAACTACGTCAAGCTGGACGGCAATATCGGCTGCATGGTGAACGGTGCCGGGCTGGCCATGGCGACCATGGACATCATCAAGCTCTACGGGGGCGAGCCGGCGAACTTCCTCGATGTGGGCGGCGGTGCCACGAAAGACCGCGTCACGACGGCCTTCAAGCTGATCCTCTCGGACCCCAAGGTGGAGGGCATCCTGGTCAACATCTTCGGCGGCATCATGCGCTGCGATGTGATCGCCGAGGGCGTGGTGGCGGCGGCCAAGGAGGTGGGGCTGGAGGTGCCGCTGGTGGTCAGGCTGGAGGGGACGAACGTGGATCTGGGCAAGAAGATCCTCAAACAGTCGGGCCTGAAGATCGTCTCGGCCGACAACCTGGCCGATGCGGCGCAGAAGATCGTCAAGGCCGTGAAGGAGGCCGCATAAGATGAGCGTCCTCGTCGGCAAGGATACCAAGGTCATCTGCCAGGGCTTTACCGGGGCCCAGGGCACGTTCCACTCGGAGCAGGCGATCGCCTACGGCACGAAGATGGTGGGCGGTGTCACCCCCGGCAAGGGCGGGACCCAGCACCTGAACCTCCCCGTGTTCGACACCGTGGCCCAGGCCGTCGAGCAGACTGGGGCCAACGCCTCGGTGATCTACGTGCCGCCGCCCTTTGCGGCGGACGCCATTCTCGAGGCGGTCGACGCGCAGCTGCCGCTGGTGGTGTGCATCACCGAGGGCATCCCGGTGCTCGACATGGTGCGGGTCAAGCGGGCCATGCAGGGCTCCAGGACCCGGCTGATCGGCCCTAACTGTCCGGGCATCATCACGCCGGGGGAGTGCAAGATCGGCATCATGCCGGGGCACATCCACGCCCGGGGCAAGATCGGCATCGTCTCGCGCTCGGGCACGCTGACCTACGAGGCGGTAGCCCAGACCACGGCGGCGGGGCTCGGCCAGACCACCTGCATCGGGATTGGCGGCGACCCGGTCAACGGCACCAACTTCATCGACTGCCTGGAGCTCTTCCTGGCCGACCCCGAGACGCAAGGGGTCATCATGATCGGCGAGATCGGCGGCTCGGCCGAGGAGGACGCGGCCGAGTTCGTCAAGCGCTCGAAGGTCAAGAAGCCCATGGTCGGCTTCATCGCCGGCTCCACCGCTCCCCCGGGGCGGCGCATGGGCCATGCCGGCGCCATCATCTCCGGCGGCAAGGGCGACGCCCCCTCCAAGTTCGAGGCCCTCAAAGCCGCGGGCTTCGCCATCGCCGATTCCCCGGCCAGCCTCGGCAGCACGATGCTCAAGACGCTGCAGCGGAATCTCGAAGCCGCCGAGTAGCTCTTACGCGCCGGAGTTGCACCGGCCGGCAAAACAGGCGAGTTTTAGCCCGTTACCACAGCGGGCTGAAACTCGATGAAGCGTGCGCCGCCCACAATCCTCGACGTCGCGAAGCTGGCGAAAGTCGCGGTCGGCACGGTGTCCAATGTGCTGAACGGCAAAGTGCCGGTCAGCGACAGCCGGCGCCGGCGCGTGCAGAAGGCGATCGAGAAGCTCGGCTACACGCAGAACATTTTGGCGACGGGCCTGCGCCGCCGACGCACGCCCATGGTCGGCGTCTGTGTGCCGCACACCTCGGTCGCCTATTTCTCGGCCCTGGTCGATGCCTTCGAGGAAGTCGGCGCCGATCGTGGCTACAAGATCATCCAGGTTCTGACCCGGCTCGATCCGGCACAGGAGCTGGACCGCGTGCAGGCCCTGCTGCACTACCATGTTGCAGGGCTGATCCTCGTGCCCAGCATCCAGCCCGATCGCACGCTCAAGGCGCTGGCCAGGTCAGGCACGCCGGTGGTGATCATCGACCGCCCGACCGGCACCAATATCTTCGACGAAGTCACTTTCGACAACCGCGGCGCCATGTTCGACGTGGCGCGGCGCCTCATTGCCCTGGGGCACCGGCGCATCGTCCTGATCGTCCAGCAGCCGAAACTCTCGACCACCCGCTTGCGCATCCGCGGTCTGAGAGAGGCGGTCGCCGAAGCTGGAGATTCCGCGGCGGCGCTGATTGTCCAATGCGGCCCTGACGAGATCACGCTGACCAGCCGACTAGCGTCCCTGATGCGGGAGGCAAATCCGCCGACAGCCTTCGTCGCAGCCAACAATACTATCGCGGCCTGGCTGATGCGGGCTCTGCGCTCGCTGAAGGTCGATTTTCCAGGGGACGTGTCCGTCATGGCCTTCGGCGAGCCCGAATGGGCCGATCTGGTGACGCCGCGCCTCTCGGTCGTGCGCCAACCAACGGGCGAAATCGCGCGCATGGCATGGGAGCTGCTGATCCGACGGATGAATGACGAAAAGACACCGATCCGCCATGTCGAGCTCAAGGCGGAGATCATTATGCGTGATTCCGTCGCCTCGAACCCGCCGCGCGCGACGGCCGATCCGAAGGTCACGCGCCGGTAATCTTGGGCTTGCGCTTTTCGATGAAGGCGCGCTTGGCTTCCTGAGCATCGGAAGTGCGGTTGAGGTCGACGGTCTTGTTCTGCTCCAACCGGTAGCCGTCGCGCAGCGACATGCTTTCGACCATGTTGAACGAGTCCTTGATCGCCTTGACCGCTACCGGGCTTTTTGCAGCGATGGTGGCGGCCATCTTTCCGGCGGTGGCCGCCAGCTCGGCCGCCGGCACGCAGGCCTCGATCACGCCCAACCGGCAAAGCTCGGCCGCCGGTGGAGGTGATTCTGGCGCGGCT
>Ga0194131_10004195_pt1 | contig 21995 bp, 20 predicted proteins | sample TA2KigO120mmetaG_FD_148631 | JGI IMG/M metagenome (GOLD analysis project Ga0194131, IMG submission 148631) | Freshwater microbial communities from Lake Tanganyika, Tanzania - TA2015053 Kigoma Offshore 120m | ecosystem: Environmental > Aquatic > Freshwater > Lake | place: Tanzania: Lake... | reverse complement strand
GCCAGGCGACATCATCGCCGTCGCCGGCATGCCCGAGATCACCATCGGCGACACCCTCGCCGACCCGGACAACCCCGTGGCGCTGCCGGTCATCACCGTCGATGAGCCCAGCATCTCCATGACCATCGGCATCAACACCTCGCCGCTGGCGGGGCGCAGCGGCGGCACCAAGCTCACGGCCAACATGGTGAAGTCGCGCCTCGACCAGGAGCTCGTCGGCAACGTCTCGATTCGCGTGCTGCCCACTGAGCGACCCGACACCTGGGAGGTCCAGGGGCGCGGCGAGTTGCAGTTGGCGATTCTCGTCGAATTGATGAAGCGCGAGGGATTCGAGCTCACCGTGGGCAAGCCGCAGGTCGTCACGCGCATGATCGACGGCAAGCTCCAGGAGCCGATGGAGCGCCTCAGCGTGGATATACCCGAGGACTATCTCGGCGTCGTAACGCAGCTCATGGCGCTGCGCAAGGGTCGCATGGAGCAGATGGTCAATCACGGCACCGGATGGGTGCGCATGGACTACCTCGTGCCCGCCAGAGGACTCATCGGCTTCCGCACCGAGTTCCTCACCGAAACCCGTGGCACCGGACTGCTCCATCACGTCTTCGATCGCTACGAGCCCTGGCACGGCGAGCTTCGCACGCGGCCCACGGGATCGTTGGTCGCCGACCGCACCGGCCCGACGACAGGCTTTGCCCTCGCCAACCTGCAGGAGCGCGGCACCATGTTTGTCGGGCCCGGCACCGACGTCTACGAGGGCATGATCGTCGGCGAGAACTCCCGCTCGGATGACCTAGACGTCAACCCGACCAAGGAGAAGAAGCTCACCAACATGCGCCAGTCCTCGGGTGATGTGCTCGTGCCGCTCATCCCGCACAGGCAGTTGTCCTTGGAGCAGGCCCTGGAGTTCTGCCGCGAGGACGAGTGCGTCGAGGTGACGCCCCGGGCGGTCCGCATCCGCAAGGTCCAGTTGGCGGCCACGGACCGAGCGAAGTCACGCTCGCGGGGCGGCGGCCGACCCTCCTGAGGGGACGTCCCCCTCACGGGGGTCGCGATCCGATCACGATCCCGAGGCGTTCACCGGACCGCCCCAAATGGGGGGCTACTCGGGCGTACAGTGCGACCGTCCCGGCCCCGGGGCGGAGAGGCGGATTGCGTGTCCACGGCTGTCGAGGCTCCTGCAGAGCCCACCCAGGAGATCAAGGGTCGCTCGCTGACCCAGATCGCCTGGGGACGCCTCCGGCGCGACAAGACCTTCATCGCCGCCGCGATCGTCCTGGTCATCATCGTGCTCGTCGCGATCTTCGCCCCCCAGATCTGCCGCCTCATCGGCGTCGACCCCTACGAGCTGGATGCCTCGGCGATCGATGACTCGGGCGGCAAGCCCATCGGTCCCTGGGGCGGGGCGAGCCTTGACCACCCGCTCGGCGTGGAGTGGGGCACCGGGCGCGACATCCTTGCCAGGCTGCTCTACGGTCTGCGCATCTCGCTACTGATCGCGACGTCAGCCACGATCCTGGTGATCATCCTGGGCACGGTCTTCGGCATCATCTCCGGCTACGCGCGCGGCTTCACTGACGCGGCCATCGGCCGCTTCATGGACCTGATCCTCGCGTTCCCCTTCCTGCTGATCGTGCTGGCCCTCTCGGGCGCCCTCACCCAGCGGCTCACCGCCCTCGGCGTGCCCGAGGGCAATGCCTCGCGCATCACCTACCTCATCCTCGTGCTGGGCCTCTTCGGCTGGCCCTACCTCGCGCGCATCGTGCGCGGCGAGGTGCTCAGCCTGCGCGAGCGCGAGTTCGTCGAGTCGGCCCTGTCGATCGGCGCGGGCACCCCGCGCATCCTCTTCCGCGAGATCCTGCCCAATCTCTGGGCGCCGATCCTCGTCTACGCGACCCTGCTGCTGCCGACCTATATCGCCGTCGAGGCGGCTCTGTCGTTCCTCGGCGTCGGCATCCTGCCCCCGGAGCCGTCGTTCGGCGCCATGCTCTCGGAGTCGGTCCAGTACTTCACCCTGGTGCCTTCATACCTCTTCATCCCGGGCACCGTGCTCGTCATCGTCGTCGTGGCGTTCAACCTCGCCGGCGATAGCGTGCGCGATGCCCTCGACCCCAAGGCGGCCAAATGATGCGCCGTTCCCACAGACTCCCGATCGACACCGATCGGCCCGCCAGGGCCGAGGGAGAAACGGCTCACGTCCGGTGACCGTAGGTGCCACACAAGGAGGAAACATGTTGAAGCACAGGAAGGGCGTGGCGCTTGCAGCGATTGCTGCCTCCGGCGCGCTTCTCCTCGCCGCTTGCGGCGGATCATCGGACGGTGGCGGTTCCGCCTCGCCCACACAGGAAGGCCAGGCGGGCGGCACGCTCACGATCCTGAGCCCCGCGGAGCAGATCCTCACCCTCGACCCCCAGGTCGTCTACACCGGTGAAGACCTCGCATTCCTCGGAGCGACGATCCAGCGGTCCCTCACGGCCTATCAGGTTGCGCCCGGAGACGCCGAGGGCACCACCCTCGTGCCCGACATGGCCACCGACACGGGCACCGCCAGCAATGGCGGCAAGACCTGGCAGTTCACGCTGCGTGACGGCATGAAGTGGGAGGACGGCAACCCCGTCACCTGCGCCGACGTCGCCTACGGCACCTCGCGCCAGTACGACATCGGCCTTGCCCAGGGTGGTCCGGTCTACGCCGTGACCTACCTCGACATTCCGACCGAGGAAGACGGCAGCTCGGCCTACAAGGGCCCGTCCGACGGCACCGGCCAGGAGTTGTTCGACAAGGCCGTGGTGTGCGACGGCAACACCATCACGTTCAACCTCAACCAGCCCGTGCCCGACTTCAACTACACGGTCACGCTGGGCTTCAGCGCGGTGCCGGCCGGCATGGCTGCGGGCGAGGAATACGCTAATAAGCCGATGTCCAACGGCCCCTACAAGATCCAGGAATACTCGAAGGGCAAGGGTGGCAAGCTCGTCCTGGTCCGCAACGAAAACTGGAGCGCCGAGTCCGATCCCTACCGCAAGGCGTACCCCGATTCGTGGGTCTACAACTTCGGTATCGAGGAGACGGTCGCCGACCAGCGCGTGATCCAGAGCTCCGGCGAGGATCAGTACGCGATGGTGCAGGGCCTTACGACGGCATCACTGCCGGTCGTGTTCGAGGACCCGCAGTACGAGTCACGTCGCATTGACGCCTTCGACCCCTACACGATCTACGCGGCCGTCAACGTCGAGAAGATCCCTGATCAGAAGTGCCGCCAGGCCATCGGTGTCGCCCTCGACCGCGACGCGCTCATCAAGAACGCCGGTGGCACGTTCGCCGGCACCTACGCCGACGGCGTGGTCAAGCCCAACATCGGCATCGACTACGCCCCGACAGGGCTGTGGGATGGCCTGCTCGGCCAGGCCGTGCCCGGCACCGGCGATCCGGAGTTCGCGAAGAAACTGCTCTCGGAGGGCGCGAACTGCCCCACCGAGATCACGATCGACTACGCCCAGAGCGAGGACAGTGACAAGGCTGTGGCTATCTGGGTCGAGTCGCTGAAGCGAGCCGGCATCACCGTCAAGCCCAACCCGATCGAGCGCGGCCAGTACTACGGAGTCGTGTTCGAAAACGGCAACGAGATCATGACCGGGGGATGGGGTCCGGACTGGCCCAACGCCTCGACCGTGCTCCCGCCGCTGTTCGTGCAGGGCTGGAATCTCTCCCGCGTGGACGATCCCGCGTTCGCCGAGAAGGTCAAGGCGGCGTCCGTGGAGACCGATCGCAACAAGCAGGCGACGATGTGGCACGAGCTCAGCAAGGAGGCTGCAGCGCAGATGTGGGTCGTTCCCACGCGCTTCGGTCGCGATCAGCGCCTGGCTGGCACCAAGGTCGGCCCGGTCTTCAGTTGGTCGGCGTACGGGTCCTTCCCGTACCCGATCATGTACGCGACCCAGTAGGAGTCGCGACGTGAGTTGGGGGGCGGGGCTCGGGCCCCGCCCCCCAGACCGCTGACGTGGCATGAAGCGGCGAAGACCAGGGAGGTGACGTGGCCGGATACGTGATCAGGCGCGTCCTGATCATGCTCCTCCTGCTCCTCCTGCTGAGCTTCACCGTCTTCGTGCTCTTCAGCCTCCTGCCCGCCGACGTGGCACGCCTGACCTGCGGCAAGATCTGCACCCCCGAGACCATCGAGGCCAATCGCATCCGACTGGGCTTGGACAAGTCGGTCATCGAGCAGTACTGGATCTTTCTGCAGGGTGTGGTGATGGGACGCACCTACGGCCAGGGACCCGGTGCCATCGTCTGCAACGCCCCCTGCCTCGGCTACTCCTTCACGCGCCAGGAGCCGGTGCTCAAGCTGATCTTGGAGCGCCTGCCCGCCACGCTCTTCCTGGCGATGGGTGCCTTCGTCCTCTTCCTCATCGGCGGCGTGGCCCTCGGCGTCTACAGCGCTCTGCGCCGTGGTCGCTGGCAGGACAAGACGGTGATGGGCATCTCGCTCGTCGGCTACTCGCTGCCATCGTTCTTCATCGGCCTCGTCGTCGTCTACTTCATCATCATCCGCTGGCAGCTGCTGCCCTTCCCGTCGTACGTCAATCCATGGGTCGACCCGCTGCAGTTCGTGCAGACCATGATCCTGCCGTGGCTCGTGCTGGCCGTGCTCTACGCGGCGTTCTACACGCGCCTCACGCGAAGCCAGATGCTCGAGACTCTTAACGACGACTACATCCGCACGGCGCGCGCCAAGGGCCTCCCCGAGAGGGTGGTTATCCGCAAGCACGCCCTGCGCGCCGGCCTGACCCCGATCGTCACGGCGGCGGGCCTGGACTTCGCGGGCCTGCTCGGCGGCGCGATCATCCTCGAGACCATCTTCAGCCTGCCCGGGCTCGGCAGCCTCGCGGTCTCCGCGGTGCTCAGCCCTGACCTGCCAATCCTGGTCGGAGTCACCCTCGTCACCGCCTCGTTCGTCATCGTCGCCAATCTCGTCGTCGACCTGCTCTACGCCGTGATCGATCCCCGGGTGCGACTGGCATGAGCGCTTTCCTCGAGGTCAAGGACCTCCACGTCAGCTTCCCCACCGGCGATGGCGTGGTGCGTGCCGTCGACGGCCTGTCCTTCCGTGTCGACAAGGGCAGGACTCTGGCGATCGTCGGGGAGTCGGGTTCGGGCAAGAGCGTGACCGCCCAGGCCGTCCTGGGCCTGCTCAACCGCAACTTTGCCGACATCACCGGCCAGGTGTGGCTCGACGGCCAGGACCTGATCGCCATGAGTGACGACCAGGTGCGCGAGTTGCGAGGCGAAGCGATGGCGATGATCTTCCAGGACCCGATGTCGAGCCTGCATCCCTTCTACCGCATCGGCGATCAGCTCATGGAGGCCGTGCGCACCCATCACAAGGTCAGCAAGCAGGAGGCGCGCGAGCGCGCGATCGACGCGCTGAAGCAGGTGGGCATCCCGGCACCCGAGCGTCGGGTCGACGACTACCCGCACCAGCTCTCCGGAGGGATGCGGCAGCGCGTGATGATCGCCATGGCGCTGATAAACTCCCCACAGCTACTCGTCGCCGACGAACCGACCACTGCCCTCGACGTCACGGTACAGGCGCAGATCACCGAGCTGATGCTCAAGCTGCAGGCCGAGACCGGTACGACGCTCATAATCATTACCCACGACCTCGGCGTCGTCGCCGACATGGCAGATGAGGTGACGGTAATGTACGCCGGCCGCGCGGTGGAGATGGGCTCCACCGACGACATCTACTACCGCCCCGAGATGCCCTACACCCTCGGTCTGCTCGCGTCGGTGCCGCGCTTGGACTCCGACCTCAACGAGCGACTAGATCCGATCCCTGGCAATCCGCCATCGCTAATCAACCTGCCCCCGGGATGCGTCTTCAACCCGCGCTGCACGTTCAAGGACGAGGTGCCGGGCAATCGCTGCACGACCGAGCGGCCCGAACTCCTTGCCTCGTCGGCCGGTCACCTGGTGCGCTGCCACCTCGATGCGGCTCAGCGCGTCGCGGCGCGGGAGGCGAGCACATGATCGAGGCCACTGATCGCGTCGAGGTCCTGCGCGTCGAAGACCTGCGGGTCTACTTCCCGGTGAAGTCGCGCGGGGTCTTCCCGCGCACTGTCGGACAGATCAAGGCGGTCGACGGCGTCAGCCTGTCGGTGGGTCAGGGCGAGACCCTGGGCCTGGTTGGCGAGAGCGGATGCGGTAAGTCGACGACCGGCCGGGCCATCCTTCGCCTGATCAATCCCACGGGCGGACACGTCGTGATCAACGGCACCGAGGTCGCCGGCATGTCGCGACGTCAGCTCCGCCCGGTGCGCAAGCAGGCGCAAATGATCTTCCAGGACCCCTACAACGCTCTCAACCCGCGACACACGGTGGGCTCGATCATTGGTGCTCCGTACAAGATCCAGCAGATCGATCCGCCCGGCGGCGCCCGCACGGCGGTGCGGGAGATCATGGAGCGGGTCGGGCTCAACCCCGAGCACGTCAATCGCTATCCCAACGAGTTCTCCGGCGGCCAGCGCCAGCGCATCGGCATTGCGCGCGCGATCGCCCTGCGACCCAAGCTCATCATCTGCGATGAGCCCGTGTCGGCACTCGACGTGTCGATCCAGGCGCAGATCATCAACCTCCTCCAGGACCTCCAGCAGGACTTCAACGTCTCCTATCTCTTCATCGCGCACGACCTGGCCGTCGTGCGGCAGATCGCGCATCGCGTGGCGGTCATGTACCTCGGCCATATCGTCGAGACCGCGCCGCGATCGGTGCTCTACAGCGAGCCCATGCACCCCTACACCAATGCCCTGCTGTCGGCGGTGCCGATCCCGGATCCGCGCAAACAGTCCGAGCGCGAGCGCATCCTGCTCGGCGGCGACCTGCCCAGCCCCATCAACCCGCCGTCAGGCTGCGTCTTCCACACGCGCTGCTTCATAGCGCAGGACCGCTGCCGCACCGAGGTGCCGCAGATGCGCACGATGGCGCCCGGTCACGAGGTTGCCTGCCACTTCCCGATCACCGAGCCGCTGAAGGGCGGTGTGATTCACGGCCCCGACCCCGGCCTCACGGCGCCGGTGCCCGGTGAGCCGGGCTACTGGAGCGAGACGGTCACCGACCTCGGCGGCGTAGGCACCTCGCGTCTGGACTCGGCCAACTCGACCGACGAGGGCGTCTAGCCCCGGGCCAAAGCCTCCGCGAAGAAGTCCACCTCGGCGCGCAGCAGGTTCTCGGCCACGACTTCCTGAGGCGTCATGTGCGTGACACTGCTGAGGGGTAGGACGCCGTGCGGGCGCCCGGCCGCGAGCAGAGCAGACGACAGTTGCAGGGTGTGCGCGACGACGACGTTGTCATCGGCGAGCCCGTGGATGATGAGTAGCGGGCGTGTCAGTTGCGCAGCCAGCGGCAGGAGAGAGGAGCGGTCGAACGCCGCAGGATCCTCCTGCGGCAGCCCGAGGTAGCGCTCGGTGTAGCCCGTGTCATAGAGGCGCCACTCGGTGACGGGAGCGCCGGCGACCCCAGCGTGGAAGACGTCGGGCCGTCGTAGTACGGCGAGCGCCGCGAGGTAGCCGCCGAAGGACCAGCCGCGAATCCCTACCCGCGAGGTGTCGAGATCATCGGGGTATACCGCCGCGACGCCCTCGAGGGCGGCGACCTGGTCATCGAGTGCCGGCGTCGCAAGGTCGCCGCGCACCGATCGATCCCACGCCGGTCCGCGACCGGGGGTGCCCCGCCCATCGGCGACGATCACGCAGTAGCCCTGGTCGGCAAGCCACTGCGCGGTGCCAAACATCAGCCCGGACTCGATGGCCATGCGCGCATGCGGGCCCCCGTAGGGCGACATGATGACCGGCAGCCGACGTGCCCCCGGCACGTGATCGCCGGGGAACAACACGGCTGTGCGCAGGTCGAGCTCGCCCACTCTCAGCATGGTCACGCTAGGCGAGATGATCGGCACTTCGGCGTAGGACCTCACCGTCGCAATGCGCTCGCCACCTCGCCACACGGCCGTGTCGGTGGCGGTGCTGCCAAGCGACGTCGTGGCCGCGCAGAGCAGTGGGCCCGCGCGACGAGCCCCTACGGTCCCGCCGGTCAGCACCTCGGTGACGGCTCCGTCGGGCGCGACACGACATACGGCGCTTCGCACGGGATCTCGACCGGCCACGATCAGCACGTCGTCGTCACCGGCGTCCAGCACCGCCTCGACCTGCAGCGCCGGCGAAGTGATGGCCGTGCCGTCGACAACCAGGCGATTGGTGTCGCACTCGCGGTCGGCGACGATCTCCACCGCTGCACCAGACGGCGTGCGCGTGGGCACTCCGGGCATGACGTCGATCCACTCCGGATCGGTGCGCTCGCGCACGACGACTGTCTTGGCCGTCTCAGGGTCGATCGACAGCACGACTTGGCGGCGCTGGTCGCGCGACAGGAGGCTGATGAGCGGATCGCCACCGGACGGGCAGCTCACCGTCGCGAGGTAGGGGAGTGCGGCGTGATCCCACTCCACCTCGGTGCGCACGACATCGCCCTCGTCGTCGATGCGCACGAGCCACAGCGATACGGCGGCATTGTTGGTGCCGGCTGCCGGGTAGCGGTGCGAGATGGCCGGCTGGTCGGGGTGCGCCGGGTCGGCGATCCACCACGTGGCCACGGGGGAATCGTCGACGCGCTCCACCAGGAGACCGGCACCGTCGACAAGCCACCAGTAGCCGCGCACGCGGTCAAGTTCCTCCGCGGCGATGAAGTCGGCGAGCCCCCACGTCACGTCGTCGGCATCCGGACGGCACAGCACGGCGGCTCGGCCACCGGCGAGCGGCACGACGTAGAGCGAGCGATCGCTCACGAATGCGGCCTTCGTGCCCGTGGGATCCGGCCGGGGGTCGATGGCGGGGCCGGGTGCGTCGAGCGCGACGGCACGGGCGGCGGGATCGTCGAGCCGCACGGCATAGGGAACGCCGGACAGCGCGAACACCGCCACGCGCGCCTCGCGGTCCACCGCGAAGTCCGTGACGCCTCCGGCAACCTCGCGCATTCGCTCGCGGCGGGCGCGCTCTTGCGGGGGCAGCGACTCCTCGTCGTCGAGCAGCTCGCGGGGATCGACCACGCAGCGCTCCGTGCCCGACGCGACATCGAGGACCCACAGGCAGGTCAACGGGTCGGTGCCCCCGCGCGACCGCAGGAAGGCCACCCGCTCGCCGTCACGCGAGGGAGTCAGCGAGCGTGGAGCGCCGAGGCGGAAGCCGCGCGTGCGTGCGCGCTGGCGTGGGTAGGAGTCCTGGGGATCGGTCACCGCCCTATCGTGCCGCACTACGCTGTTGGGCGTGTCCGATCGCCGCCTCTTGCTGGTCCACGCCCATCCCGACGATGAATCCATCGGAACCGGGGCTGTCATGGCGAAGTACGCCGACGAGGGTGCCGGCGTCACTCTCGTCACCTGCACTCTCGGGGAAGAGGGCGAGATCCTGATCCCCGGACTCGCGCATCTGGCCGCCGACCAGGAGGACCGACTCGGTGAGCACCGGCGTACCGAGCTGGCCGACGCGATGGCAGCTCTCGGCGTCACCGATTGGCGATTGCTGGGCGGCCCCGGTCGATACCGCGACTCGGGCATGTTGGGCACGCCGGGCAACGAGCGAGCCGAGGCATTCGCACGCGCCGATCTGCTCGAGGCGGCAACCGATCTCGTGGCGATCATCCGCGAGGTGCAACCGCAGGTGCTCGTGACCTACGACGACTTCGGCGGCTACGGACACCCCGATCACATCCAGGCCCATCGCGTTGCCATGTACGCCGTCCTGCTGGCGGAGGCGGCTAGCTTCCGGCCCGACCTCGGCCAGGCCTGGGCCGTCGCCAAGGTCTACTGGGGTGCCTTCCCCCGCGAGGTGGTGCGACGCGGCATAGCGGCGCTCCGCGCGGCCGGCGAGACCACGGGATTCGCCGCGATGGATCCCGACGACATCCCCTTCGTCATCGATGACGACCTGGTGACCACGGCCGTACCCGCTGCGGCCTACCTCGACCGCAAGATGGATGCCCTGCGCGCCCATGCCACACAGGTCGCTGTCGACGGTGATTTCTTCGCCCTGTCCAACAACCTCGGCAGCGAAGCCCTCGGCATCGAGTACTTCCGGCTCGTCAGGGGTGCCCTTGCCGGACCGCTCGACGACAGCGGTCGCGAGATGGATCTCTTCGCCGGGATCACCTGAGACAGCCAAGACACGCATCGCCCCGCGCTCGCCGAAGATGCCTCCACGCCGCGCATCGGCATACGATGCCGAAGTCGAAGCGCGCATGACGAGGGGAGGACGCCGTGACCGTAGTGGCGCCGCCCGAGTCCGTCCGCGACCCCGATAGGGGAGGCGCAGCCGCGCGAGCATCCCTCGCGGCGGCCGCGATAGTGATCGTCGGCAGCGTGGTCTTCTACCTCGGCATGCTCCTGGGGTCGTCCAGCGATGTTCCGGCCAACACGACGGTGCTGGGGGTCCAGATCGGCGGCCTCTCGCGCGCCGAGGCGGTGGCCACCCTCGATCGCGAGGTGGGGCCCCGGGCCCTCGCTCCAATCTCAGTCTCGGCTTTCGACACAACGGAGGAGATCTTCCCGTCGGAGGCGGGGCTGGCCTTCGACCCAATCGCCACCGTCGATGCCGCCGAGGGGCGTCTGTACAACCCGCTCTCGATGGTGCTGCGCCTGTTCGGCTCGATCGCGGTCGACCCCGTCGTCACGGTCGACGAGGCGGCGCTGAGTGCGCGGCTGCAGTTGTTTGCCGATCTGCTGACGCGGCCAATCACGGAGCCGACCGTCCACTACGAGGGTATGCAGCCCACGCTGACGTCGGGGCAGGACGGCCGCACGCTCGACGTACCTCTCGGCGCCGACCAGGTTGCCGATGCGTATCTCCTCGCGACCGATCCCGTGCCGCTGCCGGAGATCGTCCTGCCCGCCGCAGTGTCACCCGAAGAGGCACAGGCATTCGTCGCGGGTCCGGCCACCATCGCTGTCGCCGCGCCGATCGCCGTGCAGGCCGACACGGTCACCGCCCAGGTGCCGCCTGAGGCCATCGCCGAGGCGACCCACTACATCGTGGAGGGCGAGGAGCTTGCCCCACAGATAGATGGAGCCATCCTCTACGCACCCATCGCCAAGGACCTGGGACCGATCAGCACCCCGGGCAACGACGCCACCTTCCAGATCAACGCCGACAACGTCCCCGTGGTCGTCCCCTCGCGCGTGGGCGCCGGGGTCTCCGACGAGGTCCTCGCGGCGGCCGTGGGCAACGTGCTCTTCGAGGAGGGCGATGCGCGTGTCGCCCTGACCCCCATCACGGTGCGCGATCCCAAGCTCACCACGGAGCAGGCGATGCAGCTCGGAGTCGTCAAGGAGATCTCGAGCTTCACCCAGCAGGTGAACTACGCCGAATACATGGCGCACAACCTCGCCCTGGCCGCCGAATACATCAACGGCACCCTGCTGATGCCCGGGGAGGTCTTCTCCATGAACGAGAAGACCGAAAACCGCGATCCCGAAAACGGCTACATGGAGGGCTACGTCATCGGCCCCGGCGGCATCTTCACCAGGGCTCTCGGTGGCGGGCTCTCGGCGGCAACCACCACGATGTGGTCGACCGCCTTCTACGCGGGCCTCGAGCCGGTCGAGGTGCAGGCACACTCGATCTACATCTCCCGCTACGTCCCGGGCCTGGAGGCGACCGTTGCCTGGGAGGGCTTCGACATGAAATTCCGCAACAACACCCCCTACGGGGTGTTCATCACCGCCTCGACCACCGACACGTCCATGACCGTCACGATGTACAGCACCAGGATCTACACCAAGGTCGATGCCGAGGTAGGCGATCGCTACGGGATCACTCCTTCTCGCAAGATCTACAGCGACTCGCCACAGTGCTTGGCCCAATCGGGTGGCGAGGGCTTCACCATCGACGTCGACCGGGTGTTCTACCAGGGCGCGACCGAGGTCAATCGCGAGACGTTCACCACGACCTATTCGCCGGCGCCCCAGGTGGTGTGCGGCAAGAAGCCTGACAAGGACAAGGACAAGGACGACGATGCCGGCGGTGGCTCCGAGAGCCCCGCGCCCGAGCCGACCGATGTCCCCGCGCCCGAGCCGACCGATGTCCCCGCGCCCGAGCCGACCGATTCGCAGACGGCCAGTAGTCCTAGTTGAGTCGAGCGCGGACGCCGCGCGCCTCCCGCCGGGCCGTGTCCGCCTCGTGCGGCGAGGTGTCCTCGACGACCTCGGCGTACTCCTCGAGCCAGCGAGCCGACAGTGGCAGGTGGCCGAGGTCGCGCAGGGCGAGCCCGCGGTCGCGCAATAACCACGGCGGCGGCTCGGGCAACGCGAGTGCGAGATCGATGGTCCACAGGCGCGTGGCCGCCCGCAGCGGATGGGCGGCCCAGGCTCGAATGTTGGCCAGGATCCGTTCGACCGTGTTGAGCGGCTGGGCGGGTGCGAGGTGGTCCCGCCTGAAGGGCTGGCCCGTGCGTTCGACCAGATCGCGAGCGGCATCGAAGCGAAGCAGCCGGCCGCCGGACCACGGGTCGACAAGGAGTCGGTTGCCGTCGGGGAGGTCGGGGTGGAAGGTGTCGGGATCTCCGATCGCGACGACGAAGTGACCCGGCAGCCCGACGCCGTACGCCGCGATGCCGACTCGGCGGGCCACCTCCGTCCACACGGTGGACAGCAGGATCGGCAGGCCTCGGCGGCGCCGGAGCACCTCGGGCAGGAGCGACGAGGCGAGCGTCTCGTAGTCCCGTGCCACCCCGCTGAAGTCGCCGAGCACGGCGGCCAGGCGCTCGTGGGGGTCGCCCTCATCGGGTACGCGTTGGGCCAGGCGGTCAAGTGCGGCCACGCCCCGGGCGAGATAGGAGTCGACGTTCCCCTCCGTGGGAAGGGCCTCGGCGGCGATGAGCAGGCAGGCAAGGTCGAGTCGGTCGGGGGAGTCGGCCATGACGGCGCGGAACATGTGCCGGGACGCGCGAGTCATGCCCCGATGGTCGCACCCGGTACGGTGTCCCCGGCGACGACGTCGCCCGGTGGGCCGGCCGGCTCGCCGTCCGACCCGGCGAAAGGCGAGCAGGTGACCTACGTCATCGCATTCCCCTGTGTCGACTTGAAGGACAAGTCCTGCATCGAGGAATGCCCTGTCGACTGCATCTACGAAGGCGATCGGATGCTCTACATCCAGCCCGACGAATGCGTCGATTGCGGTGCCTGCGAGCCGGTGTGCCCCGTCGAGGCCATCTTCTACGAGGATGATGTGCCCGAGGAGTGGAGCGACTACACCGCGGCCAACGCCGAGTTCTTCGCCGAGCTCGGCTCTCCGGGCGGCGCGGCCAAGCTTGGCGCCCAGGACTTCGACGCGCCGCTGCTTGCATCGGTCCCTCGCAAGGAGAGCGAGAGCTGAGCCTCCCTGACTTCCCTTGGGACCGCCTGGCCCCGCTCGCCGAGGTCGCCCGGTCCCACGAGTCCTTCGCCGACCTGTCCATCGGCAGTCCTGTCGATCCAACGCCGATCTTCATCCAGGACCAACTCGCTGCAGCCGCCAACGCGCCGGGCTATCCCACCGTCGCCGGCACGGAGGCCGTGCGCGGCGCGTTCGTCGACTGGCTGCGCAGGCGCGGTGGCGTCGAGATCGACCCGCTGACGGCCATTCCCTCCATCGGCTCCAAGGAACTCGTGGCCCTGCTGCCATTCCTGCTCTCCCTGGGCCCGGGAGATCGCGTCGTCGTTCCCACGGTCGCCTATCCCACGTATGCCGTGGGAGCGCTCGTCGCCGGGTGCGAGGTCGTGGTCTCCGATGACCCGGCCGCATGCGCGGGGGCGCGCCTTGTCTGGGTCAACTCTCCGTGCAACCCGTCGGGGCGCGTCGCCAGCGCGCACGAGTTGCGAGCCATGGTCGAGGCCGCGCGAGCGGCGGGTGCGGTCCTGGCGTCCGACGAGTGCTACCTGGAGTTCGGCTACGACGCCACCCCCGTCTCCGTGCTGCATCCTTCGGTCATCGGCGCGGACCCCACCCGGGTCCTGTCGCTGCATGCGCTCTCGAAGCGCTCCAACATGGCTGGCTACCGATTCGGGGCGGTGGCGGGCGATCCGGCGCTCATCTCCCGACTGCTGGAGATCCGCAAGCACCTGGGCCTCATGGTGCCGGCACCCGTCCAGCATGCTGCCGCTGCGGCGTGGGCCGACGACGCCCACGTCGACCTGCAGCGCGATCGCTACCTCGGGCGCCGTGCTGTGCTGCGCCCCGCCCTGGAGGCGGCGGGATTCCGGATCGACCACAGTGAGGCCGGCCTCTACCTGTGGGCGACACGGGGCCAGGAGTGCTGGCAGACGGTCGCCGACCTCGCCCGGCTCGGCGTTCTCGCGGCCCCGGGCGACTTCTACGGCGAGGCCGGCGCCCGCCACGTGCGCCTAGCCCTCACGGCGACCGACGAGGCCATCAGGGGCGCGGCGGAGCGCATCCGCGCCGGAGATACGGTGTGACCGTGTCGGATTACGTCCTGAACTACCCGGGCGGGGATCTCCCGTTGGACCTCACCCCCTCGACGATCGGCGAATCCGGACTCGATATCAGCTCGATGCTGGCGACGACGGGCAACGTGACGCTCGACTACGGCTTCGTCAACACGGCTTCCTGCACGTCGGCGATCACTCACATCGATGGTGACAAGGGCATCCTGCGCTACCGCGGCTACCCCATCGAACAACTTGCCGAGTTCTCGTCCTACCTTGAGGTCGCCTATCTCCTGATCTACGGCTACCTCCCCAGCGGCGACGAGCTCTCCGAGTTCAAGGCGCAGATCAGGCGGCACACGATGCTGCACGAGGAGTTACGCGAGTTCTTCAATGGCTTCCCGCGCGATGCCCATCCGATGCCCGTGCTGTCTTCGTCGGTGTCCGCGCTGTCGACCTTCTATCAGGACTCACTCGATCCCTTCGATCCCGAGCAGGTTGAGATCTCCACGATCCGCCTGATGGCGAAGGTGCCCACGCTCGCTGCCTATGCCTACAAGAAGTCGGTCGGCCAGCCCTTCATGTATCCCGACAATTCCCTGGGCTTTATCGACAACTTCCTGCGCATGACCTTCGGCGTTCCCGCTGAGCCCTACGTCGTCGATCCGGTCGTCTCCCGCACGCTGAACATGCTGCTTTTGCTACACGCCGACCACGAGCAGAACTGCTCCACCTCCACGGTGCGTCTCGTGGGGTCCTCTCACGCCAATCTCTTCGCCTCGGTGTCCGCCGGCATTAATGCGCTGTTCGGCCCGCTTCACGGAGGCGCCAACCAGTCGGTGCTCGAGATGCTCGAGAAGATCCACATGTCGGGCGGCGGGGTCAACACATTTATTCGCCAGGTCAAGGATCGTCAGGATGGCATTCGGCTGATGGGCTTCGGCCATCGCGTTTACAAGAACTACGACCCCCGTGCCGCCTTGGTGAAAGAGGCCGCCTACGACATCTTCGCCACGCTCGACGTTAGGGATCCGCTCCTCGACATCGCGATGCGCCTCGAAGAAGCAGCCCTTGCCGACGACTTCTTCATCTCGCGCAAGCTCTATCCCAACGTCGACTTCTACACCGGGCTCATCTACAAGGCGATGGGCTTCCCGACGCGGATGTTCACGGTGCTGTTCGCCCTGGGTCGACTCCCCGGCTGGATCGCTCAGTGGCGCGAGATGATCTCCGACCCCGACACCAAGATCGGCCGACCGCGCCAGATCTACACCGGCGTTCCGCTCCGTGACTACGTTCCGATCGAAGACCGCACCTAATCACCCACCCCATCCGCCGTTTCTCCCACAACGTGGGACAAGCGGTGCAACTTGGTGCCCTGTCAGGGCGAAAACGACTGTTTGTCCCAGTTCTCGCGCGTGGACGGCCAGGTCTTGGTCGCACATGGCAAGGAACCGATTGCCGGCGGTTGCGTCAGTGCAGGCCGGAACGGCGAGCCAGAGCCGGGGCCACCGCTAGGCGATGCGTCTTGATGCGATGTCCATGGCGCGCACGATGCGGGCGATGACGACGTGAGGCCTGCGAAGCATCTCGTCCCACGTCCACCTAACGACTGTCCACCCCTGAGCCCGGAGTCGATCCTCGCGAGCCTTCTCGGCGATGAGGTCAGATCGGTCCTGGTACTTGAGCAGTCCGTCCGCCTCGCCGATGACCTTGTGATCTGGCCACGCCATGTCGGCGTATCCAATGAGGCCGTCGGCATCGAACACAGGCAACTGGAGAATGGGCTCTGGCAGACCTGCCTCGATGAGGCGGAATCGCGAAAGGGACTCGAGCGGTGTCTGGGCGCCCGGGCGGGTGAGGTCCAAGGCCTTGCGTACCGTCCCGATTCCCTTGATCCTGTGCCAGTCTTCGACGAGGTCAGACAGTCGGTCCTGTTGCGTGGAGTCGCGCCACAGAAGTGAATCGAGAGTGGCCACCGCCCACATGAGCTCCGACTGGGCTGCGGTCGTCAAGGCTGCGGTTGCCAAGTCGACCGTGGGTATCCCGTCAACCACTGTTAGGTGCGCCTCGTTGAGCGCATGCGAATGAATCGAGACCGACCCAAGCTCCGTTGATCCCGAGATGCGTCGACGGAATGCGCGCTGGTCGTGGAGTAAGGGGCGAACGATCGACACGGGCGAGCGGAGCGCTTGATCAACGGTGAGTTCATGAAGGGCGGCTGCGCTCGCGGCAAAGGCATAGGCAGGGCCGGGCAGGGACGCCATGGCTGCGGAGAGAAAGATCGACGTCCTGGCTCGAGGGTCTCCGGCGGACCTGAAAACGTCCGTGTCGATGTAGACACCGTGGTGAAGGCGCGTCCACCAGCCCCGCCTCACAAACGTCCGGATGACCGCGTGATCGATGCCCAAGGCATCAAGGTCCGCACGTTGGAAGATCCCGTGACGACGGTGGGCATGTGCCTGCACGGCGTCGCGCAGAGCCAGGTGCTCGAGTTGGCGTCGGCCGCTAGTCACGCGGGCACTGTGGAGTCGAGCCAGCTGATTGGCAAACGGCTGTCCACAGGCGCGGCGTTCATCCCCAGGCCCGCGCGCAGGCCAGGGACCCCGGCACCCCTGCACGCGCCACGCCTGAAGCCTGGGACAAACGGTGACTTAGGGCCCCCATCAGGGGTCAAACGCACCGTTTATCCCACTTTGTGGGACAAACGGAGAGGGTTGAGGGGGTGCGGCTAGTCGTTGGCGTGCAGGGCGGTGTTGAGGCCGCCCCAGCCACCCTCGCGCAACACGACCTCGATGGCGCCGCTTTGCGAGTTGCGCCGGAAGAGGAGTCCGCTGCGGCCGGACAGTTCGCGCGCCTTGACGACATTGCCGTCGGGCAGCGTCACCCTGGCTCCTGCGGTCACATAGGTGCCGGCCTCGACGATGCAGCGATCGCCGAGGCTGATGCCGATGCCGGCGTTGGCCCCGATGAGGCAGCCTTGGCCAACGCAGATGACGTCGGTGCCGCCCCCTGAGAGCGTGCCCATGATGGAAGCGCCGCCCCCGATATCGGAGCCATCGCCCACGACGACCCCCGCGGATATCCGCCCTTCCACCATCGACGTGCCGAGGGTGCCCGCATTGAAGTTGACGAAGCCCTCGTGCATCACGACGGTTCCCTCGGCCAGGTGGGCACCCAGGCGGACCCGATCACCGTCGGCTATTCGCACTCCGCTGGGCACGACGTAATCGAGCATGCGGGGGAACCTGTCGATGCCGAGCACGACGAGGCTCTCGCCGTGGGTGCGTGCTCGCAATCGGGCATCGGTCATGGCATCGGGCGCGACCGGTCCGCGCGACGTCCATGCGACAAGCGGGAGCACGCCAAAGATCCCGTCGAGGTTGATGGTGTGCGGGAGAGCGAGGCGGTGCGAGAGCAGGTGGAGTCGCAGGTAGGCATCGGCCGCATCACCAGGCGGCGACTGCAGATCATCGATGCACGTCAGGATCGGGCGTACGTCGACGCCGCGGATGTCGTCTCGGCGGCTGGCCGCATCGATGCCCGCGACGGCGACGGGCTCGGAGCCCAGGGCAGGATGGGGATACCAGGTGTCGAGAAGCGCGCCGCCCGCGTAGGTCGCGAGCCCGTGAGCACAGGCGGGGCCGGTGACGGGTTCGAGGTCCACGCGGGCGACGTTAGCCCATCCTGGAGCACCCGGAGGGGTCGGCCAAGCCGACTCGGGAGAGCTAGGCCTGCTTGACCGCCTCGATATCGAGCTCGAGCTTGATGGCGTCGCCGACGAGGTCACCGGTGACGATGAACTCCTCGTCGTCCTTGTGGGTGACCGCGGTGCTCGTGAAGGTGAGTGTGGGGAACTGGTCGACGTCGAGGAAGTCGACGGACCTCACATGGGCATCACGCTCGTCATCGCAGGACGTGAAGCTGGAAGTGACGATCGTGAGCACAGCGGAGGACTTGGCCGGATCGGCGCCATCGAGCGTGAGCATGCCGGTGAATTCGGTGAAGCCGCCGCACACCTTGGCGATCATCGCGTGACGCGCGACGAAGCCGACGGTGGAGTGGGTGGGGTCGATCTGCCAGGTGCCGGTGGTGGCGGCAAGGTCAGTGCCCATGGGGTCCTTCCGGGTCGCGAACACTGGTTGATCGTTTAACCACATTGCCCGCGACCCGGAAGGTCAAGTCATCAGTCGCGAGGCGGCATCGCGTGGATGTCCTCGGCCGTGACCGCGGTGCCCTCCACCGTCGCCCGCACGTGGACCTCGTCGCCCACCTGGGCTGGCGCGTCCTCGGCGCGGCCCCGCTCCTGTTCGGTCGCTGCGGTGATGGCGTAGGTCGCGGTGAAGCCGTCGGTGCTCGCCACCGTGATGGATGTGGCGGAGACCGCCGTGGCCTGGCCCTCCTGCAGGCGCAGGGTCACGACGGCCCCGTCGGGGCGCTCGACGACGAGCTCGCCGTGCAGGACGTCGCCCCCCGGTCGGCCGGGGCGTCCTCGGCCGGGGCCGGGGCGTCCTCGGCCGGGGCCGTGGCATCCTCGGCCGGGGCCGGGGTCACCCATGCCGGGCCGCTCGGGCCGGCGGTCGTCGGTCGGTGAGCCAACCGGTGGCTGGCCGTGCTGGCCGAGGGCGACCAGGGTCGCCGCGGCTGCGGCTGCGCCCCCCGCGAGTACGGCGACGCCGAGGACGCCAGCGGCCGAGATCACCACGATCCTGGAGGTCTTCATGGGACTCCCTTCTGCGACGCGGCGTTCGCCGGGCGCATGGTCAGCCTGCGTCCATGACGTGCGAGAGCCGTGTGCCCCGGGTAAGCGTCACGTAAGAGCCGTGCCACGATAGTTGGCCATGAGCCTGCTCTTCCTCCTGATCGGCGTCGCCGTGATCGGCGGCGTGGTCGTGCTCGCCACAGGCCGGGTGCAAGGCTCGCTGTCCGAGCCGGAGCCACCCGCCGGCGACCTGCCCGCCGACCTTGCCGACGTGCGGATCGATCAGGCGTTGCGTGGCTACCGCATGGACCAGGTCGACGCGCTCGTGGAGCGCCTCGAAGCCGAGGTCTCCGCGCGCGATGAGCAGTTGGCCGAGCAGCAGGCCGAGATCGACCGACTGCGTGCCGCCCGGGGGGAGTTCCCGCCCCCCCATGGGGGATAATGCTGTGACACCGCCGGGCGGCGGGGGTCGGATGCGTTCCCACGAAGGGGGTCACGATGGCCGCCATGAAGCCGCGTACCGGCGATGGGCCCATGGAGGTGACCAAGGAGGGGCGTGGCTACGTCATGCGCGTGCCCCTCGAGGGGGGCGGACGCCTCGTGGTCGAACTGAACGGCGCTGAGGCGAAGGAATTGGGCGACAAGCTGCTCGCCGTCTTCGGCTGATCTCGCACCCGACCCGGGTTGCCCCAGGGCACCCGGGTCGTTGCATGCCCGGGACCGGCTACTCGGAGTCTGCCTCCGGGGCCTCGGGGGGTCGGCGTACGGCGATAGCCATGCCCTCGCCGACCGTCAGCAGGCTCGCGAGCCAGTGGGGATCGTCGCGCAGATGCTGGAGCAGGTCGCGGTGGCTGGGCTCCGCACCGTCGTCGGCCAGCGCATGGGTGATGGCGATGGCACCACCCGGACGCAGCAGGCGATCGGCCTGTCGCAGCAGATCGTTCTCCTCCCCTACGCCCAGGGAGACACCCGGTCCGATGACCAGGAGGTCGTAGGCGCCGTCGGTCAGGCGGGTCAGGACGTCGAAGGGATTGCCCGCGATGGCACGGACCCTGGTGTGGGGGATGTGCATGCGCGTGAACGTCGACCGCGCCGCAGCAGCCATTTCCGCATCATGATCGACGGTGGTCAACGTGCCTGAGTCGTCGAGGCCTCCGAGAATCCACCCACCGGAAACGCCGGTGCCCGAACCGACTTCGACGACGGCCTGCGCACCCAGCGATGCGGCGATCAGCCGCAGAACGGATCCGGCCGGACGACTGAGCGCGGGAGAGCCCATGCTCGCGGCGATGCGCCGCGCCGCCACGATCTGCGGATCCTCCTCGACCCAACCATCGACGTAGGCCCAGGTCAGCGGGCTCGGGGGGATGTCGGTCGCGGCATGATCCACGGGGGGAGCCTAGTGGGCACGCTTTCGAGTTCTGACCGGATGGGACCATGGGGGCATGCAGGCTCCGCGACGCGGCCTCCCGACATGGGCCTTTGTGTCCCTCGTTGCGGTCGCGGCCGTCGCGCTCGGGGCCATCATGGGGGTCGTCGGAGGCAGTCTGGGATTCCTGCTCTCGCGGACCTCTCCCGATGATCTGACCGGGCGCGGGTCGGCGCCGCCGACGGCCAGCGTGGGACCCCGCGCCCCCGGCTCGGTGGCGGACATCGCCGAGTCGGCCCTGCCCGGCGTGGTCTCGATTGCTGTCGATGCCGCGGCGCAGTCAGGGAGCGGATCTGGGTTCGTGCTTCGTGAAGACGGCTACGTGGTCACCAACAACCACGTCGTTGCCGGGGCTGCCGACGGGGCCGGAAGTGTCGACGTGGTTCTCGCCGACGGTCGACGGCTGCCGGCCACGATCATCGGACGCAACGTGTCGTACGACATCGCCGTGCTGTCGGTCGCGGCCGATGGGCTGCCCGTGCTCGATGTTGGTGATTCCGACCGGGTCACGGTCGGCGACACCGTGATCGCCATCGGCGCGCCACTCGGGCTCGACGGCACGGTGACCGTAGGCATCGTCAGTGCCCTCGACCGACCGGTGACGACGGGTGAAGACGAGGATGCCTCCTTCATCAGCGCCATCCAGACCGATGCGGCTATCAATCCCGGCAATTCCGGCGGCCCCCTGCTCGATGGTGCTGGTCGAGTCATCGGGGTGACGTCGGCGATCGCCGCTCTGGCCGAGGAGCGCGGCAGCATCGGTCTCGGCTTCGCGATCCCGGTCAATGCCGTGCAGCGCATCGCGCGCGAGATCATCGAAACGGGGTCGTCGTCCACCCCGATCATGGGCGTCACTCTCGACACGCGATTCGAGGGGCGCGGGGCGCTCATCGACACCGTGACGTCAGGCGGACCCGCTGAGCGAGCGGGTCTGGAGCCGGGTGACGTCGTGACGACCCTCCAGGGCCGGCCCGTCGCCAACGCCGATGAGCTCGTCGTGGCCATTCGTGACAACAGTCCCGGAGACATCATCACCGTCGTCGTGGAGCGCGGTGGCGTGGTGCGGGAGTTGCAGGTGACGCTCGGCTCCCGGCCCGACGAGTAGCGGGGCGGCGTACTCTAATCACGTGTTCGACATCGGATTGGGAGAGATCCTCATCCTTGCCGTGCTCGGGTTGCTCATCTTCGGCCCCGAGCGGCTGCCGCGTGCTGCGTCGGATGCGGCCAAGATGATCCGCAATGTGCGCGCGATGGCGGGCAATGCCCGGCGCGACCTGGCCGACTCCGCCGGTGTCGACCTGAGTGATGCCAAGGATGCCCTGCGCGACCTGCAGGACCTGCACCCGCGGCGCATGGTCGCCGGGATCTTCGACGACGACGACGACGACGCCCCCGCCCCG
>Ga0194131_10004192_pt1 | contig 22003 bp, 14 predicted proteins | sample TA2KigO120mmetaG_FD_148631 | JGI IMG/M metagenome (GOLD analysis project Ga0194131, IMG submission 148631) | Freshwater microbial communities from Lake Tanganyika, Tanzania - TA2015053 Kigoma Offshore 120m | ecosystem: Environmental > Aquatic > Freshwater > Lake | place: Tanzania: Lake... | reverse complement strand
AAAAAGCGGCTGCTCGAGGTAAAGCAAGTCCCGCAGTGTGTTGCGGAGTTCGATGCGATTGAGGCGGCGAATGATCGGCTTGGTGGCGACCGATTGCTTGGCGTATCCGGCAGTGAGTTTGGAGGTCAGTAGTTCGATGACTTTGGCTTTCTGCGCGGCATCCGGCTGCGGCTGTTTCGGCGGGGGCATCTCGCCGAGACGCAGCTGGTCGAGCACCGACTGCCACGTGGCGAGGTCGTCAGGCTTAAGCCTGTCGAGCCGCAGATCGGCCTTCTGCTTCTCTGCACCGTGGCATTCGTAGCAGTGCTGCTGCAGGAAAGGTAGGAGCGCCGCTGACTGGTCAGCCGCTCGAGCCAGGCCAGCGGTTGCGGCGACCACAAAGCAACTGATCAGCTTCCTCATGCTTTCCAGCCCAGACCACGAAGAGTTCCAGTGCTCGTCCCAAAGCGGTCAGCTTCCACGCCAAAATTCTGTAGCACGCTGAGCAACAGATTAGCCGCCGGCAGCCGCTCCGTTTTGCCTTCGGGCAGCACACGGTGCTCGCCCAGTTTGAAGCCTCCGCCCGCAAGTACGATGGGCAGGTTCCTTGTCGTGTGCTGGCCGGTGGCCATGCCGCAGCCGTAGAGGATGGTCGTGTGGTCGAAGAGCGTTCCGCCGTTGAGCGGGTCGGGCTGCGCTTTGAGCAAATCGATGAGATGCGCCATCATCGCGATTTGATAGCCCTCGATGGCCTTGAGCGCTGCGACCTCCTTCTCGCGCTCGCCGTGATGCGAAAAGCCGTGGTAGCCGCCGCTGAGGCCGAAGTCCCCATTCACAAACCCGCTCGTGAGTGTAAATACCCGTGACGAGTCCGTCTGCATCGCCAGCGCGATGAGTTCAATCATCGCCTTCAAATCCTTCTCCGTGCCGCGCCCCTGTGGCGGTTCCGGTTGCGACGCTTTTGGTTTCGGACGGTCAATCCACGGCTCATCCTGCGCGATTTTCCGCTCCAGTCCGCGCACCGCCTCCAGATACTCGCCAAACTTTGCCTTGTCTGCTGCGCCCAGCGATTTTTCCACAGCCTTGGCTTCATCCCGCACCGCGTCGAGGATGCTGCCGTGCCGCGCAAATCGATCATGCGCCGCAGTTTTGTTCTTTGCGGCTTCGTCCACAAACAGCGCGCGATACATCGCTCGCAAATCCATCGCCGGAACCTGCACGCCGGTGCGCGTGAAGCTGATGAGATTAGCGTCGTTCACCTGCAGTGTCATGGCCGGGAACCGCGTCGCCGCGCCGACTTGTTGGGCGAGCTTCTGGTCGAGGCTCATGTTCATTTCGGGAAAATTCGGAGCCACCACCGGCATCACACCGCTCAGCAACGACGGCACGCAGGCGTGACCGCCTTGCAGGCCGTGGTCGAGATTCGAAAACACCGTGAAGTCCCTCCGATGGCGTTCCAGTGCCTGGAGTGTCGCCGACATTTCGTAATCGCGTCCGCCCTGCGCCGGAAAGAACGCCTGCGGATACACGCCGTAGTTGTTCGACAGGCAGACAAATCGCTTCACCGGCTTCTTCACCGCCGCGTCAGCGACCGCGCGCGGGATGAGCGACTCCATCACCGGCAGAGCGATGACCACGCCTGCATTGCGGAGGAACCGCCGGCGAGACCTTGAAGAGGGGTATGTGTTCATCAGGCCGAGCATTCGCATCTTTGCGCGGAGCGTCAAAAGCAAAACTCTTAAGATTAAGCTCAAAACGGTTCAGGAGTCCTATAACTAAATACGTCTTCCAGACCAGCCACGCTCGCTAAGCCATCAGTCCAGCTTCAAGGCCACGGTGCGATCTCCACCCGCTGCGATGCCCAACACGCCGCTCATGCCGGCGTGCCCCTTGGTTAAGCTATTGATGATTACTCATTATTCCACCACGGTGCCATCCTGCCGCAAAGTCTTAGTTATGCTGTCGCCGACCAAGTGAGCGGGCGGCCGTCGAGTCGCTTGAGGGCAGACAACATGATTCAATATGTTAATCCCATGCTTTCTATTTCCCTTGGCTTACGCCGAGGTCCCTTAACTTTGTCCTGCCGTTGATCCCCTTCCTGGTGCCCACCGGCTAAGAACCAAAAGTAGCTAAAGTTTTGTCAGCGTAGCGTTCACAGAGAAGTTTCTATTCAGTTGAACATGAGACAGGCCGCCCTCTGAGGCACAAAAAGCTGTTGCCTTAAAATTCTGCCGGCGTAACAAGGATCATTGAATATGCGTCTTTCGAAGTAATTGCTTCTCAAACCAACCATGAAAACTAGTTTCGCCCTCGCTCTCGCCATCACTATCACCGCTGGTTCTCTGCGCGCGCAAGATCCCCAGCCCATCACCGCCGACGAACTGGCCAAGGCCACGAAGCTTCTGATGGAGGCCAACGCGCGTATTGGTGACTTGCCCCTCAAGCTCGAATTGGCACCCGACCAGGCCACTGGTCTCAAGGCCGGCGATGTCGGCGCGATCCTCATCCCCGACAAGCGGCTCAAGGTGGAAAAGTCCGACAAGGCCGACCGCAAGCAGAACAAGACCAAGGGCGAGGCCGTGCCCGTGGGCCAGTTGTGGACCATGAAGCTCGCACCCAAGGACAAGGACGCCGTGGTGCCCAACGACAGGCTCCGCCTCGTGAAAGTGGAGGCCAAAGACAAACCGTTGGAACTGGCACTCTTCACTCTCGGCCTCGAAAAGGCGGGCAAGCGGGAGTTTCAACTCGCGGTCTACGGCAAAGGTAGTTCACCCGTGTTACGCGTGCCATTGACTGCCGAGAAGAACAAGAGCGCGGCTCCCGTTGCAATGACCGCGCGCAAGACCGGTGAGGAGTCTGGAGTGATCGAGGTGCGCCTCCTAGGCAAGTACAAGGCAGAAATACCCGTTGGCAAGCAGGCGGAATAGCCGTCGGGTAAACGAGCCGGATGGGACTGAAGCCGCCGTTTTTTGTGTTTGCCCGAGGCGAGCTTTTGGTAAACATCAAATTTAATGAAGCGAATCCAGATTCTGTGCTCGATCTTAATGGCGATAATCAGCCTGACGGGAGTCGTGATCGCTGCCGATTACAAGCTTAAGGATGGTTCAAAGATGGTCGGCGACCATGTTTCCTCAAACGACAAGGGAGTTGTGCTAAATGTCGACGGCAAGCCGTCCACTCGTACGGCTTGGACTAACTTCACTCAGGAAGCGCTCAAGGAATTCGCCAAAAACCCCAAAGCGCGCCCATTTGTGGAGCTTTTGATTGAAGACGCTACGCCGCCGGGGGGAGGAGGTACTGCGGCTGAAACCAACGTTCCTGATCCTGCAGTGCCTAAGCGCCCGCCCGCCAAATGGAGCGAGGTCAAAGACAAGCCCGAGTTGCCGCAGAAGCCGGGCCTCATAGGGGGTATGTTCACCACGGGCGTGGGCTGGTTTAGCTTGGTGATGATGTATGCAGGCGTCGTTTACGCTGGCTATGAGGTCGCGAATTATCGCCGTCGCCCCAAGCAGTTGGTGATGGGCCTCTCCGCTATTCCTGGTCTGGGCTTCTTCGCGCCCATTGCGTTCCTGTGCCTGCCGGAGGTGAAAAGCGAAATTGAGGCCAAGCCAAATGCTGTAGAACTGGCCACCGCGTTGGCCAAGGAGGAGCCAAAGCCTGAACCCAAACCGATGCCCGGCAAGAAAAAGTCTGGGGGTGGCCTCACTCTCGGTAGCAAAAAGGCTGAGGAGGGTGGTAACGCCGACCCTGCTGTCCCCGAGCCCGGGGCTGCATCGCCCGCCGAGGCCGCTCCCTCGCCAGTCAAGGCACCCGCTGCCCCGGCACTCCAGTCCGCCGTCTATCGGAAGGGCGAGGTCAATATCAACAAACGCTTTATTGAGACCAAGTTCGCCGGATTTTTTAAATCTATCCCTGTCCCCCCAGAACGGGACATGTGGCTCGTCTGGGTCACCGCCACGGGCGGCGAGTATTGGAGTAAGCGCGTGGTCAGCATCAGTCAGACTGAGGTTGTGGTGAAGTGTCCGCAGGAAGGCGGCGGCTCGTTGGATCAGACTATGCAACTCATTGAGATTACCGAGATACACCTTCGTCCGCAGGAGGGTTAACCATGAAGCTTCGTACGATTCTGCTTTTCGGAGCGCCAGGTTCCGGCAAGGGCACGCAAGGCAAGATCCTTGGTTCCATTCCGAACTTCTACCATTGCGCTTGCGGCGACGTCTTCCGCAACCTCAACGCCGACAGCCGCCTCGGACGCGTCTTCTTGGAGTATTCCAGCCGCGGTGAACTCGTGCCTGATGAGGCCACGGTGGATCTTTGGCGCAACAACATACAAGCCAACACCATGCTGGGTCGTTTTAATCCGGAGCGCGATACAGTGGTGTTGGATGGCATCCCGCGGAACGCCGCGCAGGCCCAAATGTTAAAAGGCACGCTAGATGTCCGCGCTTTGCTCCACCTCACCTGCCCGGTGCTAGACAAAATGGTCGAGCGCCTCCAGCGGCGCGCCCTGCGCGACAACCGGTTAGATGACGCAAACCTCGATGTCATTCGTAACCGCCTGCAAGTTTACGACCACGAGACCAAGCCGGTGCTCGACTTCTATGGGCCCGATGTTGTTCACAGCATTGATGCCACCCAAAACCCGATCGAAGTGCTGCGCGACATCTTGCGCGTTGTCGGAAAACTCTGACCGCCGCAGGCATCCCGGCATGACATTGGATGACCAGTTCAAAACCTTTCTCCGTAAGCAGCCCGTCCTTGGACGCGGTGTTTATCTGGCCAAGACCGCCGTCGTGCTCGGCGATGTGACCCTCGGCGACCACGCCAGTGTTTGGTATGGCGCCGTGCTGCGTGGTGACATCAACCGCATCGCGGTTGGCGCGAACACCAACATTCAGGACAATGCTGTCGTGCATCTCGCCGACGATTTTCCCTGCCTCATCGGCGAATGGGTCACGGTGGGTCATTCCGCAGTTGTCCACGCCTGCACTGTGGGCGATGAATCCCTGATTGGCATGGGCGCGACGATCCTCGACGGCGCAGAGATTGGCGCGCAGAGCATCGTGGGTGCAAACGCGCTGGTAACCGGCGGAACGAAGGTGCCGGCTGGCTCGCTGGTGCTAGGCTCACCTGCGAAAGTGGTGCGTGCTCTTACGCTCGAGGAACGGGCCGGCCTCAAATGGTGGGCGGAAAAATACGTCGCCAATGGTGCTTATTGTTTGAAACATAACCTCAACGTCGGCGCGCCGCTGCCCACGTGACGGATCCGTGTGTCCTCCTAGTCGGCGAAGTCGGAGATCGTTATTCAATAGTCAGTGACGGGATTTTGGTGCGCTCGGCAGCACACTGAACACAGATCTCCAAGTATCGGTCACTTCTTTTCCGCGGGCGTAACCGGCTCGCCCCTCTTCTGATATGTTAGACTTGGCCGGTAGCTCGCGCCGGGTAGCTGCACCCATGGCAACACGCCTACTTTGTCTGCCCACGTCTGCCATGTGGCGGCCATTGCCTTCGCCTTCTCGGGCTGGCGCGCGGCCAGGTTGTTCATTTCCGTGCGGTCGCGGCTCAAATCATAAAGCTCCCATGGGCCAGCATGGGCCGCGACCAGCTTCCAGTCGCCCATGCGCACGGCGCGGTTACCTTCGTGTTCCCACGCGAGCATGCGCTCGCCAGAGGGCTTTCCCTGGAGCGCCGGCACGAGGCTTCTGCCCGCCACCGGAACCAGCGCGCGTCCCTTGAACTGCTCTGGATACGTTGTGCCGGCTAGTTCGAGGAACGTGGGTAGCAGGTCAATGACATGGCCCGGCTCGCTGGAAAATTTGCCGCGCGCTGTTACGCCTGCCGGCCAACTCACGATCAGCGGCGTGGCGATGCCCCCCTCATGGGTCCACATCTTGTGCTCGCGGAACGGCGTGTTGGCCGCGTTGGCCCAGCCCACTTCGAGGCACTTGTGCGACTCGCGTGTGCCGGTGGCGCTGCCGGGCTTGTGGCCGCGGTTCGGGTTGGGCCAGCTGTCGAGGAACTCCGCGCTCGCGCCGTTGTCCGAGAGGAACAGGACAAGCGTGTTCTGCTCTGCGTCCAGCCTGCGCACCGCGTCGAGCACCCGCCCGATGCCCTGGTCCATGCAGTCAATCATCGCCGCGTGCACGGCCATGCGCAGGTCCCACTCGTCGCGCTCAGCGGCGGGCAGGTCCTTCCACGCCTTCACGTTTGGATCGCGCGGCGGGAGGTGGGTATCGCGCGGGAACAGCCCGAGCTCCTGCTGCCGGGCGAAGCGCCGCTCGCGCTCGACATCCCAGCCGTGAGTGAACTTGCCGCGATACTTCGCGATGTCCGCCGGCTTGGCGTGCAGCGGAAAGTGCGGTGCGGTGTAGCAGAGATGCAAGAAGAACGGTTTGGACCGGTGCTCTGCTCCGTGCTGTTCGAGGAATTTTACCCCCTGCATGCTGAACGCATCAGTGGCGTAGAACTCTGGCCCGGGCGAGATATTCTCGCGGTCGAGATATAGCGGTGTCAGCGCGAAGTAATTCCCGCCGCCGCCGGAACCGTAGGCGCGGTCGAAGCCCCGGTTGATCGGATGGTTCCGCGCCGCCGGCTTATCAGGCGTCAGGTTTCCGCCCACGCCGCCGACGTGCCACTTGCCAATGTGGTAAGTTCGGTAGCCCGTCTCCCGGAGTAATTCTGCGATTGTGACGGTGTTTTCCCCGAGGCCGACATTGTAGCTCGGCGGTCGCCACGATTGCAGCATGTGACCTACGCCAGCCTGATGCGGATACAATCCGGTAAGTAGAGCCGCGCGCGTGGGGCAGCAGCGGGCTGCATTGTAGAACTGCGTGAACCGCAGCCCGTTTGCTGCCAGCCGGTCCAGATTCGGCGTAGCAATGTTTGCGCCATAACAACCGAGGTCTGAAAAGCCGAGATCGTCCGCGAGAATGAGCACGATGTTTGGCCGGGGCGCGGGGGTGGTGGATTGCGCCAGCGTCAGCCACGCGAACGCGAACAGGAGCAAGGTTAGGGCCAAGCGTTTCATGTCCAGACACTCGGTCACTTGCAAGCGCCGCGCAAGCCACGCAGCACACCGGGTAAGTAAAGTGAAAGCCGCCCTAGGTCGCCCAGGGCGGCTTAATTATTGTGTTGCTTGGCGAGCGATAGAAGCGGCAGCGGTCAACGACATGTCGCCACTGGTCACTTCTTCTTCTTAGCAGCCTTGCGCTTCTCCTCGATGGCGGCTTGCGCGGCGGCGAGGCGGGCGACGGGGACGCGGAACGGCGAGCAGCTCACGTAGGTGAGGCCGATGCGGTGGCAGAACTTCACGGAGTCGGGGTCGCCGCCGTGTTCGCCGCAGATGCCCAGCTTGATGCCCGGGCGAGTCTGGTTGCCTTTCGCGATCGCGATTTCCATGAGCTGGCCAACGCCGGTCTGGTCAATGCTCGCGAACGGATTTTTCTTCATGATCTCGGCCTCTTGGTAAGGTCCGAGGAAGGAGCCGGAGTCGTCGCGGCTCATGCCCATGGTGGTCTGGGTGAGGTCGTTGGTGCCGAAGCTGAAGAACTCGGCGGTCTCGGCGATTTCGTTGGCCGTGAGGGCGCCGCGTGGGACTTCGATCATGGTGCCAACGCTGTAGCTGAGTTTAACCTTTTTCTCGGCTTCAACTTGCTTGGCGGTCTCGTGGACGATGGCAACCTGGAGGTCGAGTTCTTTCTTGAAGCCGACGAGCGGGATCATGATCTCGGGCTTGCACTTGATCTTCTCCTTCACGCATTGGGCGGCGGCCTCGAAGACGGCGCGGGCCTGCATGCGGGTGATCTCGGGATACTTGATGCCGAGGCGGCAGCCACGGAAGCCAAGCATGGGGTTAAACTCGTGCAACTCATGCACGCGGGCGCTTATCTTCTCCGGCTTAACTCGGAGCTTTTCGGCGAGGTCGGCCTGCGCGGCTTGGTCGTGCGGAAGAAACTCGTGTAGCGGGGGATCCAGAAAACGAATGGTGGCCGGGTGGCCCGCAAGGGCCTTGAAGATGCCATGGAAGTCCTCGCGCTGATACGGGAGAAGCTTGGCGAGCGCGGCCTCGCGGGCGGCTAGGTTGTCGGCGAGGATCATCTCGCGCATGGCGTCGATGCGGTTGCCCTCGAAAAACATGTGCTCGGTGCGGCACAGGCCGATGCCGGTCGCGCCGAACGCGACGGCGTTCTTGGTTTGCTCGGGGTTGTCGGCGTTAGTGCGGACTTGGAGTCGGGTGGCGCCGGCGCACCACTTCATGAGCTGGGCGAAGTTCTTGAACTTCTCAGTGGCTTGCGCGGCTTTGTCGCCGTTGATGAGGCCGGAGATGATCTCCGACGGCGCGGTCTTGAGCTGGCCCGCGTAAACAGTGCCGGCGGTGCCGTCGATGGAGAGGAAGTCGCCTTCCTTGTAAGTGTGGCCGGCGACGGTGACGGTCTTCTTGTCGTAATCAATTTCCAGGGCCGCAGCGCCGCAGATGCAGACTTTGCCCATCTGGCGGGCTACGAGCGCCGCGTGGGAACTGACGCCGCCACGCGCGGTGAGGATGCCTTCGGCGGCGATCATGCCGCGCAGGTCTTCAGGCGAGGTTTCGAGCCGGACTAGCAGCACTTTCTCGCCCTTGTCAGACGCGGCGACCGCGCGCTCGGCGTTGAGGTAAATTTTGCCAGAAGCCGCGCCGGGGCCGGCGGGCAGGCCGGTGGCGATGGCCTTGGCCTTTTTCACCTCGGCGAGGTCGAAGATGGGCGCGAGGAGCTGGTCGAGCTGGTCGGCCGGGTTCCGCAGCACGGCGGTCTCGGCGTCGATGAGCTTCTCCTTGACCATGTCAGCGGCGAACTTGAGCGCGGCGGCGGCGGTGCGCTTGCCGTTGCGCGTCTGTAGCATGAACAGCTTGCCTTCCTGAATGGTGAACTCGATGTCCTGCACGTCCTTGAAGTGGGACTCGAGGGTCTTTCGGACGGCGAGCAGCTCGGCGTAGCTGGCCGGCATGGCGTCCTTGAGCTTGAGGACGGGCTCGGGAGTGCGGACGCCGGCGACGACGTCTTCGCCCTGCGCATTGATGAGAAATTCGCCGTAGAATTCGTTCGTGCCATTGGCGGGGTTGCGGGTGAACGCGACGCCAGAGCCGGAAGTCTCGCCCGTGTTTCCGAACACCATCGCCTGCACATTGACGGCGGTTCCCCATTCGGTGGGGATGTTGTATTTGCGGCGATAAACAATCGCGCGGTCGTTCATCCAGGAGCCGAAGACGGCGCCGGCCGCGCCCCGGAGCTGGTCCCACGGGTTGTTGGGGAAGACCTTGCCGGTGCGCTCAAGAACGAGGGCTTTGAAGCGCTTAACGAGTTCCTGCTGGTCAGCGGCGGTGAGGTCGCTGTCCACGATGTCCTTGTGATACTTCTCGTGCTTGAACTCGTGGATGATGGTCTCGAAGGGTTCGTGGTCTTCGCCCTCGCGCTTTTGCACGCCGAGCACCACGTCGCCATACATCTGGATGAAACGGCGGTAGCAATCCCACGCGAAACGCTCGTTCTTCGTGGCGTTCACAAGTGCGAGCACGGTCTGGTCGTTGAGGCCGAGGTTCAGAATCGTGTCCATCATGCCCGGCATTGAGTCACGCGCGCCGGAGCGGACAGCGACAAGCAAAGGCATGCCGGTGGTCGCGCCGAACTTGGTGCCCATGATCTTCTCCATGTTAGCGACGCCGGCTTCCATTTGGGCTTGGAGCTCCTTCGGGTAAGTGCGCTTGTTGGCGTAGTAATACGTGCAGACTTCGGTGGAGATGGTGAAGCCCGGAGGCACGGGGAGGCCGATGCGGGTCATCTCGGCGAGGTTGGCGCCCTTGCCGCCAAGGAGGGCCTTCATGGAGCCGTCGCCATCAGCTTTCTTGTTGCCCCATGTGTAAACGTATTTCGTAGCTTTTGCCATAAACAGGATATGTCAGTCTGCGTTGTTTTCGGGAGAATCCGCGAAAAATGAGGCGCGACCCTAACAAAGGGCAGGGGGGTGTCAACGGGGGAGATGCGTTTCGGCCGCGCTCATCCGCGCACTTGTCCGGTGCCGTAGCCCAGCCACTTGTAAGTGCACAGCTCATCCAAGCCCATCGGGCCGCGCGCGCCGATCTTGTCGGTGCTGATGCCGATCTCCGCACCCATGCCGAACTCGCCGCCGTCGGTGAAGCGCGTGCTCGCGTTCCAATACACCGCTGCGCTTTCCACCTCGGCAAGGAAGCGCGTCGCCGCCGTCTCATCCGCCGTCACGATGGCGTCGCTGTGCGCGGAGCCGTAATGGTTGATGTGTGCAATCGCTGCTGCCACGCCGTCCACGGTGCGGACATTCAGGATGTAGTCGTTGTATTCTGTGGACCAATCAGATTCCACGGCGGCTTTAAGTTTTGATTTTGGCGTTTCAAGTTTGGCGTTGAGCACGGTGAACGTCGCAGGGTCAGCGCGCAATTCGACGCCCTTGTTCCAAAGTTTCGCTGCAATGGCGGGCAGGAACTGCGTCGCCACCGCCGCATCCACCAGCAGCGTCTCGGCTGCATTGCAGACGGCGGGGCGCTGAACCTTCGCGTTCATCACGATTTGCTCGGCCATCGCGAGGTCAGCGGCGCGGTCCACGAAGACGTGGCAAACGCCTTTGTAATGCTTGATGACCGGCACCTTGCTGCACTCCGCCACGGCGCGAATGAGGCCCTCGCCGCCGCGCGGCATGCAGAGGTCCACGTATTGCGTGAGGGAAAGCAGCGCGGGAATGGCCTCGCGATCCGTGGTGTTCACCACTTGGATCGCGTGCGCGGGAAAGCGCTCGCCCAACGCGGCGCGGCCGGCGGCCACCATCGTCTCGGCGATGTCAGTGTTTGAGTGCAGTGCCTCCTTGCCGCCGCGCAAGATTGTGGCGTTGCCGGTCTTGAAACACAGGCTCGCGGCGTCAGCGGTCACGTTCGGGCGTGACTCATAAATAATGACTACGACGCCGATGGGCGTGGCAATTTTTCGCAGGCGAAGTCCGTTCGGGCGCGTGCGTTCGTCGAGGACGCGGCCCACGGGATCGGGCAACGCGGCGACCTCGCGCAGTCCTTTCGCCATCGCGGCGATGCGTTTGTCGTCGAGTTTGAGGCGGTCGAGCATCGCGGAGGAAAGGCCCATCTGCGCGCCGGTAGCCATGTCCTTTGCGTTCGCCTCCTTGAGCTGCGGGGCGCGGTTTACGAGCGCATCAGCCATCGCGAAGAGAGCACGGTTTTTCTCCTCGGAGGAAAGTTGAGACAAACCGCGCGAGGCAGCTTTTGCCCCGCACGCGAGTTTTGTCATCTGGTCAACCATCGACATAGGCGCATAGTAAGGCAAAGGCGGGGGCCTCGTCCAACGTTGAACCGGAGCGGCCGCCGCCGCGACAACGTATGCGGGTGCTACACGAAAATCCTTCCGTCCACGGACTGGCCCGCGAGCGCGATGAGCCAGTCGACTGGGAAGGAGGTTAAAGCAAAAACGAGGACAAGTAACGCTGAGAGGTTAGACCCGTAAAAGCAGTGGCGATATGGCCACGCTTTCTAGGGGAAAACAATCCGCGCCTACGGGCGGTTCCGCCGGCGTCAGTTCGGTGACCCCAGCTCACGCCTCAAGAACTCACCTAAACTGTGCCCGCGCACGTTTTTCGATGGTGCCTTTCGCGTCGGCGAGCTGCTTTTCTATTGTCAGCTTGCGTTCGTTTTGCAACATCACTTGCGATTCCGCATGTTGCATTGCGCGCTTTCGCAATGCAGCTTCTTCCATCGCGCGTTCAGCCATGCTATTAGCAAAGGACGCTGCGGTTTTCAGCTGGTCGCGCTCCCTCAAAAGCTTTTGAAATTCGATTCCGAGGTCCGTGGCCTCTTTGTTCGCCTGATTGCGCGCTTGATCAGCCTTTGTGATTTTTGCATCCAACTCGGCCAACTGCTTTTCCCGCGCCAGCTTTACTTCCGTCAGCCGATGCTCGGCTAATTGAAACTGCTCCTCGGCTTTAACCTTCGTTTCTCGGGCTTCGCGTTCGGTTTTTTCCAGCATGGCCTGGGCAGCCTTGGCGGCGGTGGACTTCGCAGTCACGTCGCCAGCGAGGCGGTCCAACTCGCGCTTCTTTGCGGACTCGTCTAATTGCGCGCGGTCGCGGCGCACGCGGGCCTCGTCGGCTAAGCGGGTCTTCGCGGCGATGTCCGGCGGCTGCTTTGTCGCGCCCAAGGATTTCTTGGCTTGCTCGAGAGCGGCCCCCGCCTTCTGTAAGTCTGCGTGCGCCAATTTCCACGCGACTTCCGCCTTGGTGCGGGCGGACTCGGCCTGTTCGGCGATGAGCGCGGTGGTATTGCGCACGGCCGCGGCGCTCTTGCTGCGATTCGCTTCGTCCTGCTTCGCGGCTGCGAAACGGTTGCGCGCGGAAGCTCGTGCATTGTCAGCGGCAGATAACTCCTGAATCCACTTAGTGTTTGTCGTCTCCCGCGTGCGTGTCGCAGCGAGGAACTCCTGCCCGCGCTGCGGCAACGCAGACTTGGCTTGCTCGTGCTGCTTTTTGAGTTTTTCAGTGTCGGCTGATTTGACGTCATGCGCTGCCAATGCCTGATGCGATTGGGCGCGTGCGGTGGCGGCAGCAGCTTCGGCGGTTTGCAGGCTCATTTTGGCTTTGGTGAGCACGTCCTGCTGCTCGGCGAGCTTGGTGAGAGCCGTTTTGAGGGCGCGCTCGGCTTCGCTTACGGCGTTAATTTCCGCGCGGATTTTAAGGTCTTCCTCCAAGTCCATGCGGGCGCGTTTTTCATTTTCGGCGGCGATGAGTGAGCGGACAGCTTCGCCCTTGGCCTTCCACTCGCGTTCGGAGGCTAAATCCACCCTCGTTTGCTCGGCATGGATGGACTGAGGCCCAAGCCGCAGCGCGGCGGAGAAGAGATTGGGGCCGCCTTGGCGGATTTCCACCAGCTCCTGCGCTGGCACTTTGTAGCCGCGTAACGTGGAGTCCTCGATGGTTAAGCCGTCGGGGGCGATGGTAAATTTTTTCAACAGCAGCACCGAACCGTCACTGGCTTTGACCCGAAACGTCGGTGTGCCGGGCGCAGGGTCGCGCAGGATGACGGCGACGACCTCGTAAGTAGCGTCGAAAGATTTGAGGCCAAACAGAACGGAACTCAGCTTCACGCGGCCGCGGTCGAGCTCCTTAAATTCACCATCCACAAAGTCACCATTCACCAGCAGCACGCCCGCCCGACCAGATTCGATTTTTGCGGCACGCTGGGCGGAAAGATTTTGGAAGACAATGCGCGCGGCGTTGACGGTGGAGAGGGAGAAATTTTTTTGCGCGCCGCCGAATTGCAGCGATGTATCATCCGCCGAGACGAGCGGCGCGGCAAGGAACGAGCCATCCCATGTTACGACGCCGCGGTCGAGGCCGAGTCGGCGTTCACCGGGCACGGGTGCGCTCGGGGCGTTCGGTGGGAAAAGGCGGTTAGCGGGGATGACTCCTAGCGGAGTGGACGGGCTGCTCCATTTGAGCTTCGCCATCGCGGGGGGCTTGGCAGAGTAATACTCGATCGTCAGCGGATAGAACTGCCCAGCGTTGAGCGCGACCGGCTGGCTCACGACGGTTGTAGACTGTTGCCGCCACTCATCAATGATCTGCCGATTGCCCAGCCAGACGCGCACGCCGTCGTCAGCCTCGACGTGGAAGGTGTAATTCTCCGAATGCTGTGCTTGCAACTGGCCAAGCCAGCGGACCGAGAAGTCTTCTGTGGGGACGCCCGGCGCCGCCGGCTGAGCGGCCCAATCGAAATTCACTTGCGCATCGAGGCGCTTAAGGACTTCGCCGGAACAATCGGCACGGGAAAAATAAGTGCCAAGCAAACCGTGCGGCTGCTTTCGCGCGCCCGAATCAGCGGGCCGCGACGGTGTGAGCGCGTCAGTCGGGATGGGTGACTTGCGCTGCGACGCGCTGCTCCAGAGCAGGCGGAGCTTGGCGTCCTTGCCCGTGTTGAAGTGTTCGAGGCGCAGGTCGTATTTCTGGCCAGCAGTGAGCGGGACGACGGTGCTGTAGAACTCGCCGGGCTTGTCGTTCCACTGATTGAGGATGAGTTGGCCATCGAGCCACAACTTCGCGCCGCCGCCGGACTCCACGTGGAAGGTGTAACTCTCCGTGAACTGCGCGGCGACCTGCCCAGACCACCGTACGCTGAACGACTCGGCGGGGACTTCCGAGACCGGCGCGTTCCCGCCCCAAGCGAAATCCAGCTGCGGATCAAGACGCGTGACGGCGCTGATGCTGTCGAGTTCGGTGCGCCGGAAGTAGGCGGCGAGCAGTCCACGCGTGGGCGGAATTTCGGCGGGCTTGCCGCTAAGAGCGGCGTAAAGCTGGTTGCGTGGCACGATGCTCTTCGGGATGCCGGGGCCGGTCCACGAGAGGCGCAAGCGAGCGGGACCGAGGTTGTCGTAATACTCGAGTCGGAGGTCGTAGCGCTGGCCAGCTTTGAGCTCGATCTCGCCCGAGATTTCTACGCTATCCGCCACCCGCCAAGCGTCGCAGATGAGCCGATCCGCTAGCCAGAGCCGTGCGCCATCGTCGGCGTCGAGGTGGAAGGTGAACTTCCCGGAGACGGGCGCCTCAAGCTGCCCGGCCCAACGCGCGCTGAAGTAATCTTTCTGCACACTAGCAATCGGCTCGCCGAGTTCCCAATCGAATAAGATCGCCTCATCGAGGCGGTGCACCGAGCGCCCGCTCAAGTCCACGCGCTCGTAGTAGGTACCAAGCAGTCCGTTGCCTCGGCCCTTCATCAGCGACGCTACCTCGGGCGGCAGGCTGCTGGCCGCGCTGCTGGTGAAGACCGCGGTCTCAACACTTGCGAGCGGAAATTTCTGCTGCTCGCCGGTGGGTAAGGTAATTTTGATACCGCCGGGCGCATCGAGCTGGACGGCGCCTTCAAGGAACTTGCCATCGCGCGTGCGGAGGGAGCCGGCATGGGCCGAAAGCGCAACAACAAGTGATAGGAATAATGCTCGCGAAATTAGCGAAGGGACGCGAAGCGAAAATGAACCCAAAATACTCAAAACAATGTCTTGGTCGCCCGCACGTCCTCTTGGAAGACGTGCCTGTCGTCAAACTCCTCAAGTGGCTTTTTAGCGCGTAGGTGTGCGATGGCGTTGTTCCAACCAAAGAACTTCTCGCCCTTCAGCGCAATGCCGTCGGCGTATTTGGCAGCAGTGGTAGTGGTGAGGCCAAAGACGCGGGCGCACTCGCGCAGGAAGTCCGGAAAGCGGCCGGTGAATTTGAACTCTAAGACCACGTCGTTACCGAAGACGCAGGTGGGGTTGGTTTGAGCGGTCTCCAGCCGGGCGGTCGGTTCGGCGGAGATGAGCACGCGACGATCGAAAGTAACGCGGAGCGAGTTGTCGTGCGGGCTGACCCATGCTTCGCGCAGGTAGTGGACGTGGGCTTTGGGCACGGCCTTGTATTCCTTCAGATACTGGCTAAAGCGCTGAAGGGCGACGAGTTCTTTGGCGTTGCCTTGCTTGACGAGATGCTTAGGCATGGGCAGATGGCCGGCCAGGATGTAATCCACGGATTTGCGCCGCACACCGCCGCGCTGCTTGAGGATGGCGTTATTCATCCGCCGCTTGATCTCGAAGAAGACCGGTGAGTCGGGTTGGTTGTCGTAGAACCGCAGGCGCAGCTTGAAACGGTTTTTGTTCCCGTTGATCGTGTGCCAATAAATTGTGAGCGCCTCGGAATCTAAGTATAGGCTGTGGATGGGGTAAGAATTGTGCGGCTTGCCGACGCCGTAATCGTCGAGCACGGTGTAAGCACTGACAAAGTGTCGCACCGCGCGCGCGGTATTTTCCGGGATGATGTATTTCAACTCCCAGCGCTGTAGCTGCATTTCCCGGCTCATGGTATCGCTGCGAACCCCGGTGAACGCCGGGTGGAACGTTCTAATTCTTACCGGGAAGCGTCGGTAAGGTAAAGGCTTTCTGGCGCAATTTCCCTCTCTGCGCGCTTGCTCTGGCGGATGATTTAGGGAGCGTGACGAAGCCCGCAACCAAATGACAAATTTTGACTAACGACATTTGAACGTTTTTATCTCGCAAGTAAGTCATACATTCAGCGTGTGCGCGGCGCTTACGTCGTCTGGTTTGTTTGGTTGGTTGCCGTGAGGGGAAATTTGGTACCCGAGTAATTTTCCAGAGCCGCGCTGGACAAGCTGCGCCGACCTTCTACAATCCCGGTGTTCTCGATTGGTACACCGACTCGGCTTGGTGCACGCCGCAAATGTAGTGGTGCGTGACCTAGTCAAAAGCGAATAAAATTATGAGCAATCTGATCGTTCCCGACCACTCCGTGCTTTCTCGCCGGAGTTTCCTCTCCACCTCATCTAAGGTTGCCGCTGGTGCCGCTGCACTGGGCGCGCTGCCGGTTGAGCGCTTTGTGCACGGCGCCTCGCCCGGTGATACCATCAAGGTCGCCCTCGTCGGCATGGGCGGACGCGGCTCCGGTGCCGCAAACCAAGCCCTCAGCACCGGCGAGAGCGTGAAGCTAGTGGCCGTGGCCGATGTGCATAAAGACCGGATGGAAGGCTCCCTGAACCAGCTCAAGAACGCCCACAAAGACAAGGTGCAGGTGAAGGACGAGAACAAGTTTCTCGGCTTCGACGCTTACAAGCACGCCATTAAGGACGCCGACCTCGTCATCCTCGCCACGCCGCCCGGCTTCCGCCCGATGCAGTTCGAGGAAGCCATTCGCCAAGGCAAGCACGTCTTCATGGAGAAGCCTGTGTGCGTGGATGTCGCCGGCTACAAAAAAGTCATCGCGGCCGCGCAGGAAGCGAAGAAGAAAAACCTCAAGGTTGGCGTTGGCCTCCAGCGGCATCATCAGGCCGGCTATCTCGAAACCATCAAGCGCCTCCACGACGGGCAGATGGGCGATATCGTCGCCATGCGCGCCTACTGGAACGGCAACACCCCGTGGGTCCAAAAGCGTGCCGATCTTGAAGCCAAACATGGAAAGCTTACCGAACTCCAATACCAGATGCGCAACTGGTATTACTTTGTGTGGCTTTGCGGTGACCACATTTGCGAGCAGCACATCCACAACCTCGACGTCATTAACTGGGTCAAGCGCGGGCACCCGGTCAAGGCGCGCGGTAACGGTGGTTGCGAGACTCGCAAAGGCCCCGACTACGGTGAAATTTTTGACCACCATGTAGTTGAGTACACTTACGAAGACGGTTCCGTTTGCTTTAGCCAGTGCCGCCACCAGCTTGGCTGTTGGAACGATGTCTCCGAACACGCTGTCGGCACCAAGGGCGTTTGCAACATCGGCGGCTACACCATCCGCGGCGAGAACCAGTGGCGCTTCCAAGGCAAAGGCAAGGACGCTTACCAGCAAGAGCACGACGACCTCTTCGACGCCATCCGCAACGATAAGCCCTTCAACGAGGCTTTCTACGGTGCGGACAGTTCGATGACCGCCGTGCTTGGCCGCATGGCCACTTACTCTGGTAAGGAAATTTCTTGGGACGATGCGCTCAAATCTGAAGTCAGCGACACGATGGTGAAAAACATCGACAAAGTGTCGTGGGAAGAAGCCATTAAGCTCACCCCGCCCACCGTGCCCGGCCCCGACGGCATGTACTCGTTGCCCGTGCCCGGCAAGACCGATGTGCTTAAAGCCCGCAAGGCTTGAGGTATTTAGTTAGCAACCATTCGCCGCCCGCAATCCCTCGAGGGGCTGCGGGCGGTCTGTTTAACGGGTCATAAAAACTGCTAGCCCGCCCGTCGTTCATAGATCGACAAGGGGTAAAACCCATGCCGGTAATGCGGTAGCATTGCGTATCAAGTTGTGCTCTGCCTAGGTGACTTTTTGCATCACGGGCGGCTTAGAGCCAAACCGCTAAAGCAGAATTTTAGCTACATGCGGGCGCATGGAAGACAAAGTCCGTGCAAAGTAGAGCCCAACAAGTTCCCGCGGCCCAGCATTGCTATCCGCTCTTGGTCAGCTAGGGTGGTCTTGTGCTGTCTACCCGCAAGTTCCTAAAAAGATTTTCCCTATCCCTTGTTGCACCGGCGGCTTTCACCGGCTGCGCCTCGCCGGGCTCTAACGAGCCGCTATGGACTCCGCGCGCGCTGACACAGCCTGGCGAGTTCACGCCTGGCATTGAAGGTCCTTGCTGCGACCGGGCGGGAAACATTTACGTGGTCAACTACGCGAAGCAGCAGACCATCGGTAAAACCACACCGCAAGGCCGCTCGGAAATCTTTATCACCTTGCCCGGCAAAAGCACCGGCAACGGCATCGTCTTCGACCGCGAGGGTTTTATGTATGTGGCGGATTACGTCGAGCACAACGTCCTGCGGGTGGACATGCAGACGCGGCAGATATCCGTCTTTGCGCACAACCCGCAGATGAACCAGCCCAACGACCTCACAATCGCGCCGGATGGCACGCTCTTTGCCAGTGACCCAAACTGGAAGGAAGGCACCGGGCAACTCTGGCGCATTGACCGCGATGGCAAGACCACCCGGCTTGCTACGGGCATGGGCACCACTAACGGTATCGAGGTCAGCCCGAACGGAAAACACCTCTACGTCAACGAGAGTGTGCAGCGGAACCTGTGGGCGTTCGACCTCGCGCCTGACAAGTCGCTCACGAATAAGCGACTGCTGCGGAAGTTCCCTGACCACGGCTTCGATGGCCATCGCTGCGACGTGGATGGTAACCTCTACATCACGCGCTATGGCGAGGGCGTCGTGGCCGTCGTGTCACCACAGGGTGAAATCCTCCGCAAGGTGCCCGTGCTGGGCCTGCGCCCGAGCAACATCTGCTTTGGCGGTCCGGACGGGCGCACGGCCTATGTCACTGAGGTCGAGCACACTCGCCTCGTCGCGTTCCGCACGGAACGGCCGGGGCTGGCGTGGGCACGCTGGCGGTAGGCTTGCCCCCTGAATTGTCCGCATGCCTGCGCGGTTGCAGGCGGTTAGTTGTTCGCGAGGGTGTCCTTGTCCCGTGCCGAGATCTCGGCGAGCCGCCGCCTCATCTCAGCGAGCACGTCCGGCTTTTCGGCGGCCAGATTTTGTTTTTCGCCAGGGTCAGCAGCAAGGTTGAATAATTCCTCGGCGGGCGGCCGTTCCGTGCCTTTCCTTCCGTCCGCCGCGCGGTTCACGATCAGCTTCCAGTCGCCGTGCCTGATCGCGGCGGAGCGGAAGTTTGGACTGGTGGAGTAAATCGCGCGGGGCGCTGGTGACCTCTCAGCGCGTGTGAGCACGGGCCAGATGTTTGCGCCATCCCACTTGAGGTCGCCGGGCGGCTTCGCGCCGGCCAGTGCGCAAAGCGTGGGCATCCAGTCCACGGCATGCAGCGGCGTGTGGATCTCGCCGGGTGCAATTTTTTCCGGCCAATGGGCTACGCCCGGTGTGCGAATGCCGCCTTCATAGATGCCGCTCTTGTGGCCGCGTAGCGGAAGGTTGTCGTTGCCTACCCGGAGCACGCCGAAGTCGCCGGAGTAGGGGCCGCCTTGGTTCGGGCTGGGGCCGTGTGCGCCGTTGTCACTAAGAAAGAGAACCAACGTGTTGGCGCGCAGGTTTTTTCGGTCGAGCGCAGCGAGCACCTGGCCGATGGCATCATCCATGTGCGAGGCGCAGGCGGCGCGGAGGCGTTGCGCGGGGTCGCTCAGGTGAGCATTTACCTGAAGCCATTTCTCTGGCTCGGCGATGGGCACATGAATGGCCGTGAACGGGACGTAGAGAAAAAATGGTTTCGCGGCCGCACGCTGTTCGAGCCATTGCACAGCCTCGCGGGCAATGAGGTCGGTAACATGACCCTCCTCGTCAATGAGTTTGCCGTTGCGATGCCAAGTGACGCTGAATTCGCCCTCCTTGTAGCGATGTGTGTAAGGCGTGACGCCTCCGGCGAGTGATCCGTAACCGTGGTCGAAGCCAAATTTCTGTGGACCTTCGTCGGGTTTGGAACCGAGGTGCCACTTGCCGGTAAGTGCGGTCGCATAGCCTGCCGCTTGGAGTGCGTTAGCGAGCGTAACCGTATTCCAAGGGAAGACGCGTTGGTTTTGCGCTGCCGTGACGCCAAAGCGGCTGGCATAGCGCCCGCTCAAGAGAGCTGCACGCGTGGGGCTGCACATCGGATGCACGTAGTGCGCCTCCAGCCGTGCGCCCGTGCGCGCGAGGCGGTCAAGGTGCGGGAGCTTGTAGTTTGAACCGTGCCACGGCACGTCGGCCCAACCGAGGTCGTCAGCAAGAAACACGACAAAGTTTGGCAGCGGCGGCGGTCCGGCCAAGGCGGCGGCGGTCAGGGCGGCAAGTGACACTAACCAGAGGGCAATGAAGCAGCGCATGGCAACTAATGTATACGAGACGAGCTTATTGGTGAAAAAGCTACGGGCGTTCCGGGAGTAGGCGTGGCCGAGATGAGTGCAGGATACCGGTCAACAATCCCTTTTATCTGTAAGAATTCTGGCCAAACCTGCGAAATGCGAAGGTTAGCTTTCGCTGTGTTCAAGTTGATCACTTGGGCGGCGGTCAAACTTTTGCGGTTAGCAGCGAAAGCCCATGCTGACGCAAAAGTTTTTCCATTGCCTCTTGCTCAAGCAGGAGGGTGCGGCCGGACTCAAACGCGAGCACGCGCACGCCATTCATGGCACAGACTTCAAGAGTGCGCGGGCCGATGCATGGAAGGTCGAAGCGCAGGTCATGTCGCTCCTTTGCGACCTTGACGGCGACCGCGCCGCCATCCTTGCCAGCGAGTTGTCCGCCGCGTGCCAGGGCCTTATCTGTGCCCTCGAAACCCTCGACAGCGAGCACGGTGCCTTGCTTAACCACGACAGTCTGGCCGATCTCCAGCCGGGAAACTTCCTTCGCGATGCGAAAACCAAAGTTCACGTCCGCTGTTTCTTCACTGCTCAATGGCTTCCCAAGGTGAAAGCCCGGCCCGGCCATGAGCGGCTCAAGCCACGGCATGGCGGAGATGAGTTCCACACCGTCCTTTTGCAATTCATCGGCGATGCCGCTGAAGAGGGTGTGCGCATTTTTCTCCTTGAGCCGCATGAGTAAGGCGACCGCACGCAAATCGGGTCGGAGGTCGAAAAGATTTTTCGGCGCAATCTGTCCAGCCATGACACAGTGCTTCACTCGGCGCTCGGTAAAAGCGGAGATCAGCTTGCCGAGCTGGCCCACACGTAACCACACGATGTCGTCCACCAGCGGAGCAAGCGCGGGATCGGTTTCGCCTTCGAAAGCCACAGCCACTATCCGCGTGACCCCCATGGCGCGGGCTTGACGCGCAAGCAGCAGCGGCAGCGTGTAGCTGCCGGCGATGAGGCCAAGCGTCGGGATGGCGGCGGACATGCGGGCAATAGTAATTGGCGCGCGCGCGGATGTCAGGCGCGAATCCGTTGCTGCAGGGCGCCAACAAATTACTCATACATGAGCGCGGTTATTTCAATGCGAGCGGAATTCTGTCGGGCCGTCCTCAGATGAACCTGCGGGCTTGCTGGCGGGGCAGGGGAGTGTCCTAATTGCAGCAAATGAATGTAGCCGCAATGGGCCAGTTATCGATTGGCCAACTCATCGCCGGGGCGCTGGGCATAGCAGCGTTAGGCGTGGGGCTGGGTATGTTGCTGGCGGCGGGTTTGCATGTGGGGTTGCACGCAGCCGGCGCACTGGTGATGCGGCCGCGCGGGGAGAAAAAGTTTTCGGTATGGTTGCTGTTACTGGCGTTGAGCCTAGCTGCGCTGGTAGGCGGTTGGACGGGTCTACAAGTGGGTGTGGCGCGTGCGGCAGTGCCGTTCGCGCGGGATCACGGGTTGAAGATGGCGGAGGAGGCGTTGCAGAGCGGCTTGCGGCAGGCGGGCCTGACCAACTTCCCGCAGCTCGACGTGAAAAAGCTGCAGGAGTTCGTGGATAAGGCTGAGACCGTGGAGTTGCCACCATTGCAACAATTGGAGCGGTTCCGCTCAGAGATCGAGGCGGCGCGAACGCGGTTGCTGCCAGTGGCCAAGGCTTTGCTCGACGCGCAC
>Ga0194131_10004188_pt1 | contig 22017 bp, 23 predicted proteins | sample TA2KigO120mmetaG_FD_148631 | JGI IMG/M metagenome (GOLD analysis project Ga0194131, IMG submission 148631) | Freshwater microbial communities from Lake Tanganyika, Tanzania - TA2015053 Kigoma Offshore 120m | ecosystem: Environmental > Aquatic > Freshwater > Lake | place: Tanzania: Lake... | reverse complement strand
TTTCCTGACCCGCCTCCATCCATTTGGCGCATGCCAAGCGAGTTAACGTGAAGAGCCCAGTGCCGCGAATAGGGCCCGCCGGGATCTGTGAGGGGGGCGTCGGGCAACCGACGTCTCTACCTCGACGGCGGATACCCCAGAAGAGTCGAATTCAGCCGGGCTAAAATAATCGCGCTTGGCTGCCCTCCGTCGGACGCAATCCAAGTTTCTTGTAGCTCAACTCTGTGGCCACGCGGCCCTGCGGCGTGCGATTGAGATAGCCTTCCATGATCAAGTAAGGTTCGTAAACCTCCTCGATGGTGTCCGGTTCTTCGCCCACCGCGACAGCCAACGATCCAAGGCCGACCGGGCCACCTCCAAATTTCACAATAATTGCCTCAATGATGCGCTTGTCCATTTCATCGAGACCGTTCTGATCGATTTCGAGCAGCGCCAATGCTTGATCAGCCAAGAGGACGGTTATTCGTCCGTCGCCGCGCACCTGTGCGAAATCGCGGACGCGCTTGAGCAGGTTATTCGCAATGCGAGGCGTGCCTCGGCTGCGACGCGCTATTTCCAACGCCCCGGCTTCTTCGATCTCAATATTGAGCAACCGCGCAGAGCGAATGACAATCTGTTGCAATTGCTCCGTCTGGTAATAGTCCACCCGCTCCCGGATTGGAAACCGCGTCAGCAACGGAGCCGTAATCAAGCCGCTTCGCGTCGTGGCCCCAATAAGCGTGAAACGGGGAAGGTTCAGCCGGATACTGCGCGCGTTTGGTCCCTGGTCGATGATGATGTCCAGCTTGAAGTCCTCCATCGCGGGATAGAGATATTCCTCGATCGCTTTCTGCAAGCGATGGATTTCATCGATGAAAAGCACATCGCCTTCCTCGAGATTCGTGAGGAGGCCCGCGAGGTCGCCGGCTTTCTCGATGGTCGGCCCGCTCGTGCTCTTCATATTTGCACCCATCGCCTTGGCAATAATGTTCGCCAAGGTCGTTTTGCCGAGTCCCGGCGGGCCGCTCAGCAAGATATGATCGAGAGGCTCATTCCGTTGTTTGGCGGCTTGGACCGCGATTTCGAGCCGCTCCTTGACCTTGGCTTGGCCCGTGAACTCGGCAAAGAGCGATGGCCGCAGCGTCATTTCCAGCGCTGTGTCTGGTTTCGTCAGAACATTCGAAATCATTCGCTCAGCCATCGCGCCAAACAATGTGCAAAGGCCAATCGAGCGACAAGGGAAAACAAGTTCGAACAAAATGATCGGTTCGAAAGTCCAATGCCTGTCATCAACAATCAAAAGTTCAACCCCAACAAAAAACTATGAAGCGAATTCTCGTCGGTTTTTTCACCTGCCTGGCATTATCATTGGTTCAAGCGCGCTCCGAGGACTCGGAATGGCTTGCGGATGTGCCCACGGCCCTGGCCAAGGCTAAGGAGTCCAAGAAACTGGTCTTATTGGACTTTACCGGCTCGGATTGGTGTCCGCCCTGCAAAGCACTGCACAGCAAGGTGTTTACATCGTCGGCCTTTAAGGAATATGCCAAAGAAAAGCTTGTCCTGGTGGAAGTCGATTTTCCCAATAGCAAGCCTCAGACGCCGGCTTTGAAAAGCAAGAACGCGGCTCTAGCGAAAAAGTTCCAGATCGATAGTTATCCGACGGTCATTTTGCTCGATAGCGAAGGCAAGGAGTTGGGCCGCGTGGGCGGGTACGGCGGGCAGGACGCGAAGGCATATATCGCCAAGCTCGACGCTCTCAAGAAGAAGTAACTGTATCCAGACTCGCTGGAATATTTGTGACAGCAACAACGCAATCGTCGTTGCGCCTCCAAAGACTGCCAGCGCCGCCGGGTATCGCGCGTAAAGGTTTCCTTGTTTGTCGTACTAGGCTGCAGCCAGGACTTCAGGCTCTGCCGCCAGCCCTGACAAAACCTCTTGAGCCACCGCTTGGCCATCGAAAACAAGAATGGCCGTGCTGTTCGCTGCAATTAGCCCTGCGACGGTGGAAAGGTTGCGGACAGCGGTTTCTTTGTAATTTCGAAGTTCGTAGGCCAACAAGACCACGCACGACAGAACCAGTTGTATCAAGACTTCCACGCTTCAATCGCAAGTCTTCCTCGAGAAAAAGCAGCAACCTCCAGTGGAATTCTACCGATCGATCAAAGCTTTACCTTGCTCGCTACCTGGGACACATCCTTATCGCCGCGCCCGGAAAGATTCACGATGACGACTTGGTCTTTGCGTAATCGCGGCGCGCGTTTGATCACTTCGGCCACTGCGTGCGAAGATTCTAGAGCGGGAATAATTCCTTCGAGGCGGGCCAATTTCATGAATGCCTGCAAAGCTTCGGCATCGGTGGCGTACGAATACTCGACCCGGCTTTGATCTCGCAGCCAGGCATGTTCGGGCCCGACCGCTGCATAATCCAGCCCTGCGGAAACGCTATGCGTCAATTGGATTTGGCCGTTCTCGTCTTGCAAGATGTAAGACCGCGTTCCTTGCAGAACGCCGAGAGAACCGCCTTGGAATCGCGCGGCGTGTTTTTCGGGTTGAATTCCCTCGCCACCGGCCTCCACGCCGATCATTTGCACCGAAGCATCTTCGAGGAAAGGATAGAACAAGCCAATCGCGTTCGAACCGCCGCCAACGCAAGCGATCAGCAAATCCGGCAGCCGTTCTTCTTGTTCGAGAATTTGCCGGCGTGCTTCATCGCCAATAATTCTTTGAAAATTCCGCACCATCACGGGATATGGATGCGCCCCGTAAGCTGTGCCAAGGATGTAGTGCGTGTTGCGCACATTCGTCACCCAATCGCGCATCGCCTCATTGACCGCTTCCTTTAACGTCTTTTGGCCGGCCGTGACCGGGACAACATCGGCCCCGAGCATTTTCATCCGATAGACATTGAGCGCCTGCCGCTCGCAATCCACTTCGCCCATGTAAATGACGCACTTGAGCCCGAACATCGCGCTGACCGTGGCGGTCGCGACACCGTGTTGTCCGGCGCCCGTCTCGGCTATAATCCGCGTCTTGCCCATCCGCCGAGCGAGCAGGATTTGGCCGATGGCATTGTTGATCTTGTGCGCGCCGGTGTGCAACAAGTCCTCGCGCTTTAAATAAATCCTCGCGCCTCCCAAATCCTTCGTCAGTCTCTCGGCCAGATAGAGCGGCGTTGGCCGCCCGCAAAACTCGCGCAAGTAATATTGGAGCTCGCGCTGGAACTCCGGGTCATGCTGTGAACGAAAATATTCCTCTTCCAATTCCTTTAACGGATGCATCAGGGTTTCTGGCACATAACGTCCGCCATAACGGCCGAAATGGCCTTGTGCATCGGGAACTGCGGCTTGGGCAATCGCGCTCATGGCGCAAACCATAAACGCTTCGCGAAACGGCGTCGAGGGAAGTGATCAGTCAGGGCCGGGTAATCGAATTCTATAGAATTTGTTCTAAAGAACCTGGCTCAGAGGCGTAGGAATGAAAGGAAAGGTTCTGGTGGATTGAGGACGTCCGTGCGCCTTCCGTCGCGGCCCATCTGTAGTCCGGCCTGTGCAGGTCCTTCAGATACCCGTGGCGGCTTCACCACCATCCAGGTGACTCACCACGTTGCGAGGGGAAACAACTGTCTCCTCGGAACACGAGAAATAGATCGCTTGCCGGTCCTCAAAAACCAGGGCGATGCGAGCATTCGAAAAGCCATAATTCCGACAGGTATCGGAGGCCGCGCTTGTCGTGGTAAAGGTGAGCGCTTCCTCAGGCTTGTCAGTCCATTCGTCAAGATTCTTGAAGAAAAGCAGACTGTCAGTCCGTTGCAGCAGGATTTTCATTGGCCACCGTTTCACAAAGACTCGGAGACTAAGCGAATTAGGGGCTTGCAAGAACGCCCCGAAGTTGGTGGAGCCGAGAAGAGCTTTCGCATCGCAAAACCAGCTGAGCAACGGCCCCAGCGAACATGCTCAGACCTCAGTCCAAAACCGTTCCCAGGCAAGTCGAAAGGCGAATGGTTCATCGCAGGCATCCCGAAGTTGTCGGTAGCGGCGGGCATCCTGCCTGCCGCAGAGGGCGTGCATCTTGCCGCCCGAGGCAACGCTTGAAACAAGGAGGCTGCGTTCTAGTGCGTGCGCGTGATCCGCCGGGCAGGATGCCTCGACTCTACCGCAGGCAGGATGCCCGCCGCTACAATGTGGCGACAACTTCGGGATGCACCGCATCGCACGGAATTTGATAGCTATGCCCGGCTCGATGAAAAAGGTCGTGTGCATGAGTCAACGCTACTATGCTGTCGGTCGGTCACTCTTGTCCAAAGTGGAAAGCAAAAAACGGAATTAGAAGGCCTGTCTATGCAACCCAATTCCCGATATCAACCAAGCGCACTGAGTCGTCGAACGTTTGCGCGCATTTTTGCCATGGGCGGTTCCGCTGCATTGTTCGCTCAGTCAGGCGCGGCTTGGGCGCGGCCGGCGTTGCAAACAACGCCAGCGGCGCCGACGGAAAAATTCTGGGCCAAAGTGCGCGAGCAATTTGTGATGCCGCGTGATCTAGCCGTGATGAACGCAGCGAATCTTTGCCCTTCGCCGGGTTCAGTTCTTGAGGCGATGTACAAAAACACTCAAGACATGGATCGCGACCCTTCCTTTCAGAATCGCGTCAAGATGGCGCACGGAAAGGAGGAGACACGACGGATTCTAGCCGAGTTCCTTCGGGTGAGCCCCGAAGAAATCGTCCTCACCCGAAATACGAGCGAGGGCAACAACCTTGTCTCGAGCGGCGTCGATCTCAAGCCGGGCGATGAAGTGCTGTTGTTCGCGGACAACCATCCGAGCAACCTGGCGGCATGGCAAGAAAAGTCCAAACGCTGGGGCTTTTCGATTCGGCTGGTCGAGCAGGCCAACCCACATCCCGGTTTCGACTACTATATCGATGCGTTCAGAAAAGCCTTTACGGTACGGACCAGGATCCTTGCCTTTACGCACCTGACCAGTACCGTCGGCGACCTGTTTCCGGCCAAGGAGCTTTGCCGCCTAGCGCGCGAGCGTGATGTCTTGACCTTGATCGATGGCGCACAATCCTTCGGATTGTTAGACACCGATCTCCGTGACATTCAACCTGACTTTTACACGGGCAGTGCGCATAAGTGGCCGTGCGGCCCGAAAGAAGTCGGCGTTCTTTACATCAACAGAACCGCACAGCCGAAGATTTGGGCAAGCATCATCAGCGCAATGCCCGGCGCCATTGGCATTTCGAAGACCTTCGAAGCCTTCGGCCAGCGCGACGAACCAGCCATTATCGGATTTGCCGAAGCCCTGCGTTTCCAGACCCACATCGGCAGCAAGATCATTGAAGCCCGCGCCCGTGCTTTAACGCAAATGTTGATCCAAGGGTTGCAAAAGATCGATGGCATCAAGCTTTGGACAAGCTCGGATCCATCGCGCGCGGTCGCAGTCGCGTCATTTCTCCCTGGCAACCACGACATCCTCAAGCTCTATGCCGCGCTTTATGAAAAGCATCACATCGCTTGCGCCACTCGGCTTGGAAAAGACCGGCCCGGGCTTCGTTTCTCTCCGCACTTTTACAACACGCAAACGGAAGTCGAACGAGCTTTATCCGCGCTCGGTGAGCTCATGAAAGCCGGCGGTTAGTTACTTGTGCCACGCCAGCCATTCTTTGCCGTTCTCGACAAGGAACATGTCCTTGCTACAGTAAGGATATGAGCAAGGTGACTTCCAAGTTACAGGTGACGTTGCCGAAAGCACTCGCTGACCAATACGGAATTGCCCCTGGAGATCAGATCGAGTGGGTGGCTTCGGGCGAGGCCATCAAAGTCAGGCCGCTACGTAATGCCCCTCCAATGTCCAACTCGCAGTCCCGATTAAGGTTGTTCGACCGGGCGACAATGCGCCAGAACCAACGCCAAAAAGACCGTAAATTGACCCGGAGCCCGGCGCTACGCGGTTGGAAGCGACAAGACCTATATCAGGATGGCCGTCGCTCTCGTTGACACAAACGTCTTGGTTTACCGTTTCGACTGGCGATTCCCTGAAAAGCAGGCAATCGCAACGGAACTGTTGCGCAAGGGAATCGTCGAACATTCCGTCAGAATACCGCACCAAGCCGTGGTGGAATTCGTCGCTGCGGTGACGCGCCCACTGAAGGACAAAACGCGCTTGTTGAGCCTGAAGGATGCGCGTTGGGAAGCCGAGGAATTTCTGCGCCAATTCGAAGTGATTTATCCCAACGAAGCAATCTTGCGCACAGCCTTGCGGGGAGCGGCCGCCTATCAACTGAACTGGTTCGATGCCCACCTCTGGGCCTACGCCGAATGTTTTGGACTCGAGGAATTGCTTTCGGAGGATTTCCAGCACGATTGTCTGTACGGAAGTGTTCGCGTGATCAACCCTTTCGAAAACCTGTAATGTGAATCTTCGTCGAGCTTGTTAGCGCTTTAACTGAACCATCATCAGCGCATTGGCGACCCAACCGGAAAGGAATGCGCCGAGAAGAAAAAGAGCGAACAATGCCGATTCGAGCGGTTCCAGTTGTTTCGACCCAACAAGTCCCAAGCCCACCGAAACCAGTCCGAGCGTGGCCATGAGTGTGGTGTAAACCGCCATCATCCGGCGCGGCCAGCCTTCCTGGCACTTGAACAATCCCGCCATCGGTATCACCAGCAATCCGAAGACAAGAGCCCCCAGAAGGAATTTGTCGTTTTGCGTCGGCAGCCAAAGGCCCAACATCACCAATGCGCCCAATATGCAGCCGCCCACCCAATTCGACGCGGTCGTTTGTTCATCCGAAAGAACCATGCGGCCAAAACGATTGAGTCGCAGGAGCAGATTGAACAGCGGTTCCGCCGTCCAGGTCAACAGCGCGAACGCAACGTAAAGAATGCGCAACGGCAATAGCCATGGGACAAGGTCCGGATAGCTCTTGCCGATGCTGGTGAGAATGCGATTGGCGAAATAACCTCCAATGATTATTCCCCATTGCATGTTTGGCGTCAGCTTCGCCATCCAGAGAAAATAGCGAAGCATCAGCGCGTAGATGAAATGCTTCGCTTTGAGAGCCTCGACGATCCCTTGCCGCGCCCACTCGTTGTCAGGATCCAACCGAAGCGCTTCGCGAAAATGTTCCAATGCTTTGGTTGGATTCCGTTTCTCCAAAAGAGTCCAACCCTGATTCGCATGCGTAATGGAGTTCTCCGGATTCTTCGCGAGCGCGGCATCGATGGTTGTTCCGGCTTCGTCTTTGCGGCCAAGTTTCACGAGCGCAATCGCGCGCAGATTTGTGCAAGTGACATGCTCGGCATCCAATTGGAGACCGCGCTCAGCGGCATCGAGTCCGGCCGCCCACTGCCTTTGGTCCAGGCGAATTTGCGAAAGCAGGGCGTGATAATCTGCATCGGCAGGATCGAGTCGGATCGCCTCTTCAACCGATGCCGCAGCTTCCGGCAAATGACTTCGATCATGCAGAACGCTGGCCAGCGCGTAATGTGCGAAAGGAAAATCGGGCGCGAGATGAATCGCGCGCTGCGCTTCGTCGGTCGCCTCTTGGAGTTGTTTGCGATGCGCCAGTGAAAGGGCTAGCAACGCGTGCGCGTAAGCGTCTTCAGGGTCGCCCGCCAAAACCTGACGCAGCTCCGGCTCTGCCAGATCGACGCGGGATTGCTGAAACAGCAGGATGGCTCGCTGGAGATTGGCGCTCACTTCAGCTTCATGTATTGCAAGATGTCGTCGTAGATGCCGCCTTGATTGGAATAGAGCGCATAGTTGCGCGCGGTCGCGAACCATTCTTTTGTCGTCGGTTTCAGCGTCGCCGCGGCGTTGACGAGATCTTTCGTGGTCAGGGGCTTCGGCAGCCCCTCGCGCATCGCCTCGCGAAGTTTCTTCTCGACTGCCACGTCGACGACGGCCTTTAGGTCGGCGCCGGAAAAATTCTCTGTCTTTCTCGCGACATGTTCAAAATCCGTTTCACCGACTGGTTTGCCGCGACAGAGGAGCCGCAGTATTCCAGCGCGCGCTTCAAGATCGGGGGGCGGAACAAACAAGATGCGATCGAACCGGCCCGGCCGGCGAAACGCTGAATCGAGATGCCATGGTGCATTGGTCGCGGCCAGAACAAGGATGCCTTCATTCGCGGTTTTGACGCCATCGAGTTCGGCGAGGAATTGATTGATCAGCTGGCGGCCCGCGTGCTGGCGCATATCGCTGCGACTGGCGCCCAAGGCATCCACTTCGTCGAAGAACAGAACGCACGGCTTGTTCCGGCGGGCTTGTTCGAAGAGCTCGTGAAGGTTGCGTTCGCTGCTGCCGATCCACATTTCCAACACATCATTGATGCCAATGGCAAGAAACGCTGCTTTGATCTCGCCCGCCGTGGCGCGCGCGAGATAAGTCTTGCCGCATCCGGGAGGTCCGTACATGAGAATCCCTCCGCCGATAGTTTTGCCGTACGCTTTGTATAAGTCGGCATGAGTGAGCGGATGAATGATTTTCATCCGAATCTCCTCTTTGACAGCCTCCATGCCGCCAACATCTTTGAATTGAATGCCGGGACGCTCGAGTTCCTTTTCGACGGGCGAAGGCTCTTCTTCCCAGGAGGCGCGCACCTTGCCTTCCACCACTTCGCTGGTTTCGGGTTCTGCGCCAATCCCAAGCCGGCTGGCAAATTCGAAGTCCTTGAGCGAAGGGTCCGCTTCGACCGCGAGCCGATATTCGCGAACAGCTTCTTCGACATCACCAGAACGGAAAAGCAAACGCGCGTGAAACAAACGGGCCCGCGCGGGTGCATTGTCGTTTTTCAGAAGACTTTCAACGATCACGAGCGCTTGCGTGTTTTTGCCCTGAGAATAAAAAGCGCGAGCCAAGCCGAGCTGCAAACTCTGGCTGTTCGGCGCCAAGCTGAGCGCTTCGCGGAACTCCTTTTCTGCCTCCTCCAACCGGCCGCAGTTCAACAGGGACTCAGCCAGGTGCTGCCGCAAAGGAATATTGTTAGGCGAAACGCGGAGCGCTTCCCGCAAGCCTTGGAGCATTTCGTTGGAGCCGGATTCAGACGATGAACTTGACACGATAAGCCGATAAGAAACCGGAGAAACAAGCGCCTGTCAAATTAGGAGAGTCAAATTGGATTAGCGCTGTGTGGCGGCTGCGCGACGGCTGCGCGCCTCCCGGCCAGAGACAAACCACGAGTTCTGCGGGCGCTATCCTTATCCTTTGGGCAAATACTGAATGCGATCTCCCCAGTGCCAATCGGCTGCTTCTCGCCAGAACTCGACTAGGAGTCGCGATTGTTTGCCGTAATCCATTTGCAAGACACTACGGCGAAACAGAATTACCCCGGCATGACCGGAACCTTTGCTCGTTAGTTCGCCCGCATGCTTTGCCATGGTTCGCCGGTCAAAGCCGACCGTTATTAGGTCATGATCAAGGAGGGCGCGCAACAAGCCGGTATCTTTGGATGTGCGACGTATTCCCTGCATCCCATCTGCGATGTGAATGATCGGAAAATCTGCCTGAAGCCGCGTGCGCGCTTTAACGAACCATCGAGACATGTGCGCATCAGCCAACAGGCGAATCACTCACCAACCTCCGCCTTGCGCTGCGCCGCTATTTCGGCGGGAAAAGCTCGGGCATAAGCTTAAGTATTCGTGCTGTCAAGGCTCACACGGCCCGATCCAAGACTGAAGCCCCCTGCAGCGGTTTACTGCGCTAAAGGAACCTTCAGCAACTCATCGGCTGTCCAAGTCGCGGTTCCATTCATTGGGCGATTGGCCGTGTCCTGTCGGACCTTGGCAACTTGGGCGGGCGTCACTTGCGGAGCTGAATTGCCCCAGCTCTGGCGGATGTACGAGAGAATGGCCGCCAGGGAATCGTCTGACAGCACCTCCCCCATCGCTGTCATTCCGGAAGGGAAAGTGTAATCTTGGCCTTTCACCTGAATTGGTCCACTGAGACCATGCAGCGGAATGCGGATCAGCCGGCTCGGGTCTGCGGCAGTGACCCACTCGGAGCCGGCGAGCGGCGGCGCGAGAGCGCCGCCTGATCCGTTCGGCTGATGGCATGCTGCGCAAACCATCCCGTAAAGAGGCTCGCCCTTGGCGGCGAGGTCATCCGCTCCCGTGTTGAGCGCCTTAACCAGTTTCGCCGATTCGTACGGTTCATAGACCTGAGGATCGAAACCGCCTGCGTGATTATCCAAATAGAGTTGCCCCCAATAAAAGAGCGCGGCGAATAAGATGATTAACCAAATCGGCGTGTGTGCCAAACCGGCGGTGGGTTCGGCCTCGTTGGCGGGTGATTTTGCCGAAACATTCGGCGAGCTTCCTTTTCCAGCTCCGGGTCCGTTCGGACGAGCGGCGTTTGAACTTTTCTTAGGATCCGGTTTCATCGGTTTGTTGGCGCCGCGTTCGTCGGCGCGGTGGCGGAGGGCTGATTCGTCGTGGCATCCGGGCGCTTGGGTTCGACCGGCAACGGCGCTTCGAATAATCCAAACTGGGCGTCCATGCTGAGAAGATATGCGACAAGCGCACGGGCGCGCTCCGTGGGCACGACTTCGTAACCGGGCTCCACGGCATCTTCACCGGTGAGTTGCAGAGCATCCGGCGAAGGGTGGCGGCCGATCTTCCGCTTCTCGAACAAAAAGCGGTAGGGAGGCATGGTCGAACCGTTCACTTTCGATTGAGGATTGTATAGGTGAAGCAGGTGCCAGGAAGGATCTCTTTGCCGCGCCGCGATTGTTGTCAAATCAGGTCCAATGCGTTGTTTGCTCAGCATGAGCGGTTGATCGAAAAGATAATCCTGCGCCACGCTCATGCGCCGCCCCCAACCCCGCTCAATGTCCGGCCCAGTGGGAACCAAAATAATTTCGGCCTTGGCATCGGGCACTGTGAGATGTTTGAGGGCCGTTTCAGCTTCAGCCCGCGTTAACCCCTGTAATACCGGCTTAGGCGCTTGCTCCATGATTTGACTGACTTCGGCAGGCGTCAGGCCGGGTCTGGCGGCGCGCAAACCGGATGCGAGAGCGGCTTTATTCGTGCCAGCGCTGGCCAGCACAACGTCGAACTTCGCGCCCGATTGCCGCACATTCGTCGTATGGCAATAAAAACAGCCTTGCGCTCGATACACATCACGACCGCGCTGCGCCTCTCCACTGGGTATCGCTGGATACCGTGAATTGGACGGCCCGGCAGCGACTTGCTGTTGGCGGCCAATCTGCACGTTGGGCACGACCACCATTCCGCACCAAGAAGCAGCCAGCGCCAGCAAGGCTCCCAGAAAAATCAATGGACCCTGGTTCATACTTTTCCTCCGGAAGCTAGAGCGCGCGGCTTCTGTGAAGCAGATAAAAGGCCTGGACAACAAGAGCCGCAGCAAGTCGCCAGCATGGCTTTCGAGATTCTTCCGAGCAACGCCGCATTGCCAATCAAAAGCAGCGTCCCTCCCAAGGTGCTTAAACCCAGGAATGGAATGATGGATCGCACCACGGAAATGAACGGCGCTTGCGGATCATTGAGCTTGGCCCCCTGGGTGAGACCACCGAACAGCAGCGGCAACGTCACCAAAGCGATTCCCGCCACGGACGTCCAGAAATGAAAAGTTTGCGTTCCACCGGATGGCCATTCCGCTTCCAGCAAACGCGGGACGATGTAGTACATCGCGCCAGCCACGGTCAACGCCACGAACCCGAAGAGGTAAAGATTCGTCATCCCTGGGGTGAAAAGAGTGAACAACGTCCGTTCACTGACGGTGCGAAGCACGCTCAATATCCCAACGACGCCAACCAACAAATAGCAAAGCGCGCCAAGCGCAACAAAGCCCAAGGCAGCGTCGGTCTTCACCGCAGACCATTTGCCCGCCATGGTGCGGTAAAGATTGAGCCCAACTGCCAGCAATGGAATCAATGTCATCACTTTGAAAACAATGCTCAAACTGCCCAACCATTTCGGAACGGGCGCTCCTGCATACATTCCACCCCAGCTTCCAAAAAAGAGCAGAGCCCAAAAACCGAACAGCGCGAGATAACGACTGTGCAATGGCCGGTCCAGCGTCTTGGGCAGGAAATAGAAAATTGCGGCCAAGCCGAGTGAGCCGAGCCAAATATCAAACAGGTTCTGAACAAACCAGCCATTCACCACGGCCTGCAGGACGCCGCGAACCGGAAAGATGATGAGTAACAACTGGGCCGTTGAATAAATCCACGGGAACCAAAGCAGGGCCGCCAGCAGGTACCATTGCGAAACGTAAAGCGCACACTCTCGACGCAACTTAAACGTCATGATCGCGCAGATTGCGATCAGCAAGTAAGAGAAAAACAGCGGGCCGGACGCGTAGCGGGGCATCTCGAGCCAGTCGTACGCTGTATTATGCCCAGCGAGAATTCCGAGCAGACCAAGCGCAACGCTCAGATTCCAAAAGATGCCACCCACGATCGGGATTCCTGCGCCTTGCAATGTGACCCGTCCAAGCCGAGCTAAAATCCAAAGTCCGACACCCAGCAGCGCCTGAGCGGCGAACCCATAAGCCAAGGCATTCTGCGCCGCTGGATAAATGCGACCATAAGCGAGCCATTCGGAACCCGACAGGAAGCCCGGACCGTGAAGTTTGATCGAGCTAATGACACCAAACAAAAGACCGATGACAAGCCATGCCTGACTGCACGCGAGCAGGAAAACCACCGGCGTCCGGCATGAGCGATCAATCTCGTTCACCGGAACAGGAGGGGACGCTGAACACGCCGTGCTGGAACCAGTTTCAGCGGGCATTGAATGGGCATTCATGCAAAAAGAAAGTCAAACATCACCGGCAGTCAATTATTCAAATGGGCTCGGCTTCTCCGGAGCCTTTGGCGGTGGAGGGGGATTGAATTGGTTCACGCGAGCCAGCAAATTCGAACGCGCCGCAACGGGATTCTTCCAATCCTGCACTACGATTTCCATGGCGCGCTGGATTGGCAAACGAACTTGATTCTTCGCGGGATCAACGTAGCCGTAGTTCTCCAGCTGTTCCTTGGCGGCCAGATTGATTTCGTTCAATGCCTTGCGGCGTTCTTCCGCCCGCGCCGCGTCTACCGGGACCGTTTGAATATAGCTGCGCATGTACCCGACGAGAATCGCCATGATCAAAAACGAGCCAAGAATAGCGACCAGGTAAACCGCAAGCTGAGTCTTGGCAGGACCGTAAGAGTCAGTATTCATCAACGCCTCGAATCTTTTTAGTGCTTTCCGTGTGCCATCGCGGCCTGGCCAGAAGTCGCAGGCGGCACGTAAACCCCCATCGCTTCGGCGAAACGCGGATCCTTCTGCGGGTAGGGCGGATGAGCAGCAAAGGATTTTAGGAAAACCTTGGCCAAAACGCCCAGCATGAAGGCGAAGCAACCGATATCAATCCAGTGCAAAACAAATCCATTCGGGTGCGGGATCGGCATGATGTTGTAGGAAAGATCGCAGAAATGCATCAGCCAAGCCCAAACAAACATCGGAATCATTACAGCGAAGTTCAGTTTGGCATCGATGCGCAAAAGGGTGAGAAAGGGGAGCGCGAAATGACCGAATATAAGGAGCATTCCAATATCCCACCATGATCCAGTCTCACGCTTGATGTACCAGAACGTCTCCTCCGGCAACGCGGCGTTCCAGATCAGGAAGTACTGAGAGAAATGAATGTAGGCATAGAAGACCGTGAACGCGAAGAAGAGCACGCCAATGTCATGGAACTGTCTTTCTCGCACCACATCACGCAATGGCCCCGCTCGTTTTAACACTAAAGTCAGCACATAAACCGTGGCCAATGTCGTCCAGACGCTCGCCGCAAAATAATAGACGCCATACATCGTGGAGAACCACTGATGCTCCAAACTCTTCACCCAATCGACCGCTGCCAGCGTCAGCGTGACTGCAAAAAGGAAAACGCCGCCGGCCGCGTATTTTCGCATGGCATAGGTGCATTGCGCAGCGCCGCTTTGATCTTGCCTCAACGACCATTTGCGCAAGCTAAAGGAAAGCCAGGTCCAAATGCCAAAGACAATGAACACGCGCGCGTACCAGAATCCTTTGTTCAAGTAAGCGTGTTTCGCGTGGAGAGCGTGATCGGCCTTCGCGGGATCCATCCATGGATAAATCGTCGGCGCCAAGATCAATAGCGGAATAAACAGGAGGAAGAGCACTGGCGCCAGACACGCGATATGCTCGACAAAACGCCGAATCGGCACAGACCACACCGCATCAAAAAGGTGATGGATGATGACAAGGAACAACGCTCCCAGGCTCAGGCTGAGGAAGAACATGAAGGCCTGCAGCCAGGAGTAGCCAAATTGCTTTGTATTGACGAACGCGCCAATCAAGGCCAGCAGCCCGCCAGCGCCCATCAAAATCAAAGGCAAATTGCGCCATCGAGACAGATCCAACGGAGCCGAAGTGGCAGGAGAAGAATGTGAACTCATAGGCAGCCCCTCTCCCTAGCCCTCTCCCCATCCGATGGGGAGAGGGAAAAGAACCTCGTGCCGATCTGACTGTCACAGTCGAAAACGTGTTCCCTCTCCCCATCGGATGGGGAGAGGGTTAGGGAGAGGGGCAACTTGGCCTGCATACTGATCAATAAGCTTATTTCTTCAAAGTATTCCGTAATTGCTCTGGCACATCGTCAAGTGTGGCGAGCCGGCTCCTTTGCAGTGCCCGCACATACGCGACAATCGCCCAGCGGTCTTCAACCTCAACTTGCGGACCATATGGCCCCATGAGGCCGCGTCCGTTTGTAGTGACATAAAATAACTCACCGTCGGTCATTCGAACCAGACGTTGATCGTGCAGATTGGCAACGGTCAGCATCGCGCCGAGTTTCTTCGTGATGCCGTTGCCATCGCCCATCGCCCCATGACATGGAGAACACGTAATCTGGTAGCGATCCCGGCCTCGAGCCATCAATTGCGCACTGATTTGAAATGGCGAGTGCTCCACGAAGTTGGTGGTGCCCGTAATCATTCCTGTATTCGCCGGAGCATCGTTATGAGGGTAAACTGGTTTGCCCGCGTCGGCATCAACGAGGTTCTGATAAGCAGCGCTTCGGACAATAGTTCCAGCGACAGGAAGCCGCGAGCTGCGGCCATCGGGAAAGAAATCGTTCGCCGCTTGTGGACGAAGCTTCGGCTGCCGATCCATATCAGGAAACAACTCGATCGGGGGCCGTCGCGTTTTTTCGCCGCGAAAACCAGCCCAAGCGAGCACCAGGACGGCCGAGAAGAAGAATATGAGCAGGAAGTAACGCATTATTCCTCCACTACCTCGATATGTTTGCTGCCAGCGCTTTCCAGCAAATTGCGCGTTTCCGTTTCCGAGTAATTCGGATCGCTCGCTTCAATGACGACAAAAAACTTATCGTGGGTCACCTGAGTAAACCGCCGATTTTTCAAAAGCGGATGATGGAGCCGGGGCAGACGATTGAGAAACAACATGCCGCCCAGCGAGCCAAACGCGCCGAAGAGAATGGTCAATTCATAACTCGGCGGGAATGCGTAGATCGGACTGAACATCGGCTTGCCACCAACCGGGATGGCGTAATCGAATGCATTCATGAACCAAATCATGAGCATGCCGGTAATGTAGCCGGTGACACCGCCGATAAATGTGAACCAGCCAACCTTCGAATTCTTCATCCCCATCGCCTGGTCCATGCCATGGACCGGATACGGCGTGAAGACGTCCCATTTGCGGAAACCCTTGTCGCGAACCCTCTCTGCGGCGTGCATGGTATCCGCCGGATTATCGAATTCGGCCACGATGCCGTAAGGTTTGGGAGTTTCAGCCATGTTGCGGCTCCTTTCGTCGCCAATCTGAGATTTCAGATTTGAAATTCGAGATCATTAATGGTGTCCTCCGAGTTTCCCGCCACCCATCGGATGGTGCGGATCAGCTTGGGGCGTCACGCCCTTGACTTCGGACACGGCGATCATTGGCAAATAGCGCATGAACAACAGGAACAGGGTCAGGAACAACCCAAACGTCCCAACAAATGTGAAGATGTCCACCCAGGTCGGAATGAAATAACCCCAGTTCGAAGGCATGAATTCGCGTGCGAGCGTGGTGGCAATGATGACAAATCGCTCAAACCACATGCCGATATTCACCGTGATCGACAGGATGAATACCAACAGCATATTCGTGCGAACTTTCTTGAACCAGAAGAGCTGCGGCAAAACGACGTTGCAAGTAATCATCGTCCAGTACGCCCACCAGTACGGGCCAGTGGCGCGGTAGATAAATGCATCGAGCTCATAGGGATTGCCGCCGTAATAGGCAATGAAAAATTCCATGCTGTAGGCGTAACCAACAATAGAACCGGTGGCCAGTGTCACTTTGCACATCAGCTCGACGTGACGCACTGTGATCACTTCTTCCAAATTACAAAGGCTGCGCACGGGAATGAGCAGCGTCAACACCATGCCGAATCCAGAGAAGACAGCGCCCGCGACAAAGTAAGGCGGGAAAATCGTCGTGTGCCATCCGGGCAATTGCGCCACTGCGAAGTCGAATGACACGATGCTGTGCACCGAAAGCACCAGCGGCGTCGAGAGGCCGGCGAGCAACAAATAGGCTTTTTCGTAGTTGCTCCAATGGCGGTTGGATCCGGTCCAACCGAGAGCGAACAGGCCGTAAAGGAATTTCCGGATTGTGGTTTTGGCGCGGTCACGCATAACGGCCAAATCCGGAATCAATCCCATGTACCAAAAGAGCAAGGAAACGGTGAAGTAGGTCGAGACGGCAAACACGTCCCACTCCAGTGGCGAACGGAATTGCGGCCAGATCGGGCCGTTCGAATTGGGAATGGGCAGCAGCCACCACCCCAACCAAGCGCGCCCGACGTGGATCAGCGGAAAAAGTCCGGCGCACATGACCGCGAAAATCGTCATGGCCTCCGCGGCGCGATTGATGGAAGTCCGCCAGCGTTGGCGCAGCAGAAAGAGAATGGCTGAGATCAATGTTCCGGCGTGGCCGATGCCGATCCAGAACACGAAGTTCGTGATGTCCCAAGCCCACGCCACCGGATGGTTGAGCCCCCAGACACCGACGCCGGTCGAAATAAGGTAGGTAACGCAGACAAATCCAATCCCGAGCATCAGTACGCTTGGGATAAAGGCCATCCACCACCAACCTGGCGCCTTGCCCTCCGCGACGCCCGCGACTTTATCCGACAACCAACCCAAGCCGCGCTTGTTCAAAACAAGCGGCTGGCGTTCCAGTTCCGCCGGAGGCGGCTGAATCTTGACTGAGGAAGGAATCGCAGCTTCCGACATTAGTGGGCTCCTTTCTCAGCTTTGTGCTGCGTTGCAGGCTGAGCACCGTGTCCGGCCCCTGGGCCGACGACCGTGCCGTGGGCGTGGCTCTCCAGGGGACTGGTGTTGCCATCCTTGATGTACTCGTCCAGCGTTCCTGGATTTTCCTTGTATGCGTCTGGCATAGCCGGATTGGGATTTCGAACACGCGCCAAATAAGTCAACCGAGGCCGCGTGTCGAGGAAACCAAGCACCGCATAGTCGCGCGCCTGTTTCTTCAGTTGCGAAACTTTGCTGTTCGGGTCGGAGACATCTCCGAAAACAATCGCTTCAGCTGGGCAAGCTTGCTGGCAAGCCGTCTTAATGGTTCCATCCGGAACGCGCACATCTCCCGAAGGACCAGCTTTGACCTTTTGCGTGATCTTGGCCTCCTCAATACGCTGGATGCAGAAGGTGCACTTCTCCATGACGCCGCGCATGCGCACGGAAACTTGCGGGTTTCTGACCAGTTTCAGCAGTTCCCATTCGTCATCAGGAATGCTCCCGCGCTCCGGCTGCTTAAACCAGCGCTTTAATTCCCATTCGCCGTCCGTGCGGGCGGTGAATGGATCCCGGTACAGTGCGTTGCGTGGCCGACGACTATAATCAAAATAATTGAACCGGCGGACCTTGTAAGGACAGTTGTTTGAACAGTACCTCGTGCCCACGCAACGGTTATAAACCATCAAGTTCAAACCTTCTTCGTCGTGAACCGTCGCGTTGACCGGACAAACACTCTCGCACGGCGCGTTTTCGCAGTGTTGACAGAGCATCGGCTGATACGCCACCTGCGGATCGTCCACGCTCCCGGCAAAGTATCTATCCAACCGAAGCCAAGTCATTTCGCGGCCTTTCGTGACCTGGTCTTTGCCGACGATCGGAACGTTATTCTCACTTTGGCAGGCCAGCATGCAGGCGGTGCAACCGACGCAGGCATTGAGATCGATCGACATGCCCCATTGATGCGTCCCATTGTAAACGGGACGCGGATAAATCATTTTCGGGTTGCCCGTTTCGTCCTTGGGAATGTGCGCCATGTGCGCCGGCGACGACAAATCCATGTTCTTGGCGAACTCCGGGTGCTCGTCGTACTGCTTCTTGGTCGCCTCGCGAATAATTGGACGTCCTTCCATCGAGCCGTGTTCTTGCGTGTTGGCCAGTTGGTACGTCTCACTCGTTGGAGTGATCTTTCCTCCGACCGCAAAACCGTCCGCGGTCGAGGCGCGGAGTTTGTATGCGTTGAAGCCAGCGGGCTGGCCTGTGTCCAATCGCCCGATGCGGCCCGTCTTTTCGCGGCCATAACCCAGAGCCAATCCAACGGTGTCTTTCGCCAAGCCGGGCTGAAGCCAGATTGGCCCGCGAATCTTGCGTCCGCTCAATTCGAGTTCGACGATTTGATTTTTGAAGAGGCCCTTTCGGACTTTGTTGCCTCGGCGCTCTTCGTCGTACTCGCCAACACCCAACTCTCTCGCGGTCTCTGGACTGATAAGAATGGCATTGTCCCAGGTCAGTTTGGTGACAGGATCAGCAGTCTCCTGCAACCAGCCGTTATTGTTGAACCGGCCGTCATCGACGCTGTGGCTGCGATGAAAGACAACTTCCAAACGGTCGCGGCTCGGAAGTTGAGGCGCCGGAGCGGCATTCAAAGCCGCGGCGCAGGCGTTCCCGTTCAGTTGAACAGAAGCGGGCGCGGCTGCGCTTCCCGCCAAAAATCCATCGTGCAGAAACTTCTTCCAGTTCTCTTCGCCATCGCTCCCCAGTCCCCGGTAAGTCTCGCGAACGACATCGTAAGGGCTGGTTTTCTCGAGACCACCGATTCGCGACAGAACTTCCAGTTCGGTCATGCCGCCAAACAGCGGTTCAATCAGAGGTTGAACGGGAACAACGGTGCCGTCCGCAGTTCGGGCGTCACCCCACGATTCCAAATAATGAGCCATCGGCAAATGCCAGCCATTCGCCGGAAATGATTCATCTTCGTAATAACCGAGCCGAACAACGGACTTGGCTTTCGCCTGAGCCTGAGCCCAAGCGAGATCGGCAGGCGCATTATAAACTGGATTGCCTCCCAAAATGACGAGCGTATCGATCTGGCTGCCATTGAGCGCCTGGGCCAATTGCGAAATGTTGCCTTCCTTCGACTCGGGCACTTCATGAAGAACAACCGTGGTTCCGATGTTGCCCAAGGCAGCATTGATCGCGTAGGCGAGCGTGTGAACGGCTAATGGTTGGCGGTGTCCTGCCAGCACCAGACTCTTCCCGGCGTTATCCGCACTGAGAAGATCCTTCGCACATTCAGCGATCCACGCGTCTTGTCCGGCCAGCGCCGCAGAAAGCTTAGTGACCCCACCCTGCAATTCGGCTCCACCGCCCTTCTGCGCGAGAATTGCGGAGGCCAGCCGCGCCGCAAACCCTTGCGCCGCGCTGCTGGGAATGCGCAGACGATGATCCGCGTTCGCTCCCGTCAATGTTAGAAGCCCTTCGACGGCGTAAAGCCGGCTCATCGGTTGGCCTGCCGATTTCTCTGGATTGCGCCGGCGCGCGAATCGCCGGCAATTGATGTAGGAGTTCTCTTCCGTTCCAATGAAATCGCAGTCGAGCGAGACGATAACATTCGCCTCGTCTAATTTGAAATACGGCGCGACCGATTTGCCAAAAGCGGCAGTGGCGGCTTGCCGATGAATGTCAAAATCGACCGGCTCATACACAAACCATTGAGCCTGCGGCAGCCGTTCGCTAACGAGCCGTTGCAAGCGAGCGCGTGATGGAGAACTGCTCCGTTCGAGAAGAAACGCCAGTCGTTGCCCGCCATTGGCGCGGGCCTGGGTCGAAAGACTCGTGAGAAAATCAAGCGCTTCTTCGCGCCTCTTCGTGCTGCCATTGCCGGTGAATCGAATCGCGCGGTCGGGATCGTAAAGATTAAGGATGGACGCCTGCGCAAATTGGTCCGTTCCGCCGTTGCTATCTGGATGCTGGGGATTGCCTTCAATTTTTGTCGGACGGCCATCATCAGACTGAACCACCAGCGGAATGGCGCTGTTACGCGTCGGCATCGCCGTCGCATAAAACTGGGAAACGCCATGCACATAGTTGTCCGGCATTTTGGCGAACGGCAAAATCTTCTCTTCGGGCCGGCGACAGCCGGTAAGCCCAACGCCGGCCAGAAGGAACGACGCCGACATGATCTTAACAAAGTGGCGGCGCGTCACCGGATCGGCCAGTTCGCTGGCTCCTTGCGGAAACTCGCGTTCGAGCCACTGACGAAATTCCGGAGTGTCAGCGAGCTGATCCATGCTGCGCCAGTACTTCGGGCCGGCTTCTGGCTCCGGGCAAGGTGGGGGAATGGTTTTCATCGGTGACAGGAGGAACAATTCTGAGAAGCTCTGACGTTCCAATCGCGAACAAATTCTTCACCCCGAGTCTTCTGGAGTTGAGCCGCAGACTTTGGATCGTCACTCCATTTCCAGTTGAGATCGGTAATCTTGTCCGGAGGACGCAACCTTTCGCCCGGATTGCGATGGCAATCAAGGCAGAAGGCCATGCTGAGCGGCTTGGCGTGATAGACCTCGTCCATCTTGTTGATCTGCCCATGGCACTCGACACAGCTGACGCCACGATTCACATGAACGGAGTGATTGAAATAGACGTAGTCCGGGGTCTTATGAATTTGGACCCAAGGAATTGGTTTGCCGGTCTGCGCGCTTTCGCGAACCAAAGCCAGCCGCGGGTCAGTCGCCAAAACCTGATTGTGGCAATTCATGCACGTCGAAGCTGTGGGAATATTCGAATACCACGACTTTTCGACGGCGTTGTGGCAATAACGGCAGTCCAATCCAAGTTGTTCCACGTGAATGCTATGCGAAAACGAAACTGGCTGAACTGGCTGATATCCCACCCGCGTGTACTTTGGTGTGAAGTAATACCACAGGCCAGCGGTCACCGCTGTTCCGACCATGACGGCGCCAATCAGAACTTTACCGGGCAACTGATTCGTCCACTTTGGAAAAATGTCTGACATTAAAAATTGCTGGTTTCGTCAGGTTGTACCGCACTCGTGAGTTCCGCGCTCTGGACCGATTGCGAGTGTTTGCTTCAATTCATCGCGAGCGCTTGGACTTCTAATGCAAGAGCGAAACAAAATAAGAAATACTTTGTAACGCTCGAGACCTTTTATCGCAGTTTCAACGCTCACCGCAAGTCCTCTTCGCAAAAAAAGCGAAGATTTCTATTCCATTAATACTGGCAATAAAGGCCTTTTATGGCCTTTCCAAGCCAGTCTCTGAATGCTCGTCAACCGTTCCAGAACGGACGCCTAATTGCGTCACAAATGACAACTGAATTAAAAAACACCTCTAAGCAGGGTGGTTTCATTGCCCTACGAGACTTATTTGTTACTTTTTTCGAGGCGTGATGCAATCATTATTTCCGGTCAAGGCTGGCGTGCCCATGGCCATTTCAGCTGGAGTTCTGACAATGCCCCGAAGCATTTGGCAATGCTTAGCGTGAGCTCCGAAGGCGACACCGGCGCGCCAGAGAGTTTTGAGTCGGGTCTGGCGCCGGCAGTTTAGCTTGGGAGCCGCCAGCGATGGCCGCGTGGTTGGCTTGCCTTAAGCCATCGCCGGCTTTACCGCACAAACAAAGAACAAGTCGCTGCTGCGATTAAATGGTTTTGGCGCGGAGCAGTTTCAGCCCTTGGGTGCCCGTCATCTTGCGCTGCCAGCCCGGCAATCCAGCACGGAAATCTCC
>Ga0194131_10004185_pt1 | contig 22027 bp, 21 predicted proteins | sample TA2KigO120mmetaG_FD_148631 | JGI IMG/M metagenome (GOLD analysis project Ga0194131, IMG submission 148631) | Freshwater microbial communities from Lake Tanganyika, Tanzania - TA2015053 Kigoma Offshore 120m | ecosystem: Environmental > Aquatic > Freshwater > Lake | place: Tanzania: Lake... | reverse complement strand
CGAGAAGCCCTGGAGTGCTTCAAGCTCGACCCCTTCGACATCAATCGAAAGAAAGTCCACCGACGGATCACCCTCGCTGGCCAGGACATCATCCAAGGTCTTCACCTGCACGGTCTCAGTTTTGACCGATGCAGGTGCTTTATCGCGTGGGCACAGGGAGGCGAACATATCGTCGGGTGGCACCTGCAACTCAAGCTGTCCGCGCTGAGCTGGCGCACCGACCGCGACCTGATGCACTCGGCTACGGGGCCGTGCCGAGCGCAAGCGAGAGCACCGATCCGCTAACGGTTCCACCAGCAACCCGGTCCACCCGTTCTGCTCCAGCAACCAAGTCTGGCTAAACTTCACCGGATCATTGGCACCAACCTCAACAAAGAAACCATTGGAGCACCGAGCGAAGAACTGCCATACAATCAAGTCCTCGCCAAACTGGGAATAACTTTCGTGGGCTATGCTCATGCGGGAGTCGGAAGTTGTGGGGCTACTAAAAACAGGCATGCGGCAGAAGATCAAGCAACGACCGACAACTTTCTAAATCAAATGATTTTTGGCAAATTAGCAATTTTCTTCGAAACTTTTAGAAACTATTTCCCACCGTGCCTGCCGCGCAGGGCCGGCGCCTATAACAAAGGATGGCGTTACCCAGCGGTTACACTTTAGACTATCCTCGTGAACTGGCAAAACACTTCGGTGCTCATTACGCGGGGCACCGGCTCCTTCAGCAGGCGGTTGACGGAAATGCTTCTCCAAGAATACCGATTACCGGCTTGGGCAAATCCGCCACCCTTAATGACAGGCGGGCGAAAATGAGTATCGTCGCACTAATCACCGCGCGCGGCGGATCGAAGGGAATTCACGGCAAAAACCTTAAGCCCCTCGGCGGACGCCCGCTTATCGCGTGGTCCATCGATGCCGCCCGCCAGAGCCGGAGCGTCACCCGGGTGCTCGTATCCACCGACGATCCCGCTATTGCGGAGGCGGCCCGGGCGGCGCGCGGCGAAGTGCCGTTCCTGCGCCCGCCGGAACTCGCACGCGACGATTCCTCGCACATCTCGGTAGTGCTGCACGCGCTGGACTGGCTGCGGGATCAGGAACAGTTCACGCCGGACTACCTGCTCCTGCTCCAGCCCACCGCTCCCTTTCGAACAGCAGAGGATTTGGACGGGGCCACCGCGCTCGCCCGCGATCGCAACGCTGACGCCGTGGTGAGCGTGTGTGAGGCGCGCACACATCCGTGGCTCGTGAAGACGGTTCATCCGGACGGCACCATGGAGGACTTCATACCGCGCACGCTGGCTTACGAGCGGCGGCAGGATTTTCCGCCCGCCTACGTGCTCAACGGTGCACTTTACCTGAACCGCCCCAGGTCGTTGCGTGCCACCGGCACCTTCCGACCGCCCGGCACGCTGGCCTACGTGATGCCTACAGAGCGATCGGTGGATCTGGACACACTGGCGGACTGGGAACTGGCGGAACTGCAGCTCGAAAACAGAAAGGCCAACCATGCACTTTGAAATTGCTGGCAGACACATTGGCGCGGGCGCACCGAGTTTCTTCATCGCCGAGGCAGGTGTGAACCACAACGGCTCGCCCGACCTCGCAAGGCAGCTTGTCATCGCCGCTGCAAAAGCCGGTGCAGACGCGGTCAAATTCCAGACCTTCCGGGCCGCCGAACTCGTCACCGCCGACGCGCCGAAGGCCGAATACCAGGCTCGTAACGACGGAGCGGGCGAATCACAGCTCGCCATGCTGCAGCGGCTCGAACTTTCCGAGGCCGTCCACCACGATCTGCTCGCATGCTGCCGCGAACACGACGTGTTGTTCCTCTCCACACCGTTCGAGGCGGCAAGCGCGGACTTCCTCGAAAGGCTCGGCGTGCCGGCCTTCAAGATCCCCAGCGGCGAACTGACAAACCTGCCATTCCTCGAACTGCTCGCGCGCAAGGGCCGCCCGTTGATGCTCTCCACCGGCATGGCTAGGCTCGCTGAAGTCGCCGCCGCCGTGGCGGCGATCCGCGAGGCAGGCAATCCGCCGCTCGCGCTGCTCCACTGCGTGAGCAACTACCCGGCGGCTGCAGCGCATGTGAACCTCCGCGCAATGCGGACTATGCACGACGAATTCCGCGTGCCAGTCGGCTATTCAGACCACACTTTGGGAAACGAGATCGCCTTCGCCGCCGTCGCGCTAGGCGCGTGCATCATCGAGAAACACTTCACTCTCGACCGTGCATTGCCCGGGCCGGACCACGCAGCATCGTTGGAACCGGGTGAACTTACGGCCGTTGTGAGTGGCATCCGCAACGTCGAAGCGGCAATGGGCGACGGGCGGAAAATCCCCGCGCCCAGTGAAGCGGGAACCGCCGCCGTGACACGCAAGAGTCTAGTGGCGGCGCGGGTGATCTGGGCGGGAGAGACGGTAACTGGGGAAATGCTGGTTGCACGTAGGCCCGGCACGGGATTACCGCCCGGCACGCTGAAGGAATTGCTTGGACATCAGGCACGAGTGGACATTGCGGCGGGCACGCTGGTGACGCGAGGGATGTTCACATGAGGATCATCGGCGTCGTCACTACCGGCCGCGCGGATTACGGAATTTATCTGCCGGTGCTGCGGCGGCTGACAGTTGAGCCGGGCATGGCGGTAAGACTGTTTGTGGCGGGAATGCACTTGCGGCCAGAGCACGGGCTGACGGTGCGGCAGATCGAGGCTGACGGTTTTGAAATCGCTGCGCGGCTTGATTTCCTCGCCGGTGACACGCCCGTGGAGATTGCCGCCGCTATGGGGCGCGCGGTCACAGCTTATGCAGAAGCTTTTGCGCTATGGCGGCCCGATGTATTGCTCGTGCTGGGCGACCGCTACGAGATGCACGCAGCGGCTCTGGCGGCTCTGCCATTCAACCTGCCCGTCGCGCACCTGCACGGGGGCGAGCTGACCCAGGGCGCAATGGACGATGCGCTGCGACATTCGCTCACCAAGTTGAGCCATCTGCACTTCGTCTCCACGGAGGACTATGCGCTGCGCGTGCGGCAGCTCGGCGAAGAACCGTGGCGCGTCACAGTCTGCGGCGCGCCTGCGCTGGATCAGTTGAGGGCGCTCCCGCTGCTGAAGCCGATAGAGTTGGCGGCGCGCTTCAGCGTGTCGGCGGAACCGGCCCCACTGCTCGTCACGTTTCACCCCGTCACTCTGGAAGCGGAGAATACGGACGCGCAGGTGGAGGAACTGCTGGCCTCACTTGCCGAAGTATCACTGCCACTCGTCTTCACCGCGCCCAATGCGGACACCCACGGGCAGGCGGTGAAGCGGCGTCTGCTGGAATTCATCGCCACCCGACCACGTGCCAGAATGGTCGAGAGCTTTGGCATGCAGGGCTATTTCAGCATGATGGCGGCGGCGGCAGCGATGGTGGGCAACTCGTCGAGCGGCATCATCGAGGCACCGTCGTTCGGGCTACCAGTGGTGAACATCGGCACACGGCAGGCGGGCCGCGTGCGCGGGGCAAACGTCGTTGACGTGCCCTGCGAACGGGCGGCAATTTCCGCGGGTTTGCGGCGCGCGCTTTCTGCGGAATTCCGGGTGCGGGCGCGAGTGGCGGTAAATCCCTATGTGCAGGGCAACGCCTCGGAACTCATTGTGCGGCGGCTACGGGATGTGCCGCTTGATGCACGACTGCGAATGAAACAATTTGCGGACTTCAAACCCGACTCGTGACAACAACTCTCTCCACCTCCCATATCCGCTGCATCCTGCTGGGCGCGGGTGGCCATGCGCGCGTGCTTGTGGACGCGTTGCGCGCTGCGGGTGGCGTGGAACTCGCCGGTGTGCTGGATAGCGGCGTGCAGACTCCGGGCACAAGCGTGCTGGGCGTGCCGGTGCTGGGCGGGGATGAACTGCTGGACGGGATGAAGGCGCGTGGCGTGAGCACGTTCGTGGTCAGCGTCGGCTCCGTGGGTGATGCCAGCGTGAGGCGGCGGCTTTTTGAACTAGGCCGCCAGCGCGGGCTCAAGCCGCTGACTGTGCGGCATCCGGCAGCGGTTGTTTCCAATGCGGCACGGGTGGCGGAGGGCTGCCAGTTGCTCGCAAGCTGCATTGTCAATGTTGGCTCTGTGCTTGGCGAGAATGTCATTATCAACTCCGGCGCAATCGTGGAGCACGATTGCGAGATCGGCGCGCACGCGCACGTGGCCAGCGGCGCAGTGCTGGCGGGTGGTGTGCGGGTGGGTACAGGAGCGCACATTGGCGTGGGCGCAACAGTGCGACAGGGAATTTCAATTGGCGCAGGTGCCATCGTTGGCGCAGGCGCGGCGGTGGTGAAGGACGTGGCGGCGCAAACGATGGTGGTCGGTGTGCCCGCCCGTAATATTGAACGGAAGGCAAACTGATGCCATTACGAATCATTCCACGGCTCGACATCAAAGCGCCGAACCTTGTGAAAGGCGTGCGGCTTGAGGGACTGCGAGTCATCGGTGATCCAGCGGCACACGCTGAGCGATACTTTCAGCAGGGCGCGGACGAGCTACATTACCAAGACATCGTAGCGAGCCTTTACCAGCGCAGCACAATTGATGATCTGATCCGCGCGACGGCGGAAAAGATTTTTGTCCCGCTGACAGTGGGCGGCGGTGTGCGCAAGAAGCAGGACATCCGCAAGCTGCTGCGCGCGGGCGCGGACAAGGTGTGCATCAATACGGCGGCGGTGAAGGATCCCAAGTTGATCACCGAGGCCGCACGGGTATTTGGCACGCAGTGCATCGTGGTGGGCATCGAGACCATTCGGCAGACGGACGGGCGCTGGAAGGCTTTCACTGATAATGGCCGTGAGCACACTGGGCTGGACGCGTATGACTGGGCGCGTCGCGCAGTGGATCTGGGCGCGGGTGAGTTGCTGCTGACCTCGGTGGATCGCGAGGGGACGCGGATGGGATTCGATTTGGAATTCATCGCCAAGCTCGCGAGGCAGGTGCCGGTGCCCGTGGTGGCACACGGAGGTGCGGGGAAGATTGAGGACATTATCGAGGTGGCACGCCTGGGCGTGGATGGCGTGGCCATCGCGGCGCTGCTGCATTACAATGATCTGACGGTGGCGCAGATCAAAACGGGGCTGACCGCCGCCGGGGTGGAGGTGCGCCAATGAAACCGCGCGTGACAGTGGTGGATTACGGGCTGGGCAACCTGCACAGCGTCATCAAGGCATGTGCATTCGTGGGCGCGGAAGTGGACGTGGCGACGGATGGCGAAGCGGTCGCGCGTGCGGAGCGGCTGGTGCTGCCGGGTGTCGGTGCGTTTGCGGACGGGATGGCGGGGCTGCGCGGACGTGGACAGGTGGCGGCATTGCGGGAATTCGCCGCGAGCGGCCGCCCGGTGATTGGAATCTGCCTTGGGGCGCAACTGCTGCTGGGCGAGAGCGAAGAATTTGGCCGACACAAGGGCCTGGGTATCATTTCAGGCCGCGTGGTAATGATTCCGGCGGGTGAGGCCAAGGTGCCCCACGTGGGCTGGGGCCAAATGCGACCGCCGACGAAGCGAGCTTGGGAAGGCACGCTGCTGGGGGACATGGCGCAGGGCACATGGGCCTACTTTGTCCATTCCCTGCACTGCGTGCCCGAGGACACGGCGGATGTGCTTGCGACGGTCCAGCATGGCCCCCATGAGCTGACGGCTGTCGTTCGCCGGCGCAATGTGACCGGCTTCCAGTTCCATCCTGAAAAGAGCGGACAGCAGGGCTTGGCCATTCTGCGGTCTTTCCTTAACATCGCCCGAAAATGAGCAATGCTACTGTGACTCCGAGCAGTGAGGTGGACGCGCTGGAAGTGAAATACGGCCTCCCGCGCGAGGTGAAGTTCTGCACACGCTGTGTGATCTCCAACCAGCGCCCGAACTCCGCCGTCGAATACCAGCACACCGTCGCCAGCAAAAAGTCCACGATCAACTTCGATGCCGAGGGCGTGTGCGACGCTTGCCGCGTGGCGGAGGCGAAGCGGGGCATTGACTGGGGGCGTCGGGAACAGGAGCTGGTCGCCCTGTGCGACCGCTACCGGCGTAATGATGGGCGTTACGACTGTCTGGTGCCCGGCTCTGGCGGCAAGGACAGCTTCTATCAGTCGCACATCCTGAAATATAGATACGGCATGCACCCGTTGACCGTGACGTGGGCGCCGCACGCCTACACGGACTGGGGCTGGAAGAATCATCATGCGTGGGTGAATTCGGGTTTTGACAACTACCTTTGCACGCCCAATGGACGTGTCCATCGGCTGCTCACGCGACTGGCGGTGCAGAACCTTTTTCATCCCTTCCAGCCCTTCATGCTCGGCCAGAAATTCCTCGGCCCGAAGATGGCGGCCATGTTCGACATCCCGCTCGTTTTCTACGGAGAGAATGAGGCGGAATACGGCAATCCCATCGCCGATACCAACACGTCCAAGCGTGATTACGCCTACTATGCGTCCGCGAATCAGGGCGACATCTACTTCGGCGGCACATCGGTGAAGGATCTGAAAGAGAAGTTTGGTCTGAATGACAACGACCTTTCCCCATACATGCCTGCAAATCCGGAAGTGCTCGCTACGCGGAAGACGGAGGTCCACTATCTTGGCTACTATCTGAAATGGCATCCGCAGGGCTGTTACTACTACGCGGTGGAAAACGGCGGCTTCCAAGCCTCGCCCGAACGCACGCCGGGCACCTACAGCAAATACAACTCGATAGACGACAAGATAGACGACCTCCACTACTGGACAACCTTCGTGAAGTTCGGCATCGGCCGCGCCACCTACGACGCGGCGCAGGAAATTCGCTCCGGCGAAATCACGCGCGAGGAAGGCGTCGCGCTCGTGCGGCGGTTCGATGGTGAGTGGCCGGCGCGCTTTGAGACGGAGCTTATGGAATACCTGAGCATCAATCCAAAGGAGTTCCCCGTCGCGACGAGGGGATTCATCCGGCCAATCATGACCAAAGAATACTTCCTCGAACTGGCCGACCAGTTCCGTTCGCCGCATCTGTGGCGTAGGGATGTCGGCGAGTGGAAACTTCGCCACCAAGTGAGCTGACCGCGTGAACTTCGCCCCCGTTGAGCCTCTGCTGGTCGCCCCGGATGCGAGCATTCGAGAGACGATTGCGCGCATTGACGCGGGCGGACGGGGCATTGCGCTCGTGGTGGACGCAGAGCGAAAACTTGTGGGCACGCTCACGGATGGTGACATCCGCCGTGCAATGCTGGCATCCGTGAATCTAGATGCGCCCGCCACGGATCTGCTCCGGCGCAAGGCCCAGCCCTACGCGCGCCCGATCACCGCACGACTGGAATCCTCACGCGAACAGCTGCTCCAGCTCATGCACGAATGGGTCATCCACCAGGTGCCCTTGCTTGACGCCGAAGGACGCGTGGCTGGACTCACGACGATGGACGAACTGCTGCCGCTCGAGGAGCTACCCCTGCAAGCCGTAGTGATGGCGGGCGGCTTCGGCTCACGCCTCGCGCCACTAACCGACCTCACGCCCAAGCCGATGCTGCCCGTGGGCGGCAAACCGGTGATGGAGCACATCATCGGGCAGCTTTCGCAGGCCGGCATCCGGCAGGTCAATGTGACGACGCACTACAGGCCGGAGGCGATTCAGCAGCACTTCGGCAACGGCGATGACTTCGGCGTCGCCATCCAATATGTGAATGAGGACCGCCCGCTCGGCACCGCAGGCGCGCTCGGCCTCATGGATGCGCCCACTCAACCGCTGCTCGTCATCAATGGCGACATTCTCACCCAGCTTGACGTGCGTGCCATGCTGGCCTTCCACCGCGAGCATGCGGCGGACATGACCGTCGGCGTGCGGCATTACGAATTTCAGGTTCCCTACGGCGTGGTTGAGAGCGACGGGGTCCGTGTGAAAGCACTGACGGAGAAACCTGAATTCGGCTTTTTTGTGAATGCCGGGGTCTATCTGCTCAACCCGGAGGTCCACGCGTGGATTCCCGCCGGCGAGTTCTTCAACATGACTGATCTCATCCAGCGCCTGCTCAATTCGGGCATGCCCGTCGTCAGCTTTCCCATCCGGGAATACTGGCTCGACATCGGCCAACACGAGGACTACGAGCGCGCCGAGCGGGACTTTATGGAAGGAAAACTCAAACCGTGAACTGGCAGGGAAAACAGGTGCTTGTCACCGGCGCGGGCGGCTTCATTGGTAGCCATCTGGCCGAACAACTCGTGCGCGAGGGCGCGAGGGTTCGTGCCTTAGTTCACTACAACGCCCTAGGCACTTGGGGCTGGCTCGATCACTCCCCTTTGCGTGATCAGATGGAGGTGGTCGCGGGCGACATCGCCGATGCCGAAAGCGTGCGACAGGCGGCAAAGGGGTCTGAAACCCTCTTCCACCTCGCCGCACTCATTGCGATTCCCTACTCGTATCGAGCGCCATTCAGCTACGTCCGCACCAATGTCGAGGGCACGCTCAACGTCCTCCAGGCGGCCCGTGACCTCGGTGGCGTGCGCGTCGTCCACACATCCACCAGCGAGGTCTATGGCACGGCACGACAGGTGCCGATTCCTGAAACGCATCCCTTGCAGGGCCAGTCGCCCTATTCCGCGAGCAAGATCGGCGCGGACAAGATGACGGAGTCCTTTCACCTCTCGTTCAACGTCCCCGTCGTCACTGTCCGCCCGTTCAACACCTACGGCCCGCGCCAGTCCGCACGCGCCGTGATTCCCACGATCATCATGCAAGGTTTGGCAGGACAAAGAGTGAGGCTCGGCAGCCTGCATCCGACGCGTGATCTGAATTTTGTCAGCAACACGGTTGAAGGCTTCCTGCTCGCCGGCTCCTCGCCCGCCGCCGTCGGCCGCACGATCAACCTCGGCTCCGGCCGCGAGATCAGCATTGGAGACCTCGCACAGCTCATCGGTAAACTCCTCGGTTCGCCCATCACAGTGGAATCCGAGGCTGCACGCCTGCGCCCGGAAGGCAGCGAAGTCGAACGACTCGTCGCAGATGCGCGACTCGCAAATGAGCTGCTCGGCTGGACGCCACGCGTCTCCCTCGAAGACGGCCTGCGTGAAACCATCGCGTGGCTGCGACAACATCAGGAAAGGTATCGCCCCGGTGTCTACGTCGTTTGAACCCGGCGCACCTGCCGCCACAGGCTTTGTCCCGCTCTGCGTCCCGGAGATCGGAGGCAACGAGTGGCGCTACATAAAGGAGTGCCTCGATACCGGCTGGGTCAGCTCCGGCGGCTCCTTCGTGGATCGCTTCGAACACGAATGCGCCACGCGCGCCGGCACACGCCATGCCGTCGCCACCGTCAATGGCACTTCTGCACTGCACATCGCGCTGCTCGTCGCTGGCATCCGTCCCAATGACGAGGTCATCATCCCCACACTTACCTTCATCGCCACCGCCAACGCCGTCCGCTACACAGGCGCGTGGCCAGTATTCATGGACGCCGAACCGGAGCACTGGCAGATGGATGTGGCGAAGCTCCATGAATTTCTAGAAACAGGATGTGATGTGCGCGACAGCGAGCTGAGGAACCGCGCCACAGGCCGTCGTGTCAGCGCGATCATCCCCGTCCACATCCTCGGCCATCCGACGGACATGGATCCCCTGCTTGCGCTTGCACGGCAGTTCAATTTGCGCGTGATCGAGGACGCCACCGAGAGCATTGGCGCGGGCTATCGCGGGCGGAAGATCGGTTCTCTGAGCGACCTCGCGTGCTTCAGCTTCAACGGCAACAAGGTCATCACCACGGGCGGAGGCGGCATGATCTGCACGGACGATGAAGCGCTGGCTAAGAAAGCGAAATACCTCACCACGCAGGCTAAGGATAATTCGTTAGAATATGTCCACAACGCGGTCGGCTACAACTACCGCCTCCCGAACCTGCTCGCCGCGATGGGCTGCGCGCAATTAGAACAGCTTGATGACTTCATCGCCCGCAAACGCCGCATCGCCGCTCGCTATAAGGCCGAACTCGGCGGCGTGCCTGGACTGCGGCTGCCGCGTGCCGCATCGTGGGCGGAGAGCATCTGGTGGCTTTACTCGGTGACGGTGGACGCTTCGGTCTATGGGGAGGATTCCCGCACACTGTTGAAGCGTCTGGCCGCCGCGCAGATCCAAGCCCGCCCGCTCTGGCAGCCGATGCACCAGTCCCCCGCCCACGCCGCCGCGCCGCGCCGCGCCTGTCCCGTGGCGGAGCGGCTGCACCGCGACGTTTTGAGCCTGCCCTCAAGCGCCGGGCTGACGGAGGCCGAACAGCAGCGTGTAATTGACTGCCTGCGCAACCGGCGTGCCTGATTGACGAGCGTGTGTTGGACTTCCTGCCCAAACTACTCGCGCCGCTGGTGCAACTGAAGCGTTGCAGCAGGCGGCATCGCCGCTTCCGCACCCTCGTGCGCGATCGCATCCAGCCGCATTTCCGCCATGACGTCACACGTCTTGCACCGGCGTCGTTCAAGCGCAGCGACACCCTTTTCGTACTCGGCTCCGGCTCTTCCGTGAGCATGCTCACGCCCGCACAATGGGAGGTGATTCGCGAGCACGACACGCTGGGCCTGAGCTTCTGGCTGTATCATGACTTCGTCCCCACCTGGTTCGTCTTTGAGCTGTCGCGCAATCCCGAGCACACACCGGCGTTGTTTGAACTGATCGAGCGCCGCGCTACGGACTACGCCAACGTTCCCGTGATCTTCAATGATGTGATTCAGGCCGAAATCCGTGAACCGGGCTGGGAAAAACATCTGCCCTTCACCCGGCTGCCGCGCTTCCACGCGCTGCACAACATCGGTATTCCGGGGGACACCATCCCAGCGCTGGAACGCACGCTGCACCGCTACCACCACGCCGGGGTGTTCCATCCGTGCGACGATCTGTGGTATCTGCCCAAACGCCGCGCCTCGCTGCCGATGCTGGTGGCCTTTGCGCTGCTCTGCGGCTACCAGCGCGTGGTATTGTGCGGCGTGGATTTGCACGGCGGCTACTTCTACGAAACACCGGAGTTCCAGCGCCCCGGCTGGCCGGTTATCGCTGCACCGGCGGGATCGGTCCACAGCACCGTCACACAGGCGGGCGGCCCACCCGGGGTGGATGAGGTGCTTCTCGCGATGCATCGCGTGCTGGGGCCGTTGCGCGGACTGGAACTGTTTGTCGCACTGCCCACGTCCGGCCTGCATCCCCGCCTGCCGGCGTTTTTCCCGACATGAGCCACCTCGTTGTCTTCAACAAGCAACTCGGCGACGCCGTCCTGCTGGAACCCGCGCTGGCCCGTATGAGCCGCGAGTCTGGGCGCAAGGTGCGGTTGATCACGCGGCGACGCGTGCTGCCATTGCTCGAACTGATGCCGGGCGTTGAGTATGCTGGAGAGCTGGGCTTCCGTCGGGCCGATCAACTATGGTGCTACGATGCGAGCAGCCGGGCCGCGTTGCAGACGCTCGCCTGCTGTTCTTCACGCAAACAACTGCTCGTGGCGGATCGTGATCTGCTGACTTCCCTCCACCGTTTCACATTTCACAACTGCGTTGTTTCTCCCCATGGCGACCGCTACATGGCGCGTTACTATTGGGAGGAAACCGCCATCGGCACGGTCACAGATTACCGGCCACCCCGGCTGGAGCCACCTCCGGAATCTTGGGCCATGACGCAACCGCCACCGCCGGGAGGCCTCCTTCTCAGCCCGACTGCCGCATGGCGCAGCAAGGGCTATCCCGCCGCACGCTGGGCGGAAGTGCTGCACGCACTAGCAGCACAGGGCGTCGGGCCGCTCATCCTCGTGGGCGGCGGCGAGCCTTGGCAGCAGGAGCATTGCGCGGAAATCCGCGCGCAGGCCCCTGCCGGCCTGGTGGATGTCGCGGGGCGCACAACCTTGCGCGAGTATCTGCACCTCATCTCCCGTGCGCACCTCGTGCTGAGCGTGGACGGCTCGGCCTCGCACCTTGCGCAGGCCTTTGGGCGGGCGACCCTCACCCTGTTCGGCCCGACGGTGGCGCGCTGGTGGCATTGCCCAACGCCGCAAAACGTGCGGCTTGACGGGGCGGATTTCGCGGGTCGGGAGGCGCCGCCCACCGAGGCGATCCCCGCAGCGAGCGTGATCCAGACGGCCATAAAGCTCTGGGCGAAAGCCAAACCAAGCTGACTTGGCTACACGCAACGGTGCGCGTCCACGGCGCGGCGGAGATCGGCTGCGAACTTTTCGCACGGGTAGTGCCAATCGTTGTTCTCGCCAAGCGACGTTCCCGAGAAGAGACGGGCGGCAAGGTTACCGCCAAGTTCAGCAACATCGCGGTAGATCGCATCCCATCCACGACCCGTGTTGGGGGAGCCTTCCTGCAGGATCAGCGCGAGCCGATTCTGTGCGAAGAGCAGGTTGGTGAGTCCCTGGCCCTTGGCTCCCAGGATGCACCACGCGCGGTCGAGCTGGCGGGCCTGCTCGGCGAGCGGGGTGCGGGAAAGCACAGTCACTTCAATTTCGCCAAGAATGGGGCGCGCGGCGGCGATCAGTTCCGCCTCGTTGAGCAGGCGGCGATTGGGCGCATCCTGTCGTGAAATCCACAGTGCGATGCGTCCGGGGCGCTCCTGCTTCTCCGGCCCCGCCAGTCGCCGAATACCTGCTTGAAGCTCCGCCGTCATGGCGCGAAGTAACTCCGGGCTGCCCAGCGTGTCCGCTTCACCCGGTTGACTGACATAGATGAGTTCCTCCACCCGGATGGTGCCCGGAGAACCCTCGATCACATCCGACTCCGGCACTCCGAGCAGCGAAAGATAACGCGACTGCCAGCGGCGGTGGCCGGGGGCGACGAGGACGCGGAACAGCTTTCCGCGCAGCCATTTCCTTGCGGCTAAAAGACGCGGGAGATGCTCCACAAGAAAGTGGCCGTGGTTCTCATGGTTGCGGCCCGTCAGGTGAACGACGCGTCCGGGAAGGCGGCGTGCCAGCGCAGGAATGGGGCGGCGGATTTTTCGGACGGACTGCGTGCGCTGGCTAGCGCAGAGGCCGAGCACGCGTCCATCCGCCAAAAAAACAACGCCTTGATCGCCTGTAAGAAACGCATCCTGCAGCCTCACCAGCGTCATTGCCGGATGCGTAAACGGCGTGGCAGCGAAGTCCTGCCCGTGGAGCGAGGATTCCAACGGATGTGCCAAGCAGGCCCTACCGGCGGGCACTAGAGTGATCCTGTCACTCGCGGGCACGGATGCGGGATCTGTGACGAACCGGAGTGGAGGGCAAAACCGGACAGCGAGGCTGCCGTAGAGATCGTGTGCGAACCGGAGCAGCGGCTGGGGTTTCCTGCGGCGCATCGTCAGGGCGGCGTGAGGTAGCCCTCGCGAAACTGCGCCAGATGCACCGCGCGGCGTCCGAGCCGGCGTGCAGCCATGCGGAGGGCAAGGCAGACCTCACGGTTGTAGCGCAAATCGTCACCGACGATCAGGCCGCGCGTGTGGCCCACGAGGGCGAAGTCTGAGGTGCATGCATCGTAGGTGTGCAGGCCGTCCACGAAGGCGAAGGCAAGCGGGCGCGCGCGGAGGCGTTCCGCCGTGGCGGCCTCCAGTGACGAGACGCGCCACACGTCCACCACGTCCTTCCAAGGCTCAATGTTCTTAAGAAAGGTTTCGTATTCGCCGCCGTCGCAGTTCTGCGTGCCGGGGATCCACGGGTCAATCGCAATGACGCGCCGTCCGGTCTTCTGAGCGATGGGCGCGAGCAAGCGAGTTGTCACGCCGGAACAGGAGCCGACTTCGACAATGTCGCCGGGAAATTCACGCACGGACCACTCCGCGAGCGTGGCAACGCGGACGCTCTGGCGGTGGCCGCCGTAGGTGTGCTTGTCCGTGCAGCGGGCGTTTTCCTCGTCCTCGGCGAAATGGCGCAGAATGTCGCGCACGGGGGCAGGCAATGCGGTCTCCTCCATCGCAAGCGGTGCTGCACCGTGGCAGATCCAGTCCCAAGCCTGCTGCGCGGCGCGGCGGGGCTGGCGCAGGCAGTAGCGGAAGTCGAGATGCCCGTCGGTGCGGGTGAGCCTAGGGTCAAACTGTGAAACTTCGCTGTGCACCTGGCCGGATGGTAGGGCTTCTCCAGTGGCAGAGACAAGAGTGGAGCAGCACTGAAATGCAGTCTGCGGCCATCAGGGCGCGAAGATCGCGTGGATCAACCGCATGGTCTCCAGTGCCTCCCCCAGCGGGACGGCTTCTGAAGGCCGGTTCAGCGCGGCGGCGGCGGCGTGTTCGGCCTGAAGACGGAAGCCGGGTTTGAATTCCCTGTCCCAATCATGCACCGGCACCGGCTGGAGCTGGCGCGTGCCAGCGGCCTGAAAGACGGCTTGTTCAAGCGGGCGCATTTCCCAGCGTTTGCCCGCCGTGGTCACCTGCACAGCCCATGGGCCGGGACCATGCCAGACGCCCTCATAGCAGCCGAGGTCGCCGCTTTCGAAGCGCACTTGTGCGAGCACCATGAAGGGCTTCTCCGGGGTCCAGCGTGCGATGCGCTCCACGGCGGCAACCCGCCCGCGCCCAAGGAAGCGCAGGTAGTCCACAAGGTGAATGGAGTTGGCGAACATCCAGTTTGCGACCACGCGCTCCGGGTGGCCGATGGCACGCGCAGTGTCGAGACTCTGCTGATCCTGCACATGGATGTAGCGCGGGCCGGGCTGTGTCGCGAGGTCGGCGGCAGCTGCGCGGCTGCTGGAGAGGAAGCGGCGGTTCAGCGCGACGAACACGCGGCGCTGGCGGGCGTCTGCGGCGGCGACAATGGCCTCGGCCTCGGCGAGATCCGCGCCCGGCGGTTTTTCCAGAAAAAGCGTCCATGGGAATTCACAGGCCGCTTCTGTCACGGCGCGCATCGCCGTCTCGAAGACCGTCACCACCACAAGGTCTGCTCGGGTGCGGGCGTGCAGTTCCGCGACGGAATCACAAACGCAGCCGATCTTGAACTCAGCGGCCAGAGCCTCGGCCTTCGCGCGGGTGCGGCTGTGGATGCCGGCCAGCTCGACCCCCGGCACGGCGGCGAAGGCGCGCAGGTGCTCGCGGGCCATAGAACCGGCGCCGATCAAGGCGACTTTGCAGCGGGGAACAGTGTTCACGCGGGAAAATGTCATGAGGCGGAGACAGGGCGGGACAAGTCGCTTGGGTTTACGCCCATGGGAACACGCGGTCGTGTGGCAAGGCGGCATCCACCGCCACCGTGCAGCCGCCCTGCTCGTGTGAAACATAGGCGGCGACGAGTGTCGCCACCGCGAGTCGGCCCGTCTCGCCGGTGGGCGGATCCTCCCCGCGCAACAGGGCATTCAGCACGGCGCGCGTGGGGGCGACGGCATCAGCCGGGGGGATTTTCTCGGCGTGCTCGATCCACGGCATTCCGTAGCGCGTGGTCGGCAGCGAGCGGTGGGCCGGTTCACGCATGGCCGAATGCAGGGCGCCGGTGAGTTCATCCACCTCCAGGCGCCCGAATGGCCCGGCATACACCACGTGCATCCCGTGGCCCTGGTCGGCGCTACAGTCCAGATACAGCCGACGTCCGCTGGCTGTGGTCACGCGCACGCAGCCGGCGCGATCCTCGAACTGCGGGCCACGCGGATTGGGCACCTTCTCGTCGGAGAACCACGCCGCGACCTCCGCCGGGGATTCGTCCGTGAGGAAACGGAACATTTCGAAGTAGTGCGATCCGTTCATCGCAAGGCCGAAGTTACCTGCAACCACCGTGACACTCCGCAGCCCGCCGAAGGCCTCGGACTGTGCGAGGCGTTTCGGCTCCGTGTATTGCGCCATGAAACGCATCTGGTGGTTCACGGCTAGGCGTGTGCCGTGGCGGGCGCAGGTGGCGATCATGCGGTCGCATTCTGCGAGCGAGACGGCCATGGGCTTTTCGCAGAGGATGAACTTCGCACCGGCTTCGGCGGCAGCGCAGGTGAACTCACAATGCGTGGGTGCAGTGGTGGCGATGACGATGACTTCGGGCCGGGTGGCGGCGAGCATGGCGCGGGCATCGGTGAAACGCGAGGTCTCGGGAATGCCGCATTCCACGCCGGCGGCGGCAACGGTGGGCGAGTGCTGGTCGCAGACGCCGACGAGGTCAAGTTCCAGCTCGCGAATGATCTGAAGGTGGCGGCGGCCCATGCGGCCGAGTCCGATGAGTGCGGTTTTCATTTGGAGGAAACAGAAAGCTGACGGCACAGGCTGAGAATGCGCTCGCCAGCTCGGCCATCAAGCTGGCCCCAACGAGGGGCTTCAGCAATCTGGGCGGCGGTGACGTCACGTAGAGCGGCGGAGTCTGTGCAAAGGCGGTGCAGGACGGCGGCGAAGTCGTCGCGGGCCTCCAGGGTGAGGACGCCTTTCACTTCCCGGAAGTCATCGTAGCGGTAACGAAAGATGTCGTAGTTGAGCACCGGCACACCGCAGGCGATGGCCCAGCGGATGGTGGCGGAGACGGAGTTGATGTAGAGATCGCAGAGCGGGATGAGTTCCGCAGTGTTCCATGTGGCGATGCGGCAGCCAGTTCGTTCTAAGTAGAGGAAATCCTCGCGGCGGGCGCTGGGGTGGAGGACGAAGACGCGGTTCCAGCCTGGAATTGCCGCAATTGTGTTGACCCAAAAATCGAGGAGTTCGGGGTAGGTTTTGAATTCACATTCCGGACGGGATTTGGAGAGCTGATCGGGCGGAATGCCGCTGAGGAGGATTGGCAGCGTAGGATCCAGGCCTAGTTCGGTGCAGAGCCTCTGCCGCTGTGCGGCGCGGTCGGCGAGGCCGCGGGCGAGAGTGTCATCTGCGAGCATCCCGGTGCGCGTAAGGCGTGCAGGAGAGATGCCGGCGCGCTGGTAGTATTGGGCCATGGCCTCGCTCTCGACGGCGATGCGGTCGGCGCTGCCGCCGTTGAGCACCCAGGGGGTGGCCGAGGCGAGGCCAAGCATCTGCATCGCGGCGGCGTGCGGCAGGGGCAGGCGAAACATGGGCTGATCCCGGTGGACATAGACCCAGTGGGGATGGCGGGCGGCGAACCAGCGCCCGGCACGAGTGCAGACATGGAATCGGCGGTTCCCGAATAACGTCTCGGCGGGTTCGAGCGCGTTGGCCAAGGTGTAGGGCAGAATCAATGTGGCAATCCCACGCCGGTGGGCGGAACGGACGAGCACCTCCGTGGCGTAGCCGACATTCTCCTCGGCCATGATGATCAGAGCAGGGCGGCTGTCGCACAGGACGCGGCGGTGGAGGTAGCGCAGGAGGAGGTAGTGTCCGAAAACCCTGAAGAGCTTGGAGACGGCGCGCACGGTCTTGTAGTTCGCGCGGGCGATGAAGCGGTGGCGTAGCGGCGGTTTGCCATCGCCATTCAGGGCAGTGGAATTCCTGATGACTTCTCCCTCCGGGTTATAGCAGCGGATCCCATGCTGGTGGCACTGGGCGATGTCCAGGTCGAGCGTGGGATAGTTGCGAGCGAAATGGAAGACGGGCTGGAACTGACCGCTGGTTTGGAGAAGCCGGGCCAAGCGCCACAGTTCACGAAAGTGCGTTGGCAGATAACATACCAGAAGTAATCGCGGAGTCGGACCGTTCATCAGTCGAGGTCAAAAAGGTCTTTGTATTCGTGGCGGAGGCCGGCGGGCACGTCCTGCTTGTTGACAAGGAAGTTCCCGAGGCAGAGGGCGTCCAAGCCGGTGCCTAGAAAACAGGTGATTGCATCGTCCGGAGCACACACAATCGGCTCACCCCGAACGTTGAAGGAGGTATTGACCAGCAACGGGACGCCCGTGCGTGCTTGGAAGGCGTGGAGCAGACCGGCAAAACGGGGGTGCGCTTCGGCTGTCACGGTGTGGATACGGGCGGAGTAGTCCACATGGGTGCAGGCGGGTATGGTTGACCGGGGGACGTTGAGTTTGGCGATGCCGGTGAGAGCATTTTCATCTGGTGTCATCACGCGCTGGTGGTTGGCCCGCACCGGGGCGACCAGGAGCATATAGGGCGAATCGTAGCCGGTGGACGGGGTGCCTAGGAGGGAATCGGCTTTGCCCGGCAGTTCAAACCACTCCGCCACGTGCTCCCGCAGCACTGAGGGCGCAAAGGGACGGAAGGATTCGCGAAATTTGATCTTCAGATTCATCACCCGTTGCGTGGAGGCGGCGCGGGGATCGCCTAAAATGGACCGTGCACCAAGAGCACGCGGGCCGAATTCCATGCGCCCTTGAAACCAGCCCACCACCTGCTCCTGATTCAGCGCGTCGGCCACAGCGGCCAGTAGCGGGGCATCCGCCAACTCTTGGAACGGCAGCCCGCGACGCTCCAACGCGGCGCGGATTTCGGCGTTTGTAAATTCCGGTCCAAGATAGCTGCCGCGCATCAAGTCACCGCCGTGCCGTTCAGGGATTTTCCGCTGCCGCAGCACCTCGTGCCAGACGTGCAGCGCCGCGCCTAGTGCCCCGCCAGCATCGCCAGCGGCTGGCTGAATCCACACATCGCTGAATGGGCCTTCGCGCAATAACCGGCCGTTGGCCACACAATTCAGCGCCACGCCCCCAGCCAAACACAAACGCGGCAGCCCCGTGCGCCGGTGCAATTGAGCGGCCATGCGGCCGACGGCCAGCTCCGTCACCTGCTGGATGGATGCCGCAATGTCAAAATGGGCGGCCTCCAGCCGGGATTCCGACGCCCGGGGTGGTTGCCCGAACAACGTGGCAAAACGATCGCGGATCATGATCGCGTCATGCGGGAACGAGAAATACTCCATGTTCAAGCGATACGAGCCATCCTCCCGCAAATCAAGCAGGTGGTCGAGGATGGTGCGGACATGACGCGGCTCCCCGTAAGGAGCTAAGCCCATTACCTTGTATTCACCGGAGTTCACCTTGAACCCCAAATAGTAGGTGAAGGCCGAGTATAACATCCCGAGCGAGTCCGGATAGCGGATCTCATCCAAGAACTCGAGGCCCGGCACGCCCCGGGCATCCTGCCGACCCACCGCCAGCGTCGTCGTCGCCCACTCGCCCACGCCATCCACCGTCATCACCGCCGCCTCACTAAACGGGGACGGGAAGAATGCTGAGGCCGCATGAGATTGGTGGTGCTCCGGGAAGATTAGCCGACCATCCCACCGGGCCCGCTTGCCGCCCGAGGGCGAGAGTGCTACCAACGCCGCCTTTAACGATCCCGGCAGCCAAAACTTGTTCTGCGCCCAAGCTTGCGTCGCTGTCTCGAACGCAGGAAACCCCTCGGGCGCGAAGTCAGCCGCCACTTGGAGAATTCGCTCCAGCTTCAAATGCGGCTTCTCGTAAAAAGTCACGTGGTCTACCGCATCGAAATCAATGCCTCCAGCCTGCAAACAATACCGCACCGCCCGTTCGGGAAACGCAGCATCATGACGTCGCCGGGTGAACCGCTCCTCTTGGGCGGCCGCCACGATCTCTCCGTCGCGCACTAGACAGGCAGCCGAATCGTGGAAAAAAGCGGAGATCCCAAGGATGTGCATGGGTTAATGGGCATCGTAGGGCGCGTGCCGGGTGGTCTTGGGACGCCACAACGAACCGGGACCGGGAGTGGAGCGCTGCCGACAAAAGCCCAACAGCCAGAAGCACAGGCGGAAGAGAACACGGCGCAACATGAGTCAAAAAAACGGGTAGTTGGTGTCAAATGACTGCGGTGCCGTGCCTCGCGCCCGCCCCTTGGAGTAGCGCAGCGCCAGCAGATAGAGGCGGCTGGCCAGCCACACGAGTAGTCGAATCATGATCTAAGCCAATTTAATTGGTTGCGGAGGCTGTCGGCCACAAACGCGTTCCCGGCATCCGTCAGATGGCACACGTCCGTGAATAGCGTTTGCCCGTCCAGCTGGGCGGCATTCAACCAATCGTTCGCATCGTAAAATGGCAGCCCAACCGCCGCGCACATCGAGGCTATTCGAGCGCGATATTGCTTGTGAAAATCACCGGACGCGTAGCGGCTTAGGGAAGCTATACGCTCGCAGTCTGCCTGAAAACAGATTTCTTCTTCGGGGCTGAACGGCTTCCGTGTCCATCGCAGCGCCGGCTGAAGCACGAAATGCACGCGACAGCCCAAAGCCACCGCCAACGCCCGCCACGTCGCCAAATCGTTCTGGAGGAACTGGTGCAACCGCTCTAGCCGCTCGGGAAACGTCTCCACCACCGGCGGCGAAACTTCGGCACGGGCCCAACAGTCCAACAGCCAAGCCACCGGCGGATACCGGTGCAAACGCTCCAGCCACTGCACCAAGCGCAGTTTCGCGGCGAATAGCCCGGGATGGCGGCGTCCCGCATGCTGACTCAACAACGAGTTCAAGTGGTATTCCTCGGAGAACACGCCCCCATATTCCGGGAAAAACAAGGCCCCCTCCAGCGCGGCTAACGAGCAGTTGTTCACTCCGGTCAGCAGCACCACGTTGCGCACCGGCGGCAGGCGATGCTTGAGTTGCAGGAACAACACCAGCTCTTGCTGGCTGGTCGCTCCCCGGACCCCCAAGTTCACACACGGGCAGTCGGGCTCGTGCAACCGGTGCGCGATGGTCAGGCGGTCCGAGGTCGCGTCCACCCCAAATACCGTGCTGCCGCCCACGATCACGTTGCAGGCCGGCCAGCGCTCGCGAAGCCGCTCCAAATCCATGAACGCTCCGTCCGGCCCGTATTGCTCGCGCAGGCCAAATTTATCCGTGTTCACGGGCGCCGAACGATAAAGGGGCTGGTGCACCGCCATCACAAACGGGCGAAACATGGCCGGCAAGTTCACGTAGTCCGCGTGGTGCGGGAAAAGTTTCAATCGCGGATGAGGAGGTGCGCCCATAGTATGCTAGATAATGATGCCCTGCCGGCGGGCCATGTCGGCAAACACTCCGCTTGCGGCGAGCAGTTCCTGGAAGGTGCCGGTTTCGATGATGAGTCCTTCACGCAGAACCACGATGCGGTCCATCGCGGCCAGCGTGGAGAGACGGTGGGCCACGCAAATGACGGTCCGATTCTCTTCCAGCCGCTCGATGGCAGCCTGCACCTCTGCTTCGGCCTGTGAGTCCAGTGACGCCGTCGCCTCATCAAGCACAAGGATCGGCGCATTGCGCACGAAGGCGCGTGCGATGACCAACCGCTGCCGCTGCCCGCCTGACAACGTGACCCCGCGCTCGCCGACCCGGGTGTCGTAGCCCTCTGATAGTTGCATGATGAACTCATGAGCGTAGGCCCGCCGGGCCGCGGCCTCCACGTCGGCACGGGTGGCTCCGGGTTTGCCGAGGGCGATGTTCTCCGCGACGGTCTGGTCAAAGAGCACGACCTCTTGGCTAACCAGGGCCATCTGCCGCCTCAGATCGGGCAGTGCCAGCTCGCGCACATCAACTCCGTCCAGCTTCAGACTCCCGCCGGTGGGATCGTAGAAGCGGAAAATGAGGTTCACCAATGTGCTTTTGCCGGAGCCGCTCTCGCCCGCGATGCCCAGTTTCATGCCCCGGGGAATGACTAGGTTTAATCCTTTCAGCACCGGCTTGTCCCCGTAGGTGAAGTGGACGTCTTCAAAAGCCAGGCTCTGCCGCAGATCGGTGACCGAGCGGGCGTCCGGCCGGTTCGCCACCGTGGGACGCTCCGCAAACAATTGGAACAGCCGGTCCACCCCGACGGCGGTCTGCTGGATGAGCACATGCAACGCGGTGAGCTTCTTGAGCGGCTGCAACAGCATGACCAACCCTGTAACGAAGCCGATCATATCGGGCAGGTTGCTCTGCTTCCAAAAGATGAACAATACAAGGCTGCCGAAACCCAGCATGGCGATGGCCTCCGTGATGGGATTGATGAGTTCGCGCGCCTGCACCCCCTTCATGCTGTAGTGAATCGCCTGCCGAGCCTGCTCGCGAAAACGCTCCTCCTGCCGCGCCTCGAGTCCGAAGGCCTGAATCACGCGAATGTTGGCCAGTGCTTCAAATAGGGAACTCGACTGTGTGATGCTGATATTCAGGCCAGCTTGGGTAACCCGCCTCATCTTGCTGCCCAACTGCCGCAGTGGCACCAAGATCAACGGCACGAAGACCAGTGCCACTAAAGTCAATTGCCAGTCCACCAAGCACAAGGCCACCAGAACGC
>Ga0194131_10004183_pt1 | contig 22028 bp, 18 predicted proteins | sample TA2KigO120mmetaG_FD_148631 | JGI IMG/M metagenome (GOLD analysis project Ga0194131, IMG submission 148631) | Freshwater microbial communities from Lake Tanganyika, Tanzania - TA2015053 Kigoma Offshore 120m | ecosystem: Environmental > Aquatic > Freshwater > Lake | place: Tanzania: Lake... | reverse complement strand
CGTCACCGGGCCGAACATCGAGGCGCAGCAGGAGACGCAGATCGACACCTCCGGCGCGGACGCGTCCATTGGCACCGGCGGCGTGCGCATCAACGTGGTGCCGAAGGAGGGCGGCAACCGCTTCGCCGGCAGCGTCTTCATCACCGGCACGAACGAGCACCTGCAGGCGAACAACATCGACGAGGATCTGCGCCGCCGCGGCCTCGTCGGCACGACCGAGGTGAAGAAGATCTACGACGTGGCGCCGACCTTCGGCGGCCCGATCGCCCGCGACAGGCTGTGGTTCTTCCTGTCGGCGCGGCGCAGCAACGCGGAGCAGTACGCCGCCAACCTGTACCCGAACAAGAACGCGTACAACCCGGGCGCCTGGACCTACGAGCCGGATCTGACCACGCGCGTCGTCCTCGGCAACGCGCTGCCGATGGCCGGTGCGCGGCTCACCTGGCAGGCGAACGAGCGCAACAAGCTGGCGGTGTCCTTCGACTACCGCGACCGTTGCACGTGCCCGAACCTCGCCGGCAGCACGACGTCGCCGGAAGGGGCGACCAATTTCATGTTCCGGCCGCAGCATGTGGCGCTGGCGAACTGGTCGGCGCCGCTCACCAACCGCCTGCTCATCGACGTCGGCGCCGCCGCGCTGATCGAGGGCTGGGGCAACCGTCCGACGCCCGGCCTCGCCGCGGCCCCGGGCACCATCCGCGTCATCGAGCAGAACCCGCCGCCGGGCTACATCGGCATCACCACGTTCCGCGGCAGCACGGGCGGCAACTGGACGCAGTATCCGTACTGGAACACCGCGTTCAACCTGAACTACGTCACCGGCGCGCACGCCTTCAAGGCCGGCGTCGAGTACGACTGGGGCTACACACGGCGCTGGGCGACGCCGAACCTCAACGGCCCGATCACCAGCATCCGCGTCAACAACGGCGTGCCGAACCAGTTCACCGTCAACGCCGGCCCGGTGCTGCGCGAGGACCGCGCGCGCTACGACGGCGGCCTCTACGTGCAGGACAAGTGGACGATGGGCAAGCTGACGCTGAGCGGCGGCCTGCGCTGGGACTTCTTCAACCGCTACACGCCGGAGATCACGCTCGGGCCGTCGGTGCTGCTGCCGACGCGCAACCTGACGTTCCCCGAGTACCAGGTCACCAAGTTCAACGACCTGTCGCCGCGCATGGGCGCCGCCTATGACGTGTTCGGCAACGGCCGCACGGCGGTGAAGGCGTCGCTGAACCGCTACGTGCAGGACCTGTCGCTCCACGCCAATTCCGGCGGCAGCCCGCTGGCCGCCTACCAGGACAGCGCGTCACGGTCGTGGACCGACAGCAACCGCAATTTCTTCCCGGACTGCAACTGGACCAACCCCGCGGCCCAGAACCTCACCGCCACCGGCGGCGACATCTGCGGCGCCTTCACCGGCACCAGCGCCAACTTCGGCACCTCCGTCCCGACGTCGGTCAACGACCGCGACGTCAACGGGTTCGGCGGCTGGAACAAGCGCGGCTACAACTGGGAGTTCCACACCAGCGTGCAGCAGGAGATCATCCCGCGCCGGATGGCGATCGACATCGCCTACTTCCGCCGCTGGTACGGCAACTTCCTTGTCACCGACAACTTCGCGACGCAGGGGTCCGATTACAGCACCTTCAGCGTGACGGTGCCGACCGATCCGCGCCTGCCGCTGAGCGGGCGGACGATCACCGGGTTCTACGACATCAACCCGGACAAGCAGTCCGTGCTCTCCGACGAGCGCGTGCGCTTCTCCAGCCACTACGGCGAGCAGTACGAGTACTGGCAGGGCGTGGACGTCGGCACGGGCGTCCGCTTCACGGGCGGGACGCTGCTGCAGGGCAGCATCAGCACCGGCAAGGCCGTGACCGACAACTGTGAAGTGCTGGCGAAGGTGCCGGAGGGCGGCACGCAGGGGGTCAGCACGCTCGGTCAGCCGGCGAACCTGGCCGGCGGCCTCGCGGGCCCGTTCTGTCACCAGGAGCAGCCGTGGCTGATGCAGTACAAGGCCATCGCGGCGTACACGCTTCCGGTGATCGACGTGCAGATTTCGGGCACGTTCCTGAGCGTCCCCGGCCCGCAGGTCAACGCAAACCTGAACGTGCCGAACGCCCAGGTACAGCCGACGCTTGGCCGGCCGCTCGCCGGCAACGCCGCCAATGTCACCGTGCGCATCGTCGCACCCGGCACGCTCTACGGCGACCGCAACAACCAGTTCGACTTCCGCGTGGGCAAGATCCTGCGGTTCGGCGGCACGCGGGCCACGGCCAGCGTGGACGTGTTCAACGTGCTCAACGGGAACGCCGTGCTGCTGCAGAACGAGACGTACTCGCTGACCAACCCGACGCTGTGGACGACGCCGCGGACGGTCCAGCAGGCGCGGCTCGTGAAGTTCTCGCTGTCAATGAATTTCTAGGCGAGTAAGGCTGGTAGGGCGGGTGGGGTGGGTCGGCAAGGCCCTCCCAGCCACCCTACCCGCCCCACACGCCCTACCCGCCCGACACGATCCTGCAATATCAGACCATTTGATATACTTCCGGTCTCTTTTGGAGATTCTGATGAAGCGAAGTGCCCTCATGTTGGCGGCGGCGCTGTCCCTGGCCGCTCCCGCGCTCGTTTCGGCCCAGCCGCAGCTGCAGACGCTGCAGGTGCGTGACAACGTCTACGTGCTGTCGGGCGCCGGCGGCAACATCATCCTCTCCGTCGGCAGGGACGGCGTGCTGATGGTGGACACGGGCCGCGAGCAGGATGCGGACCGCGTGCTGGCGGCGATCCAGCAGCTCCAGCGCCAGGTCGACGTGCAGATTCGCGCGATCGAGTCCAAGACGCGGATCAACTGGGGCGCCGAAGGGCGCTCGACCGTCGTCAACGACCGCGACCCGAGCGCGCCGGTGAAGCCGATCCGCTACATCCTCAACACCCACTACGATCCCGATCACATCGGCGGCAACCTGAAGCTGCGCACCGCGGGCCGGACGTTCACCGGCGGCAACGTCGCCGGCAACATCGCCGACGCCGGCGAAGGCGCCGCGATCATGGCGCACGAGAACGTGCTGGTGCGGATGACGAAGGGCGAGCCCGGCCGGCCCGAGGCGCCCGCCGACGCGCAGCCGACCGACACGTATTACATCGACACGATGAAGATGAGCCACTTCTTCAACGGCGAAGGCGTGCAGCTCCTTCACATGCCCAACGCGCACAGCGACGGCGACAGCGTGGTGCAGTTCCGCGGCTCCGACATCATCGCCACCGGCGACATCTTCTCGACGGTGAGCTACCCGATCATCGACGTCGCGCGCGGCGGCAGCATCAACGGCTACATCGACGCGCTGAACAGGCTGATGGACCTGGCGGTGCCCGAGTTCCGGACCGAGGGCGGCACGATGTTCGTCCCCGGCGAGGGACGCGTGAGCGACCTCGCGGATCTCACCTACTACCGCGACATGACGACGATCATCCGCGACCGCATCCAGGACATGGTCCGCAAGGGCATGACGCTGGAGCAGGTGAAGGCGGCGCGCCCGACGCTCGACTACGACCCGCGCTACGGCACCGCGCCGGGGTGGTCCACCGACCAGTTCGTCGAGGCCGTGTACCGCAGCCTGAGCGCGTCGCCGAAGCCGCCGGCCGGCACCGCGCCCCGCGGACGTACCGAGTAACCGGGGAAGGGATTCATATGCGTGTTCTCGCTATCGTTGCGTTCGCGATCGCCGTGGGGGCGACGCATGCGGCGCCCGTCAATGCGCAGAGAGGCGGCGCGCAGGGACCGCCGCCGACCCCCCGCGCGCAGGCGCCGGTCGATCTCACCGGCGACTGGGTCTCCCTCGTCACCGAGGACTGGCGCTGGCGCATGATGACGCCGCCGAAAGGCGACGTCTCGAGCATCCCGGTGACCGCCGAGGCGCGCAAGGTGGCCGAGGCATGGGACCCGGCGAAGGATGTCGCCGCCGGCGACCAGTGCAAGTCGTACAGCGCCCCGTGGATCATGCGCCTCCCGGGCCGCATCCGCATCTCGTGGGAGAACGACGCCACGCTGAAGGTCGAGACCGAGGCCGGGACACAGACGCGGCTGTTCCGCTTCGGCAACCAGCCGGCCGCGGCCGGCCCGGCGACCTATCTGGGCAACTCGGTGGCGCGCTGGGAGGCCGTCGGGGGGCGCCGCGGCCAGGGCCCGCGCGGCGGATCGCTGTCCGTCATGACGACCGGGATGAAAGCGGGCTACCTGCGGAAGAACGGCGTGCCGTTCAGCGAGAAGGCCACGGTCGAGGAGCACTACAACGCGACCAGCGAGCCCAACGGCGACCGCTGGCTGATTCTCACGACCGTCGTGCGCGACCCCGTCTATCTCAACGCGCCGTGGGTCACGAGCACGCACTTCAAGAAGGTGCCCGACGGGCAGAGCTGGACTCCGACCCCCTGCGAAGCCAGTTAGAATGAGGTTGTGCAGGATCTCGTTCGTCGTCTCCTGACCGAGCTCGGGGAGGATGCGGACCGGGAAGGCCTGGTCCGCACGCCCCTTCGCGTCGAGCAGTCCCTCACGTTCCTGACCTCCGGCTACACCGCCGACATCGACGCCATCGTCAACGACGCGCTGTTCACCGTCGACTACAGCGAGATGGTGATCGTCAAGGACATCGACTTCTACAGCCTCTGCGAGCACCACCTGCTGCCGTTCTTCGGCAAGTGCCACGTCGCCTACGTGCCGAAGCGGCACGTGATCGGCCTCAGCAAGATTCCGCGCCTGGTGGACGTGTTCGCGCGCCGCCTGCAGATCCAGGAGCGGATGACCAACCAGATCGCGGAGACGATCCTCGAGAAGATCAACCCGCTCGGCGTCGCCGTCGTCTGCGAGGGGACGCATCTCTGCATGTCGATGCGGGGGGTGGAGAAGCAGAACTCGTTCGCGGTGACGAGCGCGATGCTCGGCATCTTCCGCGACAACACCCGCACGCGCATGGAGTTCCTCGAGCTGATCAGGCACCGGAGCGACCTGCTCCCGGCGATGTCGCCGGCGGGCCTGGCGTGCGTGGATGACTAGAGGCACTGCGGCTCTGTGCCTCGTTCTGCTGATTGCGTCGGCGTCGGCTGAGGCGCAGCGGCGGACGACCGCGGCACGAGGACGCGCGGCGCAGGCAGCCGCGAAAACCGAGCCCGCGACGTTCACGTGCCCGTCGCCGCTCGGCGAGGGCGTGAAGACGAAGCTGCAGTTCTGCGACGTGAACACGGGCCGCGAGTACGCCGAGGGGATCCTCATCATGCTGCCCCCGCGCACGGGGCCGGTGACGCTCTCCTTCGACCTGCACAACCGCCACATCTACTCCGAGGAGCTGATCAAGACGAACCGCGCCTACCGGCACTACACGGCGACGATCGGCGTGCTCACCGACAACAACGACCTGCTGTCGCGCTTCGTCGTGCAGAACGAGTTCCGGAACGCCTCCGACGTCGTCGACCGGATCGCCGGCGACGTCAGCCCGGGCGGGCTGAAGGCGGTCGCCCCCACGGGGCTCGAGTCGATCAGCGTCGAGATTTCGGACCCGAAGGTCGAGAGCGTCAGCATCCTCGGCGAGAAGCTCGCGGTGGTCCGCCCCGACAGCCCGACGCCCGACAACTTCACGGCCGCCGGCCGCCCGATCGCGATCGTGAGCAACGTCCAGCTGACGTACAGGCCCGCGCCGGCGCGACGCCGTTGAGCGACGACGCGGACCGTCTCTCCATCATCGTCCCCGTCTACAACGAAGTCCGGACCATCCGCGCGGTCGTCGAGCGCCTGCTGGCCGTCGATCTGCCCGTCGCGCGCGAGATCCTGGTCGTGGACGACGCGTCCACGGACGGGACGCGCGAGGTGCTCGATCAGGTTGCGGATCGCGTCACCGTCTTGCGCGTCGCGCGCAACGCCGGGAAGGGAAGCGCGGTGCGCCACGGCCTGGCGCACGCGCGCGGCTCCATCGTGGCGATCCAGGACGCCGACCTCGAGCTGGATCCCGCGGAGCTGCGCGAGCTGGTGGCGCCGATCCTGAGCGGGGAGGCGGCGGTGGTGTTCGGCTCGCGGTTCCTGCGCGGCCGCGCGGGGGCGCCGCTGAAGACGTTCGTCGCCAACCGCGCGCTGACCGCCGCCACCAACGTCCTGTTCCGGTCGTCGCTCACCGACATGGAGACCTGCTACAAGGTGATGCGGACGGACGTGGCGCGCTCGCTGGGGCTCACCGCGCGGCGGTTCGAGCTCGAGCCGGAGATTACGGCACGGCTGCTGCGGCGGGGGCACGCCATCCGGGAGCTGCCGGTGCGCTTCGACGCGCGGTCGCGGGCGCAGGGAAAGAAGATCGGCTGGCGCGACGGCGTCCAGACGCTGTGGGTCCTCATGCGCGAGCGGTTCCGGTGAAGGGGTTCGTGGTCGCGCTGCTGCTGGCGGCGGTGTTCTACACCGGCATCCGGTGGGGCACGTTCGTCGCCGGCGGATCCGATTCGTACTGCTACGCGCATCAGGCGGAGCGGTGGGCGTCCCTCCTTCGCCAAGGCTTCGGAGGGCAAGCCCTCCGACTCCAGGAGCCCGAGCCGCTGGCGCTCGGGGCGCCGTGGCCCGACGCGCCACTGACGTTTGCGCCGGCAGGCCACGTGCCGTCGCCGACCGTGCCCGGCGCCATCGTGCCGATCTGCCCGGCGGGGCTGTCCATGGCCATGGCGCCCGTGCTGGCGCTCGGCGGCCGCGACGCCATCTTCTTCGTCGTTCCGCTGTTCGGCGTCCTGCTGATTGCGGCCACGCGGGCGCTGGGGTCGCGGTTCGGCGCGCGCGTGGGTCTGGCGGCCGCGGTTCTCGCCGCGTGCAGCCCCGCGTTCCTGTATCAGCTCGTCCAGCCGATGAGCGACGTGCCCGCCGCCGCGCTGTGGGTCACGGCGGTCGCCGCCGCCACGGGAACCGGCCGTCGCTCCGCGGCGCTGGCGGGCCTCGCGACGAGCGGCGCCGTGCTGGTCCGCCCCAACCTGGTGCCGCTGGGCATTCCAATCGCTCTGTTCCTGCTGCTGCGTTCCGAGCGAACGTGGCCGGAGCGCCTCCGCGCCGCCGCGACGTATGCGGCCTGGTCGCTGCCCGGCTGCCTGGCGGTGGCGGCCATCCAGCGCACGCTGTACGGCTCGGCGCTCTCGTCCGGGTACGGATCGCTCGACGTGATCTTTGCCGCGGACCGGATACTGCCGAACGCCGTCCGCTACGTCACCTGGCTCACGGAGACGCACACGCCGCTGTGGATGCTCGCCGCGGCGGCGCCGTTGCTGCTCCCCGGCGCGCTCGCGCGGCTGCTCGCGGCCATGGTGCTCGTCAACGTGGCGCTGTACCTGCCGTACTACGTCTTCGACGACTGGTCGTATCTGCGGTTCCTGCTGCCGGCGATTCCCATCGTCATGATTCTGGTCGTCGCCTCGATCGACGCGATCGTTCGACGAGCGGCGGGTCCGCTCGCGACGACTCGCGACGCTCGCGGAACCCGCGCTACGTACGTCATTGCGGCCGTGGCGCTCGCGCTGGCGATCGTCTGCATCCGCGAGGCGCAGGCGCGCAACGTGTTCCGGCTGCAGGCGCTCGAGGCCCGCTACGCGCGCGGCGGCGAGTTCGTGAACGCGCGCCTGCCGCGGAACGCGCTCGTCATCACGAGCTGGCAGAGCGGCAGCGTGCGCTTCTATTCCGGCCGCAAGACGCTGGCGTGGGACAGCCTCGATCCGGCGTGGCTCGACCGCGCGGTGGCGGAGGTCCGGCAGCGCGGCTTCGAGCCGTATCTGCTGTTCGAGCGATGGGAGGAGTCGGCGTTCCGCCTCCGCTTTCCCGGCAGTCCCATCGGCGCGCTCGACTGGCCGCCGATGGCGGAGGTCGCCGCGCAGGTGCGCGTCTATCGGCCCGGCGACCGCGAGCGCTACCTGCGCGGCGAGCAGCCGCCGACCGAATACGTCCGGTAATTACTTGCTCAGACGGATGATCTGGTTCTGCAGCTGCTGGAACGCCGGGCCAACGTCCGCGCCGGTCGGCGCCGAGGCGCGACCGGGCGGGTGCCTACGCCAGCCAGTAACCGCCCACGACGATCGCAACGACCGCCGCAGTCGCCATCATCGCGCGGTGCGCGGTCGCGGCCCGCCGGCCGCCGGCAATGAAGCCGGTGACGGCCGCGAAGGCAGTCATCGCCACCACCGTCCCGACGCCGAACGCGCCGACGTAGGTGAGCGCGTCCGCGCGTGTCGGCAGCGCCAGCGCGGGCAGCACGCCGAGGAAGTGCGAGCTGCCGGCGATGCCGTGCAGCACCCCGAGGCAGAACGACGCATGCGCGTGGCCGAGGCGGCGCATCCAGCCCGGGCCCGCCTGCACGTGCAGGTGGTCGTGCGACACGCCGCCGTGCGCGTGCGGGTGCGGCGCGATCCGCGCGCTGCGGCGCAGCGCCCAGAGCCCCACGGCAATCAGCGCCACGCCGACCAGCCGCTCGCTCCACGCGGAGATGACCTCGAGCGGCGGCAGCAGGTCGCGCAGCAGCACGCCGACCGCCGCCACCGCGACGACGCCCGACGCGTGGCCGACGCCCCACGTCCAGCCCGCGATCCATCCGCGGCGGCGGTCCGCCACGGCGATTGGCGCGACCGCCGCGAGGTGGTCGGGTCCCGACAGCACGTGGAAGAGACCGGCCAGCGCGCCGGTGATCGCCGTCAGCATTGAATCGCCTTGATCTGCAAGTATTCCTCGAGGCCGTACTTCCCGAACTCACGGCCGATGCCCGACCACTTGTAGCCGCCAAACGGCGCCAGCGGGTTGAACCGCCCGCCGTTGACGTCCACCTGGCCCGTGCGCATCCGCCGCGCCACGCGCAGGGCGCGGTCCGTGTCGCCGCCCCACACGCCGCCGGCCAGCCCATAGATTGTATCGTTGGCGATCGCGATCGCCTCGTCTTCCGTGTCGTAGGGCAGCACGGCGAGCACCGGCCCGAAGATCTCCTCCTGGGCGATGGTCATGCGCGGGCCCACGTCGGCGAAGATCGTCGGCTCCACGTAGTGGCCGCGCGCAAATCCCGGTGGCCGCCCGCCGCCGGCCACCAGGCGCGCGCCTTCGGCCAGCCCCTTCTGGATGTAGCCCTCGACACGGTGGCGCTGCAGCTCCGAGACCAGCGGACCAAGCTTGGCGTCGGCATCGAGCGGGTCGCCGACCTTCAGCTTCGCCAGCGCGCCCGAGGCAATCTGCAGCACGTCGTTCATCCGCGCGCGCGGGACGATCATCCGCGTCCACGCCGAGCACGTCTGCCCGGAGTTCAGCATCGCGCTGTTCACGCCCCGCGCCACCGCCTTCTCCAGCGGCGCATCGTCCAGGACGATGAACGCGGACTTGCCGCCGAGCTCGAGCGTCACTTTCTTGATGGTGGCGGCGGCGAGCGCGGCCACACGCTGGCCGGCGCGGATCGATCCCGTGAAGCTGATCATGTCCACGCCGGGGTGGTTCGCGATCGCCTCGCCGACAATCGGCCCCTCGCCATGGACGATGTTGAGGACGCCGGCGGGAAGGCCGGCGTCGAGCGCGGCTTCGGCGAGGAGGTAGCTGTTGAGCGGCGCCACCTCGGACGGCTTCAGCACCATCGTGCAGCCGGCGGCGATCGCCGGGGCCACCTTGGCCATGATCTGGTGCAGCGGGTAGTTCCACGGCGTGATCATCCCGGCAACGCCGAAGGGCTCGCGCGTGACGATCGAGTTGCCGATCTGCTCCTCGAGATGCAGCCCGGTGGCAAGCTGCGCGTAGCTGCGCGCGGTCTTCACGGGCAGCTCGGCCTGGACGGCGGTGGACATGGTGATCGGCATGCCCACTTCGCGGGCGATGGTGTCCGCGATCTGCGGCACGCGCCTCTCGAGCGCGTCGGCGAGCTTCCGCAGCCAGTCGGCGCGCTCGGCCGGCCCGGTGAGCGCCCAGCCCTGATCGAAGGCGCGCCGCGCCGCGGCCACGGCGCGGTCCACGTCCTCGGGTGTGCCTCGGGGAACGTGGCCGATCGTGTCTTCTGTCGCGGCGGAATGGACGTCGATGCGGTCGCCGCTCGCAGGCTGCTGCCAGCGGCCGTCGATGTAGAAGTGTTCGCGTGCGTCCAAGCTTTTCCTGCCGGCTGCCGGCTGCCCGCTGCCGACTATTTCGGCGCCATCCGGATCGCGCCGTCGAGCCGAATGGTTTCGCCGTTGAGCATTTCGTTCTCGAAGATGTGCCGCACCAGCGCCGCGTATTCCTCCGGGCGGCCGAGCCGCGGCGGGAACGGCACCTGCTGCGCCAGGGACTCCCGTGCCGCGTCCGGCAGGCCCGCCAGGAGCGGCGTGTCGAACGTGCCGGGCGCGATCGTCATCACGCGCACGCCCATGCGCGCGAACTCGCGGGCGATCGGCAGCGTCATGGCGACGATGCCGCCTTTGGAGGCGGAGTAGGCGGCCTGGCCGATCTGTCCGTCGTAGGCCGCCACCGAGGCTGTCGTCACGATCACGCCGCGCTCGCCGCCGGCGGACGGCTCGTTGGCGGCCATCGCCGCCGCGGCCAGGCGGATCGCGTTGAACGTCCCGATCAGGTTGATGTTGATGGTGCGCGCGAAGTGCTCGAGCGGCTGCGGGCCCTCCTTCGGCAGCACGCGGCCGACGGTGCCGACGCCGGCCGCGCAGACGAGGCCGTGCACGCCGCCGCACTCCTTCACCGCCGTCGTGACGGCGCGCTCCATGTCGGCGGCGCTGGTCACGTCCGTCTTCACGAACCGCACGCGGTCGCCCAGCCGCTGCGCCAGCGTCTGGCCCGTCTGCTCGTTCACGTCGAGGATGACCGCGCGTCCGCCCGCGCCGGTGACCATCTCGACCGTGGCTCCGCCCAGCCCCGACGCGCCACCTGTGACGACAACCGTTCTGCCATCAAACTGCATGAACACGATTCTATCGGTTCAAGAGGTTCCGGGGTTCAGGGGCTCACGAGGTTCATTTCTTCAGCAACGCGGTCCAGTTCAGGATGACCGTGAGCGGCGGCGCCGCGGTTTGCGGGAGCAGTTGCTGCATCAGAAACCGCTGGCCGTCGCGCGTCACGTCGTACGAATAGCTGTTGCCCGTGGGCATCGACGTCGAAAACAGTTGATGCGGCGTCCCGAGCTGCACACCGCCGGCGGTGAGACCCACGTCGACGGCCATCAGCGCCTGCGAGTCTTCGGTGGGCGTCACGTAAAACAATTCCCTGCCGTCCGCGCGCCACCGCGGCGCACGGCCCCCGGACGTCGACACCTGCCACTTTCCACCGGAGGGGGGAAACGCCTGCACGTACACCTCCAGCCGGCCCGATTCCGCCGATTGGTACGCGATCCATCTGCCGTCGGGCGAGAACTGCCCCGACGTGTCGGCGAACGGCGTCTGGACGACGAGCATCGGCTTGGGGTCGCCGCTGAGCGGCCAAGCCCAGATATCGTCGCTGTCGTTCAGATCGATCTCCGAGTACAATAGGTAGCGGCCGTCCGGACTCCAGTCACTCAGTACTTTGCTGGGGCCGCCGCTCGTGATCGGCTGTTCAGTGCCCAGGCCGCTCGCGTCCTTCCGGTACAGTTGGTACGTACCGCTGCGGTTCGAAGAAAACGCAATCTGGTCGCCGCGGGGCGACCATGCGGGCCACGTTTCACGTGCCGCGTCGAAGGTGAAGCGGCTCATCGTCTGCCGCGCCGTGTCGAACACCCATTGATCGTCGAGTCCCGCCGGATCGCGGCGGCCGACGGCAACGCGGCCACCGTCGGGCGAGATCCGAAGCGACGAATACACCTGTTCGGGGCCTGCCTCGGCCAGCACACGCCCGTCCCTCGCCATCCAGACCAGCCTCGCACGATCCCGCGCGCTTCCCCCGCTGCGGAACATCAGCACGCGGGCATCGGCGGCCCAGAAGGAGGCCCATCGATTGTTGTTGGCAACGGTGAGATCGGTGGCCACCGGCACCGGTTCTCCCAGGAGCGCCATGCTCCCGGGGTCAAATGCCTGCGCCATCAACGTCGTGTCGCGCACGAACAGCAGCCGGTCGGGGTCGCTGCCAGCGCCAGCGGCATACACCCCCTTGAACGGCGTCGTCAGGAGCTGACGTCGATCCTGCGGGCGGGAGAGCGAGCTCACCCAGAGGCCGGTTGTCTTCGGATCATTGTTGGCGACGCTGAGATACAGAAACCGATCGCCGTCGGGCAGGAATTGTGGAAACAGCTGGATGCGCGACTGGCCGGACGAGACGTCCTCCACGATCAGCGAGGGGGGGCCGCCAGCTGCCGGGACCGTGTACAACCCGCCCCGGATAGCGAACAGCAGCACGCCCTGGCCGCTCCACGTGCCACCACCGGCGCCGCCAGGCGCGTCCGCGAGCGTGAACGCCGTGCCACCGGCCAGATCAAGGCGCTTCAGCTTCCCGTCACTGAAGAACGCGATCGCCGAGCTGTCAGGAGACCAGAACGGAGAGTCGGCATTCGTCGTGCCTGGCAGCGGCCGTGCCACGAGGCTGTCGATCGGTCGCACATACAACAGGTTCGCCCGGTCTCTTCCGCTGTATGCGCTGAACACGACGGACGTCCCGTCCGGAGAGACCGAGGCGCCGGTGAAGAGGTACCGGAACGTGTCCGCCGGAGACGGGCCAACGGTGAACTGTACCGCACGAAGCTCCGGCACCGGTCGCGTCAGCGACCACACGGCCACGCCCACCGACATCACCAGGGCGATTGCCGCCAGCGCCCAGGGTGCCCACGACGACGTCGCTGCCCGCCTGACAGGCGCGCCGGCCTCCCGATGGTCCTCGATCAGCCGCCACGCATCGCCGATATCGCGAAGGCGCTTCCGCGGGTCCTTCTCGAGACAACTCTCGAGTAGCGTCCGGACTTGCGCCGGCACACCGGCCCACTCGGGCTGCGCTCGAATGACCGCGGCGAGCGTCTCGCCCACATCGTCGCCGTCGAACGCGCGCCGCGCCGTCAGCATCTCGTAGAGCACGCATCCGAACGCCCAGATGTCGCTCCGCTTGTCCGCGGCCCTCCCCTTCGCCTGCTCGGGTGCCATGTACGCTGCCGTGCCCAGCAGCATGCCGACGCCCGTTATCATCGCCGGCGAGGTGAGCGTCGGCGAGTGCGACAGCGCGACTCCGCGCATGCCGCCGGCGGCGGGCTCGACCGCCTTGGCCAGTCCAAAGTCCAGCACCTTGGCGGTGCCATCGGGGCGGATCTTGATATTGGCCGGCTTGAGGTCCCGATGGACGATCCCCTGCTCGTGCGCCGCTTCGAGCGCCTCGGCGATCTGCCTGGCGATGGGCAGCGCGTCATCGAGCGCCATTGGCCCACGCGCGATGAGGTCGGCGAGGGTCGGCCCTTCGACCAGCTCCATCACCAACGCGGTGGTGCCGTCCGAGCGTTCCAGGCCGTAGATCGCCGCGATCTGTGGATGATTCAGCGACGCAAGGACTTCGGCTTCGCGCTGAAACCGCGCCAGCCGCTCGGCATCGGCGGCCACCGCCTCCGGCAGCACCTTGATCGCGACGTCGCGTTTCAGGCTGGTGTCGGTCGCTCGATAGACCTCGCCCATGCCGCCCGCGCCGATCTGGACGGAAATCTCGTACGGGCCGAGGCGGGTGCCGGGGGCGAGCGCCATCCGCAGGGCATTTTACGGGATACGAAGCCTTCGAACCTGAACCTCCAGAACCTACAATTTGTCCGCCGTGAAAATCGACGTGTTCAACCACTTCTTCCCGAAGGCCTTCTTCGAACGCTACATCGCCGGCGGGGCGGCGGGGAAGGACATGGGGAAGCGGATGGCGAGCGTGAAGGCCGCCGTCGATCTCGACGAGCGCTTCCGGCTGCTCGACGAGTTCGGCGACGTGCGGCAGGTGCTGACGATTGCGCAGCCGCCGCTCGAGGCGATCGCCAACCCGGAGACGTCGCCGGTGCTGGCGCAGATGGCCAACGACGGCCTGGCTGAGCTGGTGGCGAAGTACCCGGACCGGTTCATCGCCTTCGGCGCGTCGCTGCCGCTGAACAACACCGACGCGTGCCTGCGGGAGATCGAGCGCTCGGTCGAACAGCTCGGCGCGCGCGGCGTGCTCGTCTACACCAACGTCAACGGCGCGCCGCTCGATCGGCCGGAGTTCCAGCCGATCTTCGACGAGGTCGCCCGGCGCGACCTCGTCGTCTTTCTTCACCCGGCCCGCGGGTCGAGGTTCGCCGACTACAGCACGGAAGACAAGTCGCTCTATGAGATCTGGTGGATGCTCGGCTGGCCGTACGAGACGAGCGCGGCGATGTCGCGGCTCGTGTTCTCGGGCCTCTTCGATCGCCACCCGGGCATCAAGATCCTCACGCATCACATGGGCGGGATGCTGCCGTACTTCGCGGGCCGCGCCGCGCTCGGCTGGGACCAGCTCGGCGTGCGCACCTCCGACGCGGACTACGTGTCGCTGCGCCAGTCGATGAAGAAGCGGCCGGTGGACTGCTTCCGCGAGTTCTACGCGGACACGGCGCTCTTCGGCGGCGCCTCCGCCACCGCGTGCGGCCTCGACTTCTTCGGTGCCGACCGGTGCCTCTTTGCCAGCGACACGCCGTTCGAGCCGTCGCCCGGCATCTTCATCCGCGAGACGATTCGCGCGATCGACAGCCTTGGCCTGACCGACGACGACAAGGACAGGATCTACCGGCGGAACGCGGAGCGCCTCCTCAAAATCGAGATATACTCGGCCCCTCGTTGACTGGTATGTCAGACAACCGGTTTCTTGCGGCGTTCGGCGCGCTCGCCGTCCTCGTCTCCGCCGCGTGCGGTTCCGCGCCCGCGCCCGAGCGCGCGCGCAAGACCGTCAAGGTCGGCATCATCCTCACGTATTCCGGAGCGGAAGCGTCCATCGGCGAGGCCATCGACCGCGGCGCCGAGCTCTTTCTCCGGGTCAACAAAGAGACGCTGCTCCCGGACATCGACATTCAGGTGATCAAGCGCGACGAGACCGGGCCGTCGCCCGACATCGCGCGCCGCCTCGCGCAGGAGCTGCTCGTGCGCGAGCAGGTGCAGATCCTGACCGGCGGCCAGTGGACGCCGAATGTCGCCGCCATCGCGCCGCTCGTCACCGAAGCGGGCGTCCCCTACGTCGTCATGTCGAGCGGCACCGCCAGCACGACGCGGCTGTCGCCCAACCTCGTGCGCGTCGGCTTCACGCAGTGGCAGCACAGCTACCACCTCGGTAAATGGGCGGCCGCCAACGGCATCACGCGCGTCACGACGCTGGTGAGCGACTACGCGTCGGGCGTGGACGCGGAGGACGCGTTCACCGCCGGCTTCACCGAGGGCGGCGGCGCCGTCGTCAGCAAGATCCGCGCGCCGCTGCGCAGCGCCGACTACGTGCCGTTCCTCGAGCGCATCCGCCGCGAGAAGCCGCAGGCGCTCTACGCGTTCAACCCCGGCGGCCCTGAAGCCACGCGCTTCATCAAGGCGTACGACGACCTCGGGCTCGCGGACGCGGGCATCCGCCTGATCGGCCCGGCGGCCATCGTCCCGGACGATGAGCTGAAGAACATGGGGGAGGCGGCGCTGGGGGTGATTTCGTCGGGACACTATTCGGCGGCGGCGGATCGGCCGGCGAACGCGGCGTTCATCCGTGCGTGGCGTGAGGCGTACGGTGAGGCGAGCGTCCCCAGCGTGTTTGCGATCGGCGGCTGGGACGGCATGGCGGCCATCGTCGAGGTGATCCGGCAGCAGAACGGCGACATCACGCTCGCGCGCAGCCAGGAGATCCTGAAGAACTGGAGCAACCCCGAGAGCCCGCGCGGCCCGGTGGAGATCGATCCCGCCACCCGCGACGTCGTCCACAACATCTACATCCGCCGCGTCGAGAAGACCGGCGACGGCCTCCGCAACGTCGAGTTCGCCACCATCCCCGCGGTGAAGGACCCCTGGAAAGAGCTCCACCCGGATGCGGGAGCTTCTTGATCTTCTCGTCTCGCTCGCCTTCTACGGCACCGCCTACGGCACCGTTCTTTACTTCCTCGCGGTAGGCCTGTCCGTCACGCTCGGGTTGATGCGGTTCATCAACCTCGCGCACGGCGTGTTCGCGATGGCGGGCGGCTACCTGACGGTGACGCTCATGTCGCGGGCGGAGGTGCCGTTTCTGCCGAGCGTCGCGGTGGCGGTGGTGGCGGTGACCGCGTTCGGCATGCTGCTCGAGCGGACGCTGTGCCGGCGCTTCTACAGCGCGCCGATCCTCGACCAGGTGCTCTTCTCGATCGCGCTGATCTTCATGTCGATCGCGATCGCGCGGTACATCTACGGTCCGCTGGCGCAGCCGATCGAGCTGCCCGCGTGGCTGTCGGGCCGCATCAGCATCGGCATCGGCGTGTTTCCGGCCTACCGCGTCTTCCTCATTGCCATCGGCCTGCTGCTGGCGGTCGCGATCTGGTTCGGCATCGAGCGCTCGCGCTTCGGCGCCTCCGTCCGGGCCGCGGTTGACAACCGCCAGATGGCGGAGTCGGTGGGCATCAACGTCAACCGCGTCTTCACGATCTGCTTCGGCCTCGGGACGGGGCTTGCCGCGCTGGGCGGGAGCCTCGGCGCGGACCTGCTGCCGATTCACCCCGCGTACCCGAACGACTTTCTCGTCTACTTCCTGATTGTCGTCGCCGTCGCCGGCATGGGGAACATCGGCGGCGCGTTTGCGGTCGCCCTCGGCTTCGGCATCGTCGACACGATCGTCCGCTACTACCTGCCCGACCTCGGACGCATCCTGATGTTCCTGCTGGTGATGGCCGTGCTCTTCCGCAAGCCGCACGGCTTCGCGCCCCGCGTTCACGCGTGACGAAGACGCGCGTCCTCGACGCGGCGGTCGTCGTCGCGCTGGTGCTGTATCCGCTGCTGCTGCCGGGCTATCTGGACCTCGGCACGCGGATGATCGTCATGGCGCTCTTTGCGATGTCGCTGGACCTGCTCGTCGGCTACTGCGGGCTGGTGACGCTCGGGCACGCGGCGTTCTTCGGCGTCGGCGCGTACAGCGCCGGCATCCTGGCCATTCGCGCCTCCGCGGATCCGCTGACCGGCCTCCTCGCCGGCGGCGTCGCGGCCGCGATCCTGGGGCTGCTCGCGGGCACGGTGCTGCTGCGCAGCCGGCGGCTGACGCTGATCATGTTGACCCTGGCGACCGTGCTCATCGTGCAGGAGACGGCGAACCGCATGAACTGGCTCACCGGCGGCGCCGACGGCCTGCAGGGCATCGACATGGATCCGGTGCTGGGGCGCTTCGCGTTCGATCTCTTCGGGCGCGTCGGCTACGTCTACGCCGCGGCCGTGCTCGCGCTCGGGTTTCTCGTCTTCCGCGCGGTCGTCGACTCGAACTTCGGCAAGTCGCTGGTCGGCATCCGCGAGAACGAGCCGCGCATGCGGGCGATCGGCGCGCCCGTGGACACGCGCCTCAGGATCGCGTTCGTGATGTCCGCGGCGCTGGCGGGCATCGCGGGCGCCCTGCAGGCGCAGGTCACCGAGTTCGTCTCGCTCAATGCCGTCAGCGTCGAGTTCTCGGGCGAGATTCTGATCATGCTGATCCTTGGCGGCGCGGGCCGGCGCTACGGCGCCTTCCTCGGCGCGCCCCTGTACGTGTTCATGCAGGACTACCTCGCCAAGGAGGACCCGGCGAACTGGTACCTCTGGATCGGCGCGATGCTGATGGCGATCGTCCTGTTCGCGCCGGGCGGCCTGACGAAATGGATTGGAGCCCTCGTGGGGCGGGCGACGCATGCGTCGCCCCTCCCGGGCAGATCATGAGCGTCCTCGACGTCCGCGGCCTGTCGAAGAACTTCGGCTCGCTCGAGGTGACGCGCAACGTCAGCTTCGCGCTCGAGGAGGGCGCCCGCTGCGCGCTCATCGGGCCGAACGGGGCGGGGAAAACGACGCTTCTGAACCTGATCTCGGGCCGTCTGCAGCCGACCGCCGGCACGATCCGTGTCGCCGGCCGCGACGTCACACGCGCTCCGGAAGCGGCACGCGTGCAGGCCGGCCTCGGGCGCACGTTCCAGATCACGAGTCTCTTCCGCCGGCTGACGGTCCACGAGAACCTCGCGCTCGCCGTCCGCGAACATCAGGGCGTGGCGCGCCTGTTGTGGCCGAGCCGCCGCGTTCGCGCGCGTGTGGACGCGCGCGTCGCCGGCATCCTGACGACGCTGCGCCTCGAGGCCGACGCGCAGACACCCGTCGAGATCCTGCCGTACGGCGTGCAGCGGATGGTGGAGCTCGGCGTCGCGCTGGCGCTCGAGCCGAAGCTGCTGCTGCTCGACGAGCCGGCTGCCGGCGTGCCGCGCGACGACGTCGGCATCATCTTCGACGCCATCGCGCAGTTGCCGCCGTCGATGGCCGTGCTCCTCATCGAGCACGACATCGACGTCGTCTTCCGCTTCGCCTCGCGCATCGCGGTGCTCGTGGCCGGCGCGATCCTCGTCGAGGGAACGCCGGCCGAGATCAGCCAGCACGCCGAGGTTCGCGCCCTGTATCTCGGGGAGAGCCGTCATGGCTGACCTCCTCGAGATCGCCGGCGTCACCGCCGGCTACGGCGCGACCGTGATCCTCGAGGACGTGACGGCCGCCGTGAAGCAGGGTGAGGCGCTCGCGGTGCTCGGCCGCAACGGAGTCGGCAAGACGACGCTCATGCGGACGATGGCGGGGCATACGACGCTGCATCGCGGACGGATCGCGTTGGACGGACGGGACGTCGCGGCGCTCCCGTCCTGGAAGCGCGCGCGGCTCGGCATCGGCCTCGTCCCGCAGGAGCGGGAGGTCTTTCCGTCGCTCACCGTGCTCGAGAACATCACGGTCGCGACAGGCCTGCATCGCCGAAGCGGCGAAGCCGCGAAGGCGTGGAGCATCGAGCGCATCTTCGAGCTGTTCCCGCCGCTGGCGGACCGGCGGACCAATCTCGGCACGCAGCTCTCCGGCGGCGAGCAGCAGATGCTCAGCATCGGCCGCGCGCTGGCGCTGCAGCCGAAGATCCTGCTGCTCGACGAGCCGTTCGAGGGGCTGGCGCCGACGATTGTCGAGACGCTGGTCGCGGTGTTCCAGGAGCTGCGGCGCGCGGGGTTGTCGATCGTGCTCACCGAGCAGCACGCCCGCCTGGCGCTGGAGATGACCGATAATGCGGTCGCGCTGGTGCGAGGCCGGATCGTCGTGCGCGACAGCAGCGCGGCGCTGCTGCGCGACCCGCAGGCACTCGAGGACGTACTCACGGTCAGAGGCTAGGAGTCGAATGCAGAGGCCCATCCAGGACCTGCGCGAGTGGCTCGCGCGTGCGGATCAGATCGGCGAGCTCGTGCGCGTCGCGCAGCCGGTCGATCCCGACGAGGAGATGAGCGCGATCACGTACCTGCTGGCGAAGAAGCAGCCGTCGCCCGCGGTCCTCTTCGAGCAGCCCGCCGGCGCCAACGCGCTGGGCGCGCGCATGCTGTGGAACCTCGCCGGCCCGAGCCTGAAGCGCACCGCGATCAGCCTCGAGGAGGCGCCGGACACGCCCACCGTGGAGCTCATTCGCCGCGTCAAGGAGAAGTTCAAGACGCGCATTCCGCCGCGCGAGGTCACGCGCGCCGAGGCGCCGGTCTACGAGCACACCATCACGGGCAGGGACATCGACCTGACGACCTTGCCGATTCCGCGGCACTGGCCGCTCGACGGCGGCAAGTACGCAGGCACGGGCGACGCCGTCATCACGAAGGATCCCGACAACGGGTACCTCAACGTCGGCACCTACCGCATGATGCTGCAGGGGACGTCGCAGGTCGGGCTGTATCTCTCGCCCGGCAAGGACGCGCTGCTGCACATCCAGCGCTCGTGGCAGAAGGGCGAGCCGATCCACGTGGCCGCGGCGTGGGGCATCGACCCGCTGTTCATGCTCGTCGGCTCGCAGAAGTTCCCGAAGGACATCTCCGAGTACGAGTACGCCGGCGGCGTGAAGGGCGAGCCGATTCCCGTCGTGCGTGGCACGACGACGGACCTGCTGATTCCGGCGAACGCGGAGCTGGTGATCGAGGGGACGATCGACGTCAACTCGACGAAGGCGGAAGGGCCCTTCGGCGAGTTCACCGGCTACTACGGCAAGCCCGAAGCCGCGGCGCCGCTCGTGGACGTCACCGCCATTCACTACCGCTCGAACCCGATCATCACCAACGCGCTCATGGCCGACTACCCGTCGTGCGAGCAGAGCGGCTTCTTTGCCGTCCTGCGCGCGGCGCGCATCTGGAACGACATCGAGAAGCTCGGCGTCCCCGGCATCATGGGCGTCTACTCCCATCCGGCGGCGGCGGGCGGCTTCGGCATGACGATCGTCAGCCTCGAGCAGAAGTATCCCGGCCATGCGGCGCAGGTGCTCGCGCTGGCCGCGCAGGTGCCGGGCGGGGCGTACTTCGGCAAGTTCATCATCGCGGTGGACGAGGACGTGGACCCGACCGACACCGACCAGGTGATCTGGGCCCTGTCCACGCGCTGCAATCCGGTCGATGCGATCGAGATCCTCCGCAACACGTGGAGCACCGGCCTCGACCCTGCGCAGAATCCGCCCGAGAAGCGGCTCTACGGATCCAAGGCCCTCATCAACGCGTGCAAGGAGCACCGGCACCTGAAGACGTTCTCGAAGCGCAGCCTGCTGCGCAAGAGCGTCTACGACAAGGTTGCCGCACGGTGGAAGGATCTGGGTCTCCCCGGTACTGCGCCCGGCGTGGCGGCGTATGAGCCGGAACCTTGATACGACCCGTGTATGGGGTCTGACCCCATGAGTGGTCTGACCCCCGAGCTGATGGATCGCCTGCGCGGCGACGGGGTGGAGACGCTCGCGCACCAGGCGATCGTGCTCTGCACCATCGGCGAGCAGGGCTGGCCGCACCCGGCGATGCTCAGCTACTACGAGGTGGCCGCCGCCGATGCCCGCACGCTGCGCCTTGCGGTCTACAAGGACAGCCGCACCTGCGCCAACCTGCGCGACCGCGGGAAGGCGACGCTCATCCTCACCGACGAGCGGCTGGCGTGCTACATCAGAGCCTCCGTCCGCGACGTCGCGCCGGCCATGGAGTCGGCGCCGTACAACGCGCAGGTCGAGCTGGACGTGCAGCAGGTGACGTTCGACGAACCGCCCCCGGATCTGGAACCGGGCGCGTTCGTGCTCGGCGGCATTACCTACGCTGCACGTACAGGTGACGCGCTGGCGCGCGCCCGCCGCGTTCTTGCGGAACTGCGTCGAATGTGATATTTCACACCCGCCTTCCTGGGAGATCTTCATGCGTAAGCTTCTCTGGGCGTTGCTGTTGCTTGCTCCGCCGCCCGCATGGGCGCAGGTCGACTTGTCCGGCGAGTGGGCGCCGATCCGGGCCGAAGATCACACCCCCAACCCGAACGTGCTCCCCGGCGACTACGTCGGCCTCCCCATGAACGACGAATCGCGGATGCGCGCCGACAGCTGGTCGGCCTCCGACTGGACGCTGCCCGAGTGGCAGTGCCGGCCGCACCCGGCCGGCTACATCACGCGCGGACCGTCGCAGTTGAGCATCACCAAGACCGTCGATCCGGTCACGCGCCAGGTCACCTCCTGGAACATGGAGTGGCTTCGCTCGGTCGAGCACGTGGTCTACATGGACGGCCGGCCGCACCCGTCGGAGTACGCACCGCGGAGCTGGGGCGGGTTCTCGACCGCGGAGTGGGTGGGCGACACGCTCACGATCTCGACCTCGCACGTCAAGGAGAGCTACATCCGCCGCTCCGGCGTCTTCCGCAGCGACAAGGCGAAGCTGACGCAGTTCCTCACCCGCCGCGGCGACATCCTGACGTGGGTCGTCATCACGCACGACCCGGTCTACCTCACCGAGCCGCTCATTCGCAGCACCGAGTACCGGCTGCAGCCGCGCCAGATCCTTCCGCCGTACCCGTGCACGGTGGTCGCGGAAGTCGATCGGCCGCGCGGCGTCGTGCCGCACTGGCTGCCGGGGGAGAACGGCGGCGTGGGCGACTACGCGAAGTACTACAAGATTCCGTTCGAGGCGAGC
>Ga0194131_10004181_pt1 | contig 22032 bp, 18 predicted proteins | sample TA2KigO120mmetaG_FD_148631 | JGI IMG/M metagenome (GOLD analysis project Ga0194131, IMG submission 148631) | Freshwater microbial communities from Lake Tanganyika, Tanzania - TA2015053 Kigoma Offshore 120m | ecosystem: Environmental > Aquatic > Freshwater > Lake | place: Tanzania: Lake... | reverse complement strand
ACGACCGACGCGAGCGAAAAGACCACCCTCGGCCATCCGTCCGGCCTCTTCGTGCTGTTCTTCGCCGAGCTGTGGGAGCGCTTCTGCTACTACGGCATGCGCGCGCTGCTTGCGCTCTACATCGCGCAGCAGTTCTTCTCCACGCTGAACGGTGAGGAGGCGCAGGCGCAGGCCTCGGCGAGCTACGGCGGATTCACCGCGCTGGTGTATGCGCTCGGCATCTTCGGCGGATCGATCGCGGACCGGGTTCTCGGCTACCGCCGATCGATCGTGATGGGTGGCCTTTTCATGGCCGCGGGCGAGTTCCTGCTGATGATTCCGCAGGGCACCTATCTCGGGTTCGACCAGAAACAGGTGTTCTTCTTCGGCCTGGCGCTGCTGATCGTCGGCAACGGCCTGTTCAAGCCGAACATCTCGAGCCTCGTAGGCAAGCTCTACAAGCAGGGCGACCCGCGCCGCGATGGCGGTTTCACCATCTTCTACATGGGCATCAACATCGGCGCGGCGATCGCCCCGGTGTTGTGCGAACGCTTCGCCTCGTATATGGGCAGCGAGGGCCAACCGGACTACCGCTACGGCTTCGCGCTGGCGGGAGCCGGCATGCTCCTTGGCCTCGTGTGCTTCGGAGCCTTCACCAAGGTCCTCGGAGACAAGGGACTCGCCCCAGAGGGCAAGGAAGGTTTCGGACCGATCGTGATGGTCGCACTCGGCGGCCTGATTGTGGCACCGGGCGTGTTCATGCTGCTTGCACTGCGTGACAACGTCGTCGGCTACATCCTCTACGCCAGCTTCGCGGTGATCGTCGCCTTCCTGGTCTCGGTGGGAATGCGCGAAGAACGCGAAGGAAGGGAGCGACTGTTCGCGCTCGTGCTGATGCTGATCCTGAACTGCGTGTTCTGGATGGGCTTCGAGCAGGCCGGAAACTCGCTCAACTTCTTCGCCAAGAAGCAGCTCGACCCGCTCTCGGTCGGAAGTTGGACCATGCCTCCCGAGTGGTGGCAGTCCGTGAACGCGGTCCTGATCGTGCTGTTTGGACCTGTGTTCTCGTGGCTGTGGGTCGCGCTCGACCGCAAGGGCAAGAACCCGTCGATCCCGGCCAAGTTCGGCCTCGGCTTCCTCGGCATGGGCTTGGGCTTCCTCGTGATCAACCAAGGCATCGGCGCCGCGACTTCCGCGGGCTTGGTGGCCTGGTACTTCCTGCTCGGGCTCTACATCGTGCACACGCTGGGCGAGCTCTGCCTCTCCCCCGTCGGCCTCTCGATGGTGACGAAGCTCGCGCCCGCGCGCATGACCGGCATGGTCATGGGCGCTTGGTTCATCTCGATCGCGACGGGCAATTTCCTCGCCGGGGAAGTCTCGACCATGGCCGCCAAGAAAGCTGGCGCCGCGGTCGACGCTCTCGGCAAGGTCCAGGCCTACGGCGAGGTCTTCACGCTGATGGTCTACGTCGGCGTCGGCGTCGGCGTCGGCGTCATCGTCCTGTCGGGGCTGATCAACCGCTGGATGCACGGCGTCAAGTGATCCGATGAGCCCGCAGGGACGATCGTTGTACGCCGAGCACATCGCGGCTCGGCAGCGGACGACGGAGGCGGCGCTGGCGGAGTGCGGGTACGACGCGCTCGTGCTCTCCAGCGGCGCGCCGTTCACCTACTTCGCCGACGATCAGGAGCCGCCGTTCCACGAGAACGGGCACTTCGCCCACTGGGTTCCGCTGCGCGGGCCGCACCATGTGCTAGTGGTGCGGCCGGGCACGAGGCCGCGGCTCGTGCGCGTGGCGCCAGAGGATTACTGGTACGAGCAGGCACCGCTCGGCAGTCCGTTCTGGGCGGATGACTTCGACTTGCAGGAAGTCGGCACGACGGACGCGGCGTGGAAGCTCGGACTCACGGGCAAGCGCGTCGCGTACATCGGCGATGAGACGGCCCGTGCGCTGGCGGCCGGAATCGCGGCCGAGCACCACAATCCGGCGTCGCTCGTCGCTCGCCTCGACTGGGAGCGCGCGTACAAGAGCGAGTACGAGGTTGCGTGCATGGAGGAGGCCGAGAAGATGGCCTCCTGGGGCCACCGCGCCGCGCTCGCCGCCTTTGACTCCGGCGCGAGCGAGCTCGAGATCCACCACGCCTACCTCGCCGCCGTGCGCTGCACGGAAGCCGAGCTTCCCTACGGCACGATCATCGGCCACGACGAGAAGAGCGCGATCCTGCACTACACAGGCAAGCGCACCAAGCGCGACGGCCGCGTGCTCCTGATCGACGCCGGCGCGCGCCACTTGGGCTACTGCTCGGACATCACCCGCACATGGACGCGCAAGGACTGCGACTCGCGCTTCCCTCTCCTCGCGCGCGGCATGGACAAGCTGCAGCTCGAGTTGTGCGCCAAGGTCGTACCGGGCCTGCCCTATCCCGACCTGCACGCCGCGGCCCACGTGCTCATCGGCGACCTGCTGCACGAGCTCGGCGTGCTCAAGGTCCGCGGCGAGGAGGCCTTCGACGAAGGCCTGACGAGTCCCTTCTTTCCCCACGGGCTCGGCCACTTCCTCGGCATCCAAGTGCACGATGTCGGCGGCCGTCAGAAGGACCCGACCGGCGGCATCCTGCCTCCGCCGCCGAAGTCACCGTTCCTCCGGACGACGCGCAAGATCGAAGAACATCAGGTCTTCACGATCGAGCCGGGTTGCTACTTCATCGAGATGCTGCTGCGCCCCCACCGCAACGGCCCCAAGGCGCACTGCTTCGACTGGAAGCAGATCGACGAGCTCGCGGAGTTCGGCGGCGTGCGCATCGAGGACAACGTGCACGTCACGGCTGCGGGGCAGGTCAACCTGACGCGCCCGCACATCTAGCTCCGCGCGCCGGCCCATGAAGCTGCTCTTCCTGCACGGGCTCGAGTCGAATCCGAGCGGCACGAAGGCGGTGTGGCTGCGCGAGCGCTACGGCGCGAGCGTGCCGGCGCTCGACACGTCCACGTGGGAGCGGGCGCGCGCGCAGGCCGAGGCCGCGGTGCGCGAATTCGAGCCCGATGTGCTCGTCGGCTCGAGCTTCGGCGGCGCGCTCGCCGTGTCGCTTTTGTGCGACGGCGTCACGAACGCGCGCACCGTGCTGATCGCTCAAGCTGCGGCGCTGCTAGGCAAGGGCGAGCGCCTGCCCGAGGGCACGCGCGCCATCGTGCTCCACGGCACCGCCGACGACGTCGTGCCGATCGAAGGCTCGCGCACGCTCGTCGGCAAGTCCGGCCCCGGGGTGCGCCTGTGGGAGATCGAGGGCGGCGACCATCGCCTCAACTCGACGCTCGAAGACGGCACGCTCGCGCGCGCGATCGAAGCCGTGCAGGCGCTTCCCTAGCGTTCCGAGAGCGCGTCGCTCGACCGACCGGGCGCGCGCCGCCCGAGCCACGCCGCGAGACCGCCCCAAGCGCACGCGAAGGGCAGCGCGACCAGCGCGACCGTCCCCAGCGCCGCCGTGCCCTGCACCCACGCGCTCGCCACGTCCCCGCCGCGGAACGCGAAGGTGTCGAGAAAGCTCTTCGCCTTGTATGTCTCGCGCGGCTCCATGCCCGCGAACAGCGACTCGCGCGCCGGCCTCATCAGCGAGTGGCTCAACGCCTTCCACAGCACCAGCGCGACCGTCAGCAGCCCGAGCGCGCCGAACCCCAGCGCCGCGTGCACGCCGAGCAGGGAGAGCGCGAGCACGCCGAACGCCGGCAGCACGAGCAGCGCGGCGCCCACGCCGAAACGGTGCATGACCCGCGAGGCGATGAACAGCTGCACGAACAATGTCGTGCCCTGCACGGCGCTCTCGGTCCACGCGAAGTACTCCGACCGCGCAGCGCTGCCATCGAACTCCCGCGCCGCGAGGAAGTTCTGCTGTAGCGCGAGCACCGACTGCAGCACTCCGTGCAGGAATGTGAACGCCGCAACGGCCTGCAGGTAGGGTCGCGAGAGCACCAAGGAGAGCCCCTCGCTCCATGTCCCGCCCAGCGAGCGCTCGGGCTGCTCCGACGCCGCGCTCGCGGCCCCACAGCGGCGCACGAGGGCCAGTCCGAACCAGACCGCGAGCTCGAGCACCAGCGCGGCTGCCAGTACGAGCACCAGCGCGCACATGCGCTCCGCATCGGCATCGGTGTCCGACTTCGCCCAGCGCGACACAGCACCGGTCGTCGACGAGCCCACGATCGCGCCGAGAGTCCCGCCCACCGACACGAGCCCGAACAGCCGACGCGCGCCCGCGCTGTCGAACGAGTCGGCGAGCAGCGCCCAGACGATCGATACGAGGAACACGTTGGTGACTGCGTGCACGACATAGAACGCGCGTGCCACGAACACCGCGAGATCTCCTTCTGCGCTCGCGATGGCGGGCACGAAAGCCAGCCAGAGGCAGGCCACGCTGCGGAATGTGAGTGCGAAGAAGCGTCGGCGAGGAAGCCGCGAGGTCGCGTGCGCGAACGCAAGGCTCGCGACCATCGTGCCGACGAGCGTCACTCCCCACAGGTACACGAGGCTCTCCGCGCCACCGACGAGCGCGAGCGCATCGCGCAGCGGACGCAGCAGAAAGATCGAGAACAGCACGCAGAAGAACACGCCGACCGCGAGAGCCACCTGCGCGCGCTCCTCGCGCCGCACGACGAGCAGCGCACCGAGTCCGCCCTGTGTCGCGCTCAAGCCTCGCCTCGAATCGACTCGCGCGTGGCGAGCGCGTCCGCGAGCGCGCGCACATCGTGAGTGCGGATCCAGTCGACACCCTGCTCCGCACACCACAGCTCCGCCGCCAGCGTTGCCGGCCCGCGCTCCTGCACGCCGCGCACCGGGCGCACGCCGAGGAACGACTTGCGCGAGACACCGAGGCACAGCGGCAGTCCGAGCGCGCGCAGCTCTCCCACGCGCCGCAGCACCTCGAAGCTCGGCCCCGGAGCGCCCGACAGGAAGAACCCCATGCCGGGGTCGAGCAAGAGGCGCGAGCGAGCGACGCCGGCGCGCTCGCAGGCGGCGATGCGCTCCTCGAAGAACGCAAGCAGACGCGCGATCCAGTCCGCTTCCGACGGCGCGGAGCGCTCGGCGCGCGCCGCGCCCGAAGTCGAGTGCATCAGGATCACGCTGCAGTCGGAGTGCGCGAGCAGCGCGAGCAGGCGCGCGTCGCGCAGCGCCGTGATGTCGTTGATGGCGTGTGCCCCGAGTTTGAGCATCGCTTGCGCGACCTCGGGCTGGTGTGTGTCGATGCTGACCCGCAAGCCGTGGGCCAAGAGCCCCGCGACGACCGGTGTGAGACGCTCGATCTGCGTCTCGAGGGCCACATCCGCCGCATCGGGGTGACTCGACTGCGCGCCGATGTCGACCATCGCCGCACCGTCGCGGGCGAGCTGCAAGCCGTGCTCCAGCGCCCGCGCGGGGTCGAGGAACCGCCCGCCGTCCGAGTAGGAGTCGCTCGTGATGTTCAGGATGCCGAGGATTGCCGCCGCCATCGTCGCCGTGACTCTACGCTGCGCGCAGCACGCTTGCGCAGGGTACAACCATGGCAGCGATCCTCGTCATGACCTCCGCCGCGCAAGCCCCCACCGCCCGCACGCTGCCGTTCACCGCCCCGTGGCTGCTCGCGCCCATGGAAGGCGTGACCGAGCCCTGCTTTCGCGACCTTGTGCTCGCGCGCAACCAGCCAGAGCACTTGGGCGGAACATTCACCGAGTTCGTGCGCGTCCACGCCGCCCCCGTGCCCCGTGCGATCGTGCGCCGCCACATCGGTCCCGCGCGCCATCCCCAGCCCGTCGGCGTGCAGTTGATGGGCAACGACCTCGAGCGCCTCGCCGCGACCGCGCGCAACGCCGTGGCGGCCGGAGCGCCGCTCGTCGACCTCAACTTCGGTTGTCCGGCCAAGGGCGCGATCGCGGGTTGCGCGGGCTCGGCGTTGCTGAAGGATCCGGCCGCTCTCGAGCGCGTCGTGCGCGCCGTCGCCAGCGCCGTCTCGGTGCCCGTGAGCGCCAAGATCCGCGCCGGGTACGACGATGCGAGCCATGTCGAGGAGCTCGCCCGTGCGGCCGAGCAGGGCGGCGCAGCGATGCTCACCGTGCACTGCCGCACGCGCGCGGAGGGCTACTGCCGCGAAGTCGACTGGACGCGCATCGCGCGCGCCGCGAGCGCGGTGTCGATCCCGGTGTGCGGCAACGGCGGCATCCTGACCCACGGTGACTTCGAGCGCCTGCGCCGCGTGACCGGCGCGCGCTTCGCGATGGTCGGCCGTGGTGCGCTCGCCGATCCGTGGATCTTCAGCGGTCGGAGCGTGACACGCGGCGAGGCCGCGCGTTTCCTCGTCGACTACGCGCACCTGATGCGCGAGCGCAAGGGCTGGCCGGGCGGCGGCATCGCCGCGCGCGTGAAGCAGCTCCTGCGCTACTGGACGGCCGGCGGCTTGGTCGAGAGCGAAGAGCACCGTCTCGCATGGCTGCGCGAGCAGGATGGCGAGGCACTGCTCGGTCGCTTGCGCGCGCTCGCCGCGCAGGCGTGACGCAAGACAGGCGAGCGCGCGAGCCGCGAAGCCCTCAGCTGCGCAGCGCCGAGAGCATGCGCGAGAGCAGCGATCCCTTGCGCGGCAGCGCCTCGAAGCGCCCGCAATCGCCACGCACATTGAGCTTCTCGTGGTCGCCGGGGATCTCCTGCGCCTGATGCACGCGCTCGGAGAGCTTCTGGTCCATGTGCTGCGGTTGGTAGCAGCCGGTGCGGCGCTTCCAGACCGTGTCACCGGGGAACGAGCGGAACCACTGGCAGTCCTTGCAATCGACCATCGGGAAGAGGGCCCTCCGAGCCCCTGAGGCGCGCACTTTCCCGCCGCGTGGCTCGCAGTTCAAGCCCTGCGACGCGTCCCTCGCCGCCCGCCGCCCTCGCCGCGTGGGCTGCGGCTGTCGAAGCCCTTCTTGTTGGCATCGAAATCGGGCTCCATCATCCCCGCCACGCGTCGCTCGACCTCGCGCAGCTCGAGCGGGAGGCGCCGCGCCTCGACTCGGAAGATCTCGAGCCCCTGCGCGCGCGCGACGCGCTCGCGCTGCGTGCGCCCGTCGGGCGCGTCCTCCCACACTGCCTTGCGCGGCCGCCACTCGAACAGTTGCCCCGCGTTCTCGTGCGCGTAGCGCGCGTACTCGGGGTTGTCGGTCTGGAACACGAACAGCCCACCCTCGCGCAGCGCGAGCCAGATCGCGAGCAGAGTGCGCGGGCTGAGCTGGCGCCTTGGGATCTTGGCGCGGTCGTAGTAGGGCTGCGGGTGGTAGAGGTGCACTTCGTCCAGCGAGGCCGGTTCGACGCGCTCGCAGATGAACTCGCTGGCGTCGCCCCACGCGAACTTGACATTGGTGAGTCCGCGCTGCCCGGCGCGCAGGCTGCCCATGCGCACGGAGGGCGGCACCAGCTCGACGCCGAGGTGGTCCGTGTCCGGCCGCGCGTACCCGGACTGGATCAGAAACAGGCCGTTGCCGCAGCCCAAGTCGACCACGCGCCGCGCACTGCGACCGAAGGCCGCTTCCCAGTCGAAGCGCACGCGGGGTTCGCCGAGGCCCACGCGCGTGCGAGTCCAGCGCTCGCGCTCGAGCACCTCGCCCGGACACTCGTCCTCCGGCTCTCCGCCCCGCGGCGCGGCTGCATGCGTCTGCATCGTGCCGCCCAAGGTACTGCACGAGCGGCGCCGACGGGTCGAGGACGCCCCAACACCTCCCCGGCCCGGAAGCGCCGCAAACTCGCGGGCCGCGTTCGGCGTACGCTCCGCGTTCGAGCTTGCACCGACCCCCTCGAGCCCTCACCCTAGCCCCATGAAGCCCGCCGACCACCCTTTCGCCAAGCTCAGCCCCCTCGCGGTGCGCCTTCCGGCGCTGTGGATCCTCGGCGTGTCGCTGATCAAGCTGGTCGCCGGCTCGCCGGCGGACATCCCGGTCTTCATCCGCGAGAACCCGCTCTCGCAGGCGCTCGGCGAGGAGCTCAACTTCCAGCTGATCGTCGCCACCGAGCTCGCCTTCTCGCTGGTCGCGCTCCTCGCGCCGCGCATCGGCTGGTGGCTCGTGAGCGCGCTGCTCACGATCTTCGTCGGCGTGCTGCTCAAGCTGATCGCCGAGGGCTCGACGAGCTGCGGCTGCTTCGGTGGCGCGATCTCGCTCTCGCCCTACGCGATGCTCGCCATCGACGGCTCGCTGTTCGCGTTCCTGCTGTTCACTCGGCCTTGGCAGACGATGCCCGCGGCAGCGTTGCCGCTCGCGCGCGTCGCGCTCGGCGCGCTCGTCGGCGTCGTCACGCCCTTCGTGGCCCTGCCCCTGATCGACGGCTCGCGCAAGGCGCAGACGACGCCCTCCGGCGAGACGCCCGCGGCCAAGCCCAAGCTCCCGGTGCCGCCCGCGCTGCCCCAGCTCCCGAAGACCAACCCGAATGCCGCCAACGCGCGCCCCAACTCCGCCGACGGCTTCCTCGTGCCGAGCTTCGATGCGAGCGGCAAGTGGAAGCTGCCGGACACGCTCCCGCGCTGGGCCCGCCTGCGTCCGCCCGAGTGGATCGGCAAGTCGATCCACGACACCGACCTCGCGGTGTGGATGGACACGCGCGCCTACCCCGAGGACGGCACATGGATCCTGTACCTCGAGACCTGCTCGCACTGCGCCGACTACCTGAAGGCGCTCGAGGCGAGCTTCGGGAGCGATCCGAAGCTGTATGTGTTCGTGCGCCTCGCGACGGACAAGGACGAGACCGAGCAGGTGGTCAAGCTCAAGCCGCCCGGCGAGCAGGCCGCGCTGCCCAAGGAAGTGATGTGGGTCGTCGGGCCCGAGCTTCCCCCCTGGGAGCTCGTCCTCGAAGGCGGCGTGGTGCGCTCGGCCACGCGCCACGGCGACTAGCGTGCGCGCGCTCGTGCCTACCCTGCTCTCGCTCGCGCTGACGGCGAGCGCCTGCGAGCGCGCGAGCGCGCCCGAACGAGCAACGCCGAAGGTCGAGCACGCGACCTTCGATCCTTCGACCTGGATCGGCCGCTCGATCCACGACACTGAGCTCGCGCGCTGGACCGACACGCGCAAGCTGCCGGCGGACGCGCTGTGGGTCCTCTACCGCGTCGACTGCGACCACTGCCGCGAGCACCTGCGCGAGCTCGCCCGCGGCTTCGCCGATGCGCCGCGCGTGTTCGTGCTGCTCGCACTGCGCGAGCGGGGGGATGAGGAGCGACGCGTGGTCGACCACCTTCCTCCGGGGGAGCAGGTCGACCTCCCCGATAGGGTGCGTTGGCACGCGACCGCGCCGTGGGAGCTCGAGGTCGACGCCGCGGGCGTGGTGCGCTCGGCCGTGGCTCCGCAACCGCGCTAGCAGCAGCGCCTCAGGCCCACGCCGCGAGGTACGCGAGCCACCCGGCGCAGTTCTCGCCGCGCATGCCGCGCCGGAAGATCCCGTCGCCCTCGCCCTTGTCGCCGGCTCCTTCGAAGTAGCGCTCGACCTTGGCGAACCCGGCCTCGACGAGCAGGTCGCGCAGCTCGCACAGGGTCCACAGGCGCCAGTCGTAGCGGAAGGCCTCGAGCTCGCTGCCGTCGGGAAACTCGAAGCGGATGAAGCAGGTGTACTCGGCGGTGCCCGGCCAGTAGCGGTGCTGGTCCCACACATAGGTGAAGCCGCCGCAGCGCCGGCGCTCCTCGAGCTCGGCCGGAGCGTCGAGACCGCCGTACAGGTCGATCAGGAACAGCCCGTCCTTGGCGAGCGAGCGGCGCGTGGCCCGGAAGTAGGCGAGCAGCGTGGGCCGCTCGTGGAACACCCAATAGGAGAAGTTGAGCGCGATGCGCACATCGGGACGGCGCAGGCCGAACGCGCGCACATCGAGCTCGTGCAAGGTGAGGCGCGTGAGGTCGAGGTCTTCGCAGTTGTGCTTGAGTCCCCACGCCAGCGGCTGGGGATCGAGGTCGAAGCCTTCCGCGGTGTTCTCGCGATGCCGGCGCACCCAGTGGGACGAGATCAGCGCCGTGCCACAGAAATCCTCGCGCAGATGCCGCGGCTCGCGCCCGCGCTCGCAGCGGAAGATGCGCCGAATCAGCGCGATGTCCGTCTCGGGCGACTGCACCGCCTTCTGGTACAGCTCGTACTTGTCGGCGCTCTTGGCCGAATAGCGGTGTCGAATGCGACGGGGCATCGTGTGGAGGAGCGGAATGTCGTCGTGGCGCGGGCAGGGATCGCTCTCGCAGCGGCACTCGCCGATTCCATGCCGGCCACGGCAGGGAACTCGGTGGCGGAGCGGGACTCGCTCAGGGCGAACGCGCGGCTCGCCTTCCTGCGCGCGAGAGAACGCGTCTCTCGCGCCGCGCGTCCAGAGTTGGCCGAGGGGCAGCGCAGGGAAGTCGTCGCGGAGCGTCGCGCGCTCCGCGCGGCCGCGAGTTCCGTCGGCCCTCGCGGACTGACCGCCGCAGCGCGCAGATGCGTGGCGAGCGCGCCCGGGCTTGGTTCGTCAGGCGCCGCCGAGCGCGCGCACGATGCGCTCATTCGTCTTCGGGTCGCTGACGACCACGCGCAGCACGCCTTCGCGAGCGCGCGGCACGCTGACGACGCTCTCCGGCACGATTTGACGGAGGCGGCGCGCGACATCGTTGGGGCGCTTGCAGCGCAGGAGGATCCAGTCGCCGACTTCACTCCACATGGGGCGGATCCCGGGGATGGAGGAGAGACGGGAGTAGTAGCGGTCCTTCTCGTCGATCACGGACGCGGCCTCTTGTCCTGCCAGGGACGGCTGCGGTTGCGGTGCCGCGTCCGAGATTTGGACGAATGTCCAAATCGGCCCGGCTGCGGCGGATCCCACAGTATCTGGTGTCTTGACCCAGTTCAACCGCCAGATGTGGTTCCATCCACGGTTTTTCCACAAGCCGCCCACCCTCGCCCACCTCGAGCTCACTGGCATTCCACGGCGTCCCCCCCAGTCTGCGGTGCCTGTTGGGAACGCCAAGCGGGTCCGAAGCCGACGCTTCGGCCACTCGCTTCAGCGCCCCCATTCCCGACCCGCGCCCACTTGCGAATCAGGAGCGCGCGTAGCCGTGCTTCCAACCTTCGACGAGCGAGAGCGTCTCGGCCTGACACGAGCTCGAGAGCAGCGCGTTCGCGGCGGTCTGGGCTTGGCGCAGCGGGATGCGATCGAGCGCGCGGGCCACCTCGCGCAGCTCGCTGGGCTCGACCGACCACTCGCGCACGCCGGCACCGACGAGGAACGGCAGGTTGTGTCGCCGCACGGCCGTGACGCCGAACACGCCGAAGGGACGTTGCAGTCCTTCGCACGCGTCGACGAGCGACTTGACGCCGCGCAACACGCACGGATGCAGCGCCTCGAACCACGCGCGCAACTCGGAGTTGTCGCGATCGACGCCGAGCAGGTGCTGCGTGAGCGCGTCGAGGTTGGCGAGCACGAAGTCGGACTCGCGCGCGAGATCCTGCACGCCGAACAGCGCCGCGGCCACTTCGACGATCACGCCGATCTGCAGCTTCTCCGACATCGCGACGCCGCGCTTGCGCAGCTCGAGCTTCTCTTCGAACACGACCTCCTTCACGCGCCGCAGCTCGCCGCAGTCGGTGACGAACGGCAGCGCGACGCGCACGGGACCGCCCGCCCCCGCGCGCAGGATCGCCGCGAGTTGGCGGCGCAGCACGAGCTCGCGCGAGAGCAGCGCCCGCACGCCGACGCGACCGAGCGCCGGATTCGCCTCGCGCGCTTCGTGCAGGAACGGCAGTCCCATTCTGGAGTCCGCATGCAGCAATCGGAATGTGACGGGCGCGCCGCCCGCGGCGGAAACGACCGATGCGTAGTGCTGCGCGAGCGTCTCGTCGCTCGGCGCTTCCTTGTCGACGAGGAACAGCAGCTCGGTGCGGTACACGCCGATCGCGTCGACGCCCTGCGCGCGCGCGGCCTGCACTTCGGGCAAGTTGCCGCACGAAGCGAGCAGGCGCACCTGCGTGCCATCGGCGATGCGCGCGTCGCGCGCGCTGAAGCCGTCAATTTCCGCCACCGGCGCTTCCGCGCGCACCTCACCGTACTGCGCGCGCACGACCTCGTCGGGGTTGATGCGCGCCATGCCCTCGCTCGCGTCGACGATGGCGAAGTCGCCCTCGCGCACATTCTCGAGCAGGCCCGCGACCGCCGTGATGGTCGGGATGCGCATCGAGCGCGCGAGAATCGCCGCGTGGCTCGTGAGCGCGCCAGCCTCCGTGAGGATGCCGAGCACATGATCGCCCTGCAGGTTGAACATGTCGACGATCGACAGCTCCTTGGCCGCGAGCACATAGTCCTTGGGTTTTGGCAGCACGCTCTCGCCCTCGCCCGAGCGGCGCTCGAGGTGCCGCAGCACGCGGATGCCGACATCGCGCAGGTCGACCGCACGCTCGCGCAGCGACTCGTTCTGCACGAGCTTGAAGATGCGGTCGAAGTCCGCGATCACCTTGGCAATCGCGGCCTCGAGGCACAGCTGCTCGCCGAGGATCAGGTTCTCGACATCGGAGTGGAACACCGAGTCCTTCAGGTACGCGACATGGACATCGAGGATGCGCGCGTCTTCGGCCGGCACCTTGCCCGCGAGCTTGTCCTTGAGGTCCATGAGCTGCGCGCGCGCGTCGCCGAGCGCCTTGTGGAAGCGGTTGAGCTCGCGCTCGACGGCCTCGCGCGGGATGCGCTCGAGCGAGGCGCTGTCGAGATCGTGGTCCTTGCGGTGGATCGGACCGAGCGCGAGCCCCGGTGACACCGAAGTGCCGCGCAGCACCAGCCCTCCGGCGGAATGTCCGGGGGCATTCTCGAGGGGCACAGGGCCGCTCTGCGTGTCGCTCATGGTTCAAAGATCGTACGGAACGGCGGATTTCGATAAAGAGCGCGGGACGGGCGCGCGGCGAGATCGCAAGATGGCGCCCCACGAGCGCTCCCGTGCACCCGATCACCCGTTCCGCCCGCGTCCTGCCCCTCGCCGCGCTCCCGCTGGCCCTCGCGCTCCTCCCCATGCAGCTCTCCGCGGCCTGCGGGGACGGCCAGTCCGCCGGCGCGGCGGCCACCGTCGAGGCGACCTCGGGCTGGAAGCCGGTTCCGCCCACGGAGTGCTTCGATGTCGAAAAGGTCGTCGACGGCGACACGGTCCACATCCTGCGCGGCGGCAAGCTCGAGAAGCTGCGCCTGTCCTGCGTCGACACGGAGGAGAAGTTCGCCACCAACAGCAACGACCCGACCAAGCCCTCGACCGTGTTCGGCGAGGACTGCGCCCAGTGGGCCGCCGAGTTCTTCGCGGGCCTTGCCAAGCCGGACGAGAAGCCCAAGGTCGGACTCGTGTTCGCGGGGGAGCGCGAGGAGCGCGATGTCTACGGGCGGCTCTTGTGCCACCTGATCCTGCCCGACGGACGCAACTTCAACCTGCTGCTCGTCGAGCTCGGCAAGAGCCCCTACTTCAACAAGTACGGCAACGACCTCGTGTGCCACGAGCTCTTCGTTGCGGCGCAGTCGCGCGCGCGAAACGCGAAACGCGGCATCTGGGATCCGGCGACGAATGTGCCCAAGACCGAAGGTGCGCGCAGCGCGCGCCGTCCCTACGAGAAGTTGCTGCCGTGGTGGGACGCGCGCGCCGAGGCCATCGAGAGCTACCGCGCAGCGGCCGCCAAGGACGCCGCGCATGTGGCCGCGGCCGACATGCCGCAGGAACTCGAGCGCGCGCTGGAAACCTCCGCGAAGGGCGAGGAGGTGTCCATCTTCGGCTCGATCCAGCGCATCTTCCGCGAGGACGACGGAAGCGTGACAGTGCTCTTCCGCACCGGCGACAAGCAGCCCGCCTTCCGCGCCAAATTCGCGCGCGAGCATGTCGCGAAGTACGAGAGCCTCGGGCTGGACAAGCGCGACGACGAGGAGTTCGTGCAGAACTTCCTGTGGGTCAAGGGGCGCGTCGTGAAGGGCGCGCGCGGGTTCGACATGGCCTGCGCGGATCCCTCGCGCTGGCGCGTCGCCGGCCCGGAGCCCAAGTGACGCGCGCTGGCTAGCTCGGCACTGGCTAGCTCGGCACTGGCTAGCTCGGCACTGGCTAGCTCGGCACTGGCTAGCTCGGCGGCGGCTGCTCGCGGCGCTTGCGCGGAGCCTTCAGCGGCACGCTGAAGACGCGCTCGCGCAAGAGCGCGAGGTCCTCCGGGAGAGGAGCCTCCACCGCGAGCGGCGCTCCGGTGCGCGGGTGCGCGAACTCCAGCCGCCGCGCGTGCAATGCGACGCGCGGGAAGCGGAACGGGTCCTGCTTGAACTTGCCGTACTTGCGGTCGCCGACGAGCGGCCAGCCCGAGTGCGCGAAGTGCAGGCGAATCTGGTTGTAGCGACCGGTCACGAGCTCGACTTCAACCTCGTTGGCGGCCATCCCGCGCGCGAGCACGCGGTAGTTGGTCCGCGCCGGCTTGCCGATCGCGGAGACGCGCGCCTGCGCGCCATCCTCGAGGATCGGAAAGTTGATCGTTCCCTGCTCGTGCTTCGGTCCCATCAGGACCAGCGCCCAATAGAACTTGCGCACGGTGCGCTCGCGGAAGAGTTCTTCGAGTCCCATGCGCGTCTCCGTGTCACGCGCGAGCAGGAGCGCACCCGACACCTCGCGATCGAGCCGGTGCACAGGCGAGACCATGTAGCCCTGCTCGCGCAGGGCATCGAGCACCGTGCGCCCTTCCGCGCCCGGAGTCGGGACCGAGAGCAGGCCCGAGGGCTTGGAGACGACGAGCAGGTGCTCGTCTTCGTGCAGGATCTCGACGGCGGCGTTCATCCGGGATTTCGGCGCTCGATTGTAGAATCCCCCGCCATGAACCTCGCGCGCCGAGCTGCCGTTCTCGCGATCCTCGCTGGCGCTCTGTCCTGCACGAGTGCGTCCACGGTGTCGACCCCGCCGGTCTCGGTGCCGCAGCTCGCCGCACCTGCCCCCGAGCTCGAGCCCTACCGTGCGGATGTCGAGGCCCTAGTGCGCGAGGCCCTCGTGAACGGCCAGAGCTACGCGCTGCTCTCGGATCTGTGCCGCACGGCACCCAAGCGGCTCTCCGCGAGCGCGGGCGCGGCGCGCGCGGTCGAGTGGGGCGAGCGCACCATGCGCGCCATCGGCCTCTCCAACGTGCGTCTCGAGCCCGTGCTCGTCCCCCACTGGGAGCGCGGCGAGACCGAGTCGCTGCGCGTGCTCGATGCGGCCGGACTGCCGCAGGAGCGCCTCTCGCTTCTCGCGCTCGGCGGCAGCGTTGCGACGCCTCCCGGTGGCGTGAGCGCCGAAGTGATGGTCGTGACGAGCTTCGAAGAGCTGCGCGCCCGCGCGGCGCAGGCGCGCGGCAAGATCGTGCTGTTCAACCGCCCGATGGATCCCGCGCAGCACGACTGCTTCGCGGCCTACGGAGGCGCGGTCGACCAGCGCAGTCGCGGCGCGAGCGAGGCCTCGCGCGTCGGCGCGCGCGCCGCGCTCGTCCGCTCGATGACCATGGCGCTCGACGACCACCCGCACACCGGCGCCATGCGTTACGACATCGATGTGGAGCCGCTTCCCGCAGCCGCGCTCAGCACACTGGCGGCGGATCGGCTGGCAGCGCGCGTGGCCGCGGGCGAGCGCGTGTCCGTGAACCTGCAGCTCTCGTGTCGCACGCTGCCCGATGTCCTCTCGCACAATGTGGTCGGCGAGATTCCCGGCACGGGAGTCGAGCGCGAGATCGTCGTCGTCGGCGGCCATCTCGACGCGTGGGATGTCGGACACGGAGCGCACGACGACGGCGCGGGCTGCGCCCACTCACTCGAAGCCGCGCGCTTGATCCTCGCGCGCGGCCACCGGCCGCGGCGCACGATCCGCGTGGTGCTCTTCATGAACGAGGAGAACGGCGCGCGCGGAGCAGAGGCGTACTACAAGGGGCACATCGACGAACTCGAGCGACATGTGCTCGCGCTGGAGTCCGACGCGGGCGGCTTCACGCCGCGCGGCTTCGCCACGAACGCCAACCCGCGCGCATTCGAGTCCCTGCGCGCCATCGTCGAGCTGCTCGACGCGGCGAGCGCCAACGCGCTGCGCGTCGGAGGTGGTGGAGTCGACATCGGACCGCTCGCGAACGCGGGCGTGCCCCTCGTCGGCTTCCGGCCCGATGACGAGCGCTACTTCGACCATCACCACTGCGAGCGCGACACGCTCGACAGTGTGCACCCGCGCGAGCTCGCGCTCGGCTCCGGCGCCATCGCCGGCCTGCTGCATGTGATCGCCAACCTGCCGCAGCCGCTCCCGCGCAACCCGCAGCCGGATTCCGCGCCGAGCCGCTAGCGCGGGAAGAGTGCCGAGGACACGAGGCCCGCCTTCGCGAGCCGGAACGAGAGGCCGACGCCGAGGCAGCCCAAGCCGTACTTCACGCTGCGCGAGAAATTGATCGAGCTCGCCTCGGGGAAGTACTTCGTCGGACAGGACACCTCGGCGATCGTGAAGCCGTGCCAGACGATCTGCGCGAGCATCTGGTTGTCGAACACGAAGTCTTCGCTGTTGCGCGAGGTGTCGACCTTCTCGAGCAAGCGCCGCGAGAAGGCACGGTAACCAGTGTGGTACTCGCTGACCTTGGCGCCGATCAGCGCATTCTCAGCCGCCGTGAGAACGCGATTGGAGATGTACTTCCAGATCGGCATGCCGCCCGCGAGGGCGCGCCCGCCGAGGATGCGCGAGCCGAGCACGCAGTCGTACAGCCCGTTGGCGATCATCGAGCTCATCGCCGGGATCAGGAGCGGCGTGTACTGGTAGTCGGGGTGCACCATGATCACGATGTCGGCCCCGGCGTCGAGCGCGATGCGGTAGCAACTCTTCTGGTTGCCGCCGTAGCCGCGGTTCTTCGGATGCACATGGACGACCGTGTTCGGCAAGGTGCGCGCGATCGCCACAGTCTCGTCGCGACTGCCGTCGTCGACGACCACGGCGAGGTCGACGACGCCCTGCGCCATCACCTCGTCCCAAGTTTTCTTGAGGGTCGAAGCCGCGTTGTACGCGGGCATCACGACCACGACCATCTTCCCGTACTGCATGGATTCCGAGCCGAAGCCTACTCCCGCCGCGCGCTCGACGCCGCGGGAAAGATCTTTGAAGCGCTCACAGGTCCGCCAGCGTGCAGGTCCGGCCGCGATTTTGCTCGACGAGCCACAGGCGCAGCGGCTCGAAGTACTCGACCATGGCGCGCGCCGACAGGTCGGAACCCGTGGCTTCGCGCAGCACCTCGCGCCAGTCGCGGCTCGAGCCCGGCGTCAGAATGCCGCGCAGGAACTCGCCCACTTTTTTCGAGCCGTAGTAGTTCGTGTCGCGCGGGTCCTGGTGCAGGATCTGCGTGGCGATGTGCTGGTGCAGCTGGAACAGCAGCACGAAGCTCAGCGCATAGTCGTAGTACCCCGCGGGGTCGTCGTTGATGTGAGTCTTCGTCGCAGCGTCGCAGAACTCCTCGCCGCGCGCCGCAGGCGGGGCGATGCCTTGGTAGCGCGCCGCGAGCTCCCACCAGCGCGCGTTCCAGCGCTGAGGGTCGAGCTCGTCGTGGTAGAGCTCCTTCTCGAAGGAGAACATCGTGCCCGTAGACCACGGGATGAACACCACATAGTTGAGCGCCTCGCGCAGCAGCAGTTGCATCGGATCGGCCGCCTGTCCGCCGGTCTCGAGCCCAATCGCTTGCACGAAGCGCGGCTGCATCGCGGCGAGCCCCATGAGCGAGCCGACGGCCTCGTGGTACGCGCGGTTCGCGCCCTCGCGCAGGAGCGGCGGCACCTGCGGATTCGTGTAGCACAGGTAGTAGTAGATGTGACCGAGCTCGTGGTGCGTCGTCTCGTACCACTCGGCGTTCGACTCGACGCTCATCAGCGAGCGCACATCGCGGTCGAGGTCCATGTGCCACGCCGATGCGTGGTTGTTCTTCTTGTAACCCGCGTCCGGAGCGAGCGGATAGAGCGACGAGCGCTCCCAGAACACGGCGGGCAGCGGCTCGAAGCCGAGGCTCGTGTAGAAGCGCTCGGATTGCTCGACCAGCCATTGCGGCGTACGCGTCGCCATGGCGGCGTCGAGATCGAAACCCTGCACATCGACGAGGGTCGACCAGTCCTGTCCCCAGCGATTCGGCAGCCAGTGCGCGGGAATCAGGTCCGGCACGGGCTGGCCGTACTTCTCCGCGAGGCGATGGCGCGCCCACGTGTGCAGCTCACGAAACAGCGGCCGCAGCTCGCGGTTGATCTCCTCGATCTTGGCGGCCATTTCTTCCGTGGTCATGTCGTATTCGCTGACCATGTAGGAGAAGTAGTCCTTGTAGCCGAGCGTGCGCACGACCTCGTTGCGCAGCCCGCGCAGCTCGACCAGCCCGGGGCGCAGCCCGACGCCCACTTCCTTGGAGCACTCCCAAATCGCGCGCCGCCGCGCGAGGTCGGGCTCGGACTTCAGGCCGCCGTCGATCTCGTTGGCGGAGACTTCCTTGCCATCGAGGCGGAATGTGAAGCCGTAGAGCTTCTCGACCTGCGCGGTCTCGGCCGCGATGCGGCGCTTCACGAGCTCGCGCTGGGTCTGCGGACCGCTCGCGGCGCGGAACAGCACGCCCTCGAGCTGCTTCACCTGACTGTCCATGAGCTCCGCACGGCTCTCGAGCAGCCGCTGCGCCGTCTCGATGTTCTCGATCGAGCCGGTGAAGGCCGCCGTCGCCTCCTCGGCGGCCTGCGTGCGCTTTGCGTTGGTGTCGTCCCCCTCGACGATGCGCGTCTGCGACGCCCACTGGGCCTCGCTTGCGGCCGCGTACAGCCCGACATAGGCGCGCGTGTAGCGATCGAGGAAATCCTCTGCCTCGATCTGCAGCACCGACGGGGTGGAAACGCACGAGGAAACGAGCAGCGCCAGCGAGGCCGACGGGATGAGCTTCATGGCGAGAAGGGTAGCGCGAGGCGTGGAGGAGTTGGAGCGCGAATGCTTGCCGACGGGCTCGAAAGCGGTGTAGAAGCTCTGGCGTCGCATGAGCAAGGAATCCACAGCCGAGCCCGGTGCCGCGGCGCGCCTGCGCTGGCTGGGCGCGCTCGCGGTTCTCGCCGCGGCGCTGTTGCCGTTCTGGACTGCGCTGGGCTTCCCCTTTCTCACCTGGGACGACGACATCAACTTCACGCTCAACGACGCCTTCCGCGGCCTCGACGCGGAGCACCTGCGCTGGATGTGGACCAGCTTCCACGCCGGCCACTACATGCCGCTCTCATGGATGAGCGCCGCGCTCGACTACGAGCTCGCCGGGCTGGATGCGCGCATGTTCCATGCCACGAACCTCGCGCTGCATGCGATGTGCGCGCTGTTCTTGTTCCTTGCGCTCGACGAGCTGCTCGCGCGTTGTGGCATTGGCATGAGGCGGACCGCGGCCGCTGCGCTCGGCGCGTGCTTCTTTGCAGCGCACCCGCTGCGCGTCGAGTCCGTCGTGTGGCTGACCGAGCGCCGCGATGTGCTGTCCGGGGCGTTCCTCGCGCTGGCTGCGTGGTCCTGGATCCGCGCGCAGCGACCACTCGCCGCGCGCTCGCGCTGGCTTGGCCTCTCGATCCTCGCCTTCGCCGCCTCGCTGCTCTCGAAGGTCGCTGGACTCGGATTTCCGCTCGTGCTGCTCGCGCTCGACGCCTGGCCGCTGCGCCGGCAGGACAGGCTGGGCTGGCGTCCGCTGCTCGTCGAGAAGCTCCCCTACCTCGCGCTCGCGCTCGGGGGCGCGGCCCTCGGCATGCTCGGCCAGCGCTACGGCACGCAGGTACTCGCCGACCTCGACGCCCGGCCAGTGGCGGAGCGTGTCGCGATCTCGACCTTCGCCTTCCGCTCGTACCTGCGACACACGCTGCTGCCGCTGGGCTTGTCGCCGTTCTACGAGCTGCCCGCGCAGCTCTCGCTGCTCGAGCCGCGCTATCTGGCATCGCTCGTCTTCGTGCTCGCTTCCAGCGTGTTCCTGTTCCTGCGCCGTCGGAGTTCGGACACGCATGCCGCGCTGTGGACCGCATGGTGGAGCTTCGGCGTGCTCGTGGCGCCCGTGATCGGCATCGTGCATGCCGGCCACCAGATCGCGGCGGATCGCTACACATACTTGCCGTCGTTCGCGCTCGCGGGACTTGCCGCCGCGGCGCTCGTTCGCTGGCGCGGGCCGGCCGCACTGCTCGCGGGCGCGAGCTGCATCGTCGCGCTCGGCTTCACGGCGCGGGCGACGACCGCGCACTGGAGCGACACGCGCACGCTCTTCGAGCGCGTGGTCGCGATCGAGCCCGAGAGCTACCTCGGGCATCACAAGCTCGGCGTGCTGCTGCATCAGGCGGGTGAGTCGCAGGATGCGCTGGAGCACTTCGATCGCGCGCTCGCGCTGCGCCCCGAGCTGCCGCAGGCCAACCTGCGCTACGACCGCGCCCTCGCGCGCATGGCGCTCGAGCGCGACGGTGCGCTCGATGACATCGAGCGCGCGCTCGACGAGCAGCCGGCGCACGCGGGCGCGCTGCGCCTGTTCGCGCAGGAAGGCGAGCGGCGCTTCGGACGGACGACGAGCGAGGTCGACCTGCGCATCGGACGCGCGCTGGCTCACAGCGGTCCCCCGCTCGTCGCGCTCGAGCTCGCCGCCCGCCGCGCGCTCGACAAGGGCCAGAACGAGCTCGGTCTCCGGCACGCGCTGGACTACACGCGCCTCGCCCCCGACGCACCGCTCGGCCACCGGCTCGTCGGGCGCGCGGCCCTGTTCCTCGGCGAGTTCCAGCGTGCGCGGGAGTCTCTGGAGCTCAGCTGCGCCCTCGGCCCCTGCGCCGACGCCCACTACGAGCTCGGCCTGGCCCTCGAGCGGCTCGGGGAGCGCGAGGCGGCTCGCTCGCAATTCCGTCGCGCGCTCGAGCTCGACCCGGCGCATCAGCGCGCCGCGGGCAGGCTGTAGCGCGCGACGAGGGGGAAGATCCTTCAAGTCTCGCGCCCGAGTGCTCCGATCTGCTGTCTTGGGTAGCCCGCGCCGCGCAACTTCGCGCCGCGCCCGCCCCTTCGCGAGCAAGACGAAATGGCCTGGATCGACGCTCTGTTCCAGCGCATGGTCGAGGTTGGAGCCTCGGACCTGCACCTGACCTCCGGCCTGCGGCCCCTGTTCCGCCAGTCCGGCGACATGACGCCCATCGACGGAGCGCCGGTGATCGGCCCCGACGAGATGCGCCAAGTCCTGTACGAGATCGCTCCCGAGCGCAACCGCGCGGAGTTCGAGCAATCGAACGACACGGACTTCGCCTACGAGGTCGAGGGGCTCGCACGCTTTCGCGCCAACCTGTTCATGGATCGCAACGGTCCCGGCGCCGTGTTCCGTCAGATCCCGAGCGAGGTGCTCACGGCCGCGCAGCTGGGACTGCCCAAGGCTGCGCTCGACTTCTGCATGCTCTCGAAAGGGCTCGTGCTCGTCACCGGCCCCACCGGCAGCGGCAAGTCGACGACGCTCGCGGCGATGATCGACCACATCAACAAGACGCGCACGGACCACATCATCACGATCGAGGATCCGATCGAGTTCGTGCACCGCCAGCAGCGCTGCCTGATCAATCAGCGCGAAGTGCACCGCCACACGCAGTCCTTCAAGCGCGCGCTGCGGGCCGCGTTGCGCGAGGACCCCGACATCGTGCTCGTGGGCGAGATGCGCGACCTCGAGACGATCGAGATCGCGATCGAGACCGCGGAGACCGGTCACCTCGTGTTCGGCACGCTGCACACGAACACCGCGCCGTCGACCGTCGACCGCATCATCGACCAGTTCCCCGCCGACCGACAGAACCAGATTCGCACGATGCTCGCGAGCTCGCTGAAGGGCGTGATCGCGCAGACCCTGTGCAAGAAGAAGCCCAAGGGGCGCGCGGCCGCACTCGAGATCCTCGTCGTCAACACCGCGATCGCGGCCAACATCCGCGAGGGCAAGACGCACGGCATCGTCTCGGCCATGCAGATGGGCGGCAAGCTCGGCATGAAGCTCCTGAACGACTCGCTGCTCGAGCTCGTGCGCGCGGGCACGGTCGAGCCAAGCGAGGCCTTCCTCAAGTCGGTCAACAAGGACGACATGCTGGCCAAGCTGCAGTCGATCGGCGT
>Ga0194131_10004179_pt1 | contig 22041 bp, 25 predicted proteins | sample TA2KigO120mmetaG_FD_148631 | JGI IMG/M metagenome (GOLD analysis project Ga0194131, IMG submission 148631) | Freshwater microbial communities from Lake Tanganyika, Tanzania - TA2015053 Kigoma Offshore 120m | ecosystem: Environmental > Aquatic > Freshwater > Lake | place: Tanzania: Lake... | reverse complement strand
CGATAGGTGGTCCTTGGCCACATAGTCCTGCACGCTCGGCGGCAGAAGCTGCGCCTCGTCGATCTTCCAGGGGCGAAATTCCTTGCTCATGGACCTGCAAGGAATCAGATTCGCTAACCCTCGAAAAACGACTACTTGGACAGGCTCCTAGAGCATTTTCCGATCTGTCTGAATCGTCAGGGATTCCCAATCCTGTCGCGATGTGATTCAAGATGCCTGCTGGAGGAGGAGGCCAGCGGGCATGGGAGTTCCCCTATCAGAGGATCTTCGTGTTCGTGTGGTGCGGGCGGTCGAGGACGGATTGTCTCGGCGCCAGGCTGCTGAGCGGTTCGGGGTCGGTGTGTCGAGCGCGATCCGGTGGACGGTGAGGCGCTGAAGATCTGGGAGGCGCCGACGCCGGAGACCGGCGCGCCGGCCGAAGCCGTGCTCGAGGGGCTGGTGCGGCTGGCCGAGGGCGGGCTGCATGCGATGACGGGGCCGCGCTTCTTCGGCTGGGTGATCGGGGGATCCCATCCGGCCGGCGTCACGGCGGACTGGCTGGTCTCGGCCTGGGGCCAGAATGTCGGCAACCACATGGCGGCGCCCGCTGCCTCGGCGGCGGAAGAGGTCGCAGGACGCTGGCTCGTCGACATCCTAGGTTTGCAAAAGGGCTCTTCGGTCGGCTTCTGCACCGGCGCCACCATGGCGAATTTCGTCGGGCTCGCCGCCGGGCGCAGCGAGGTGCTGCGGCGCCTGGGCTGGGACGTCGAGGCGCAGGGCTTGTTCGGCGCGCCGCCGATCCGTGTCGCGCTCGGCGAGGACGTGCACATCTCGGCGCTGTCGGCGCTGCAGTTCCTTGGCCTTGGGCACGAACGCGTGCTCAGGATCGCAACCGACACGCAAGGCCGCATGAAGCCCGACGCGCTGGCAGCGGTGCTCAACAGTGGCAGCGGCACGACGCCTGGGTGCATGTCGACGGCGCCTTCGGCCTTTGGGCGAACGCGTGCCCGACGCGCGCGCATATCACCAAGGGCGTCGCGCTAGCGGACTCCTGGGCGACCGATGGGCACAAATGGCTGCAGACGCCTTATGACTGCGGCTTCGCCATCGTCCGCGACGCGGAAGCGCATCGCCGCGCCATGGCCTTCGGGGCGAGCTACCTGCCGCCGGTCGCCGAAGGCGAGCGCGATCCGACTCATTACGTGCCCGAGCTGTCGCGCCGCGCGCGCGGCTTCACCACCTGGGCGATGCTGCGCGCCTTCGGCCGGAGCGGCATCGCCGAGATGGTCGAGCGCCATTGCCGCCTGGCTAAGCTGATCGCCGATCGCGCCGCCGAGGAGCCGGGTATCGCGATCCTCAACGAGGTCGTGCTGAACCAGGCGGTGCTGCGCTTCGGCGATGACGACGAGAAGACCTTGGCGACGATCGCGCAATTGCAGAAGGACGGTGTTGCCTTCGCCGGCGGCTCCAAGTGGCGCGAACGCTGGATGATGCGGATCTCGGTCAGCGGCTATTCGACGACCGAAGAGGACGCCAAGCGCACGGCCGAGGCGATCAAGTCGGCCTGGCGACAGGTGCGCGGACGCAACGAATGATCCATATCGTCGGCGGCATCCTCGCGCGCGACGGCAAGCTGCCATGGCAAGCGGCTTGACCGCGAACACAGTCGCTCCCCCGCGTTGCGCGCGGGAGAGGGGGCACGAAGCGATCGCAACTCGACGGATCAGACTCTAGTCGCTGCTGTCGCGCCGGCGGCGGCTCTCCCGCCGGCTGTCTCCTCACAGTCTTCCAAGCGCCGGCGCCGGCGACTAGCCCGCCTTATTCACAGCGATCATGAATAGCTGATTTTTCGCGGCAATTGAGAATCGAGGCTGCCACGGTTTCAAAGGCTTGCGATATCAGCCATGTGAGCGCCCACTTAGTTTTCTTGAGAATAGCTAAAATCATCGTGAATAAGCTCGGCTAGGCTGTCCGCATGGCATCGACCCTCTATTTCGACGCCTGGCTCCGGCCGCATCGGAGCCTGAGCCGCCGCGGCCTCGCTTTGGTGATGGCGCTGGCGGCGGTCCCGAGCGCGGGCATGGCGATCGTCTTCGTCAGCCTCGGCGCCTGGCCGGTCTCGGGCTTCCTCGGCCTCGACGTGCTGCTGCTGTGGGGCGCCTTCCGGCTCAACAATCTGGCGGCGCGGGAGTCGGAGCGGGTGCGCCTCTCGGAAACCGAGCTTACCGTCGATCGGCACGCACCGGACGGCCGCAAGGAGCGTTGGAGCTTCCAGCCCAATTGGCTGCGCGTTGCGGTCGACGATCCGCCGAGGCCGGAAAGCCAGCTTCTGCTCTCGACCCATGGGCGGAGCCTCGCGATCGGGCGCTTCCTGCCGCCCTCCGAACGCCTTGAAGTGGCCGAGGCGTTGCGTGCCGCGCTCAGGCGCTGGCGGGGGCCGCGGCCTTGAGGATCGCCGAAATCTCGATGTCGGCCTGCGCCATGCCGCTGCCGTCGGGCGCAAATGCGATGCCGTTGCCGGCGAGCAGGCGCGACACCGCGCGGTTCTCGTAGCCGAACAAGGCGCGGAATTTCCTGATCGCGACCGCGTCGGCCCAGCGCGCGAGCTGGGTCACCAGAACCGGAGCGACGCCGCGGCGCTGCCAGGCGTCCAGGATCGTGACCGCGATCTCGGCCGTGTCCGGCTCCCGCTCGAGGCGCACGCAGCGGGCGAGGCCGACCCGCTCGTCGGAGGAGGACGAGGCGCCGACCGCGAGATGGCGGTCGCCGTCGACAGCGGAGAGGTAGTCGAGGGTCGCCGCATCCAGCCGCGCCATAGGCCGGAGGAAGCGGCTCAGGCGCGAGGCCGCCGAGAGCCGCTCGAAGCCCTGGGCAATGCAGGCGCGGTCGTCGGGCGTGATCGCATGGAAGAAGAGCCGGGTGCCGTCGCGAAGACCGGCCGAGACGGCGATGGGGGCGGGAAGGTGGGACACCGGAGGACTCGATAGCCAAAGGGCGCCGCCTCTAGGTGGTGAGGCCGAGCACGTCCTTCATCGTGTACAGACCGGGACCGCGATCGGCGATCCAGAGCGCGGCGCGGACCGCGCCCTGGGCGAAGAGCTGGCGCGAGGAGGCGCGGTGGCCGAGCTCGAGCCGCTCGCCCTGAGCGGCGAAGACCACGACATGGTCGCCGACGACATCGCCGCCGCGCAAAGACGCGAAGCCGATATCGCCGGGCTTGCGGGCGCCGGTGATGCCGTCGCGGCCGCGGGCCGAGACCTTGGCAAGCTCGACCTTGCGGCCTTCGGCGGCGGCGCGGCCGAGCAAGAGCGCCGTGCCCGAGGGGGCGTCGACCTTGTGGCGGTGGTGCATCTCCAGGATCTCGATGTCGTAGGACTGATCGAGAGTGCCGGCCACCTTGCGGACCAGCTCGGCGAGCAAGGTGACCCCGACGCTCATATTGTCGGCCCACATGATCGGCGCCGCGGCGGCCGCGGCCCGGATCCGGGCGCCCTCCTCGGGCGAGAGGCCGGTGGTGCCCAGCACCATCGCCCGGCCATGCCGGGCGGCCAGCTCCGCATGGGCGACGCTCGCCTTGGGCACGGTGAAATCGATCACAACCTGCGATCGCTCGAAGACAACATCCGGCGACCCCGAGATCGCCACGCCGAGACGGCCGAGACCGGCCAGCTCGCCGACATCCTTGCCGACGGTGGGGCCGTTGGGGGCCTCGGAGGCGGCAACCAGCCTGGCGCCCGCCGTCTCGCCGATCTGGCGGACGAGCATCTGCCCCATCCGCCCGGCCGCCCCGACAATACCGATGGTGACCTCTGTCATGACCCCCTCCGACCGGGCGAACTTCCCGGAACTATTCGCTGGCCTCCCGTCGCGGGAGGGTTGGCAGGAGGGCGCCCCTGGCGTGCTCTCCGCTGTGCCCGCAAGTATGGCAGAGGCTTTCTGCCGAGGCGAGCGAGCCATGACCGGATGTTACCGGTCATACTGCGCGAACGGGTCTGTGGATAAGCAATTGCCTTAATTCTAGGGCAATTCTCTAACCCAAAATTCTCATTTTGACCCTCAGAGGACGTCGGTAAGTCATTGTTATCTTCACAGAGAAACGCCGATCTGTCATGATATATCGAATCGGGATATGGAAGACACGGTCATATGGATGTTCGCACGCTCTGTCTCGGTGTCCTCTCCCTCGAAGACGCTTCGGGGTATGAGATCAAGCAGACGCTCGAGGACGTTTTTGGTTCGTTCTATAATGCAAGCTTCGGCTCGATCTATCCGGCGCTCGCGCGGCTGGTCGAGGAGGGCGAGGCTACCGTGCTCGCCGCGGGCGACGCCCGTTTTCCCGATCGCAAGCGCTACCGCATCACGGATATCGGCCGCTCGCGGCTTTCGACGACTCTGTCGAAGGCGCGCGGCCGCGACACGCTGCGCTCGGAGTTCCTCGTCGCGATCTTCTTCGCCCATCTTCTGCCGGTCGCGGAACTCCGACGTCTTACCGACGAAAAGCTGGCTGAAGCCCGGGGAACGCAATCGGTCCTCCAAAGCTACTCCCGTGTCCACCTGGCCGAGGGGCAGCGCTTCGCGCTCCGCTACATGCTGGCCCTCGCAAGGTCCCAGATCGACTTCCTGGAAGGGGAAGGTCGGGCCATTGTCCAGGCCATGGTGAGGGAAAGACAGGCTCTCGGCGTCGCCGAGTATGACCGCCCGCCCGTGGCTGCGGCCAGCCCGGCCGAGTAGCGTATGGCCGGGTCATACCCGGGGTTTTCGTGGCGCGACGCGAGGCCGGGAGAGGCTGACCTGCTGTCGCGGCTGGCCATTGCGGGGTGGCGCGAGACTTATGCCGGGGCGATGCCCGATTCCGTCCTCTCCGCCCTGGAGTCCAACCCCCATCAGAATGCCGAGAGCTGGGAGCGCCGGCTTGTCCGCCGGCCGCCCGATCGCTGGGCACAGGTCATCGAGACCGAGGCCGGGGAGCCGGTCGGCTTCCTGTGGTTCGGCCGCGAGGAGGGACGGCTTCCGGGCTATGGCGGCGAGGTCGAGAAGATCTATCTCCTGAGGCGGGCCCAGGGCCGGGGCCTCGGCCGGGCGCTCATGGCCGATTGCTTCCAGACGATGGAGGCCGCGGGACTTTATCCGGTAGCGATCTGGGTCTTCGATTTCAACCGCAGGGCTCGCGCCTTCTACGAGAAGCTGGGCGGGAAACCGCTGGGGCGGCGCGAGCTGGTCTTCCAGGCCGAGGGCCGGGACTTCCACGAGATCGCCTTCGGCTGGCCGGCGGGCCTGGCGGCGGCCGATGCCTGACCGGGACCCGCTTCCCTATCGCACCGACAAGGGCGTGGCGCTGATCGAGCTTCGCCTTCAGACCCTCGATCAGCTCTTCAACGTCTTCGACCCGTCGCCCTTCCACCGCAAGGATCTCGACCAAGACGCCGAGAACTACATCGTCGGCGCGTTGCGCGAGCTCGGGCCGCGGCCGGCGCGGCTGGTCCTGCACCTGCCCAAGGAGGTCGCCGCAGCCGAGAACGCCCGCGGGGTCGGCGCTGCCATCCGCAACTACTTCGCCTTTCAGGCGCAGATCACCGCACGCGACCTCAGGCTCGAGCTCCGTCGCGGCCGGGACAGCCTGGCCATCGGCCTCCTTTTCCTCGGCGGCTGCCAGCTCCTGCGCCAGCTTGTGCTTTCCTTCGGCGAGGGGCCGATGCAGACGGTCCTCGCCGAGGGCTTCCTGATCGCCGGCTGGGTCGCGCTCTGGCGGCCGATCGAGATCTACCTCTACGAGTGGTGGCCCTATCGCCGCCGGCTCCAGGTCTACCGCCGCCTCGCCGAGATCGAGGTCGAGATCGAGGCGAGCGAGGGCGCATCGCCGCTGTCGCCGATATCCGCCGAGGGGCAGCTTTGACCTGGGTCAACGCGCGCTGCCCCGGCCTGCCATAGAGGTGCTGCGCGAGGGAGGCCGATGTCCAACACGCTCAACCACCTGCTGGACCGCAACGTCGCCTGGGTAGACCGGAAGACTGCCGACGACCCCGACTTCTTCCGCCGCATGGCCGAGCAGCAGATGCCGCGCTATCTCTGGGTCAGCTGCTCCGACAGCCGCATCACCGCCAACGACGTCCTCGACCTCGATCCGGGCGAGATCTTCGTCCACCGAAACATCGCCAACGTGGTGCATTCGAGCGACATGAACATTCTCTCGGTGCTCGAATTCGCGATCGAAGGCCTCAAGGTCGAGCACGTCATCGTCTGCGGCCATTATGGCTGCGGCGGCGTCCGTCGCGCGCTGGCGAACGAGCGCAGCGCCATGGTGGACCATTGGCTTCAGCCGATCTCGATGCTCTACCTCAAGCATCGTGCCGTGTTCGATGCGATCCCGGACGAGGCGGCGCGGATCGATCGGATGTGCGAGATCAATGTCGAGATGCAGGTCCGGCGCATCGCCGCCACGCCAATCGTCGAGAAGGCCTGGGCGCGCGGCCAGCCGCTCCACCTGCATGGCTGGATCTACGCGCTTCACGACGGGCTGCTCCGCGACCTCGGCCCGCACCTCTCCGCGATCGAGGAGCGCGAGGCGCTGCCCTCGATCGACCATCGCGTGCTTCATCCGGCCGAGGCGGTCAGCGCGATCCGCCGCCAGGCGCTGGATGCCTTCTCGGCGCTGGAGCCGTGCTGCTAGCCTGCCTCCGTTTGAAGCGCCGCAGCGGCCTCGCTAGACTCCGCGCATGATCGTGCGCGAGATCGAATTCGATGGCGCCGAGCCCAGCCCCGCGCTGGTGATCCGGGCGCTCGAGATCCTGGGGCTCGAGGGACGCGCCGGGCTCAAGGGCCCGCTCAAGGTCAACGGCAAGGTGGTCGGCTGTCTCGTTCGTTTCCACGACGAGGCCGACGCCGAGAAATTCGTTGCCGCGTGGAAGGGCTTCCTCGAGCTCAAGAAGAGCGGCAAGCCGCCGATGAGCTTCGCGCCATCCTACTCCTTCTCGCCGATCCTGCCGGACAAGCTCTAATCGTCGCGTGACGGCACCGACCCTCCCGCGCCCGCCTCTCGCCGCGTCGCGTTTGAGCGGGCGCAGCGTCGATCTCGAACGCATCGAGGCGGCGCGTCACGGCGACGGCCTCTGGCAGGCGATCGGGCGCGATCCGGCGCTATGGGCGGGAACGCCGGTCGGGCCCTTCGACCGATCCGGTTTCGATGCCTGGCTCGCCGAGCGCACGCGGCGACCCGACCAGGTGCTGTTCGCGGTCATCGACAAGAGCGGTCAGACGCATGAGGTCGTCGGCGTGCTCATCGTGCTCAGCATCCTGCCGGCGATGGGCACGGCCGAGCTCGGCCTCGTCTACGGTCCGCGCCTGCAACGCCGTGTCGGCGGCACCGAGGCGGTGTTTCTCGCGCTTCGTCACCTCTTCGAAGCTCTCGGCTATCGCCGGGTCGAGTGGCGCTGCAATCCCGAGAACGCGGCATCGATGGCGGCAGCCCGGCGCTACGGCTTCACGCTCGAAGGCGTGCTGCGCCAGCATCGCTGGATCAAGGGTGCCAACTGCGACACCGCCGTGCACGCGATCCTCGACCGCGACTGGCTGCCGATCGCACGGCGCTTCGCCGACTGGCTCGATCCCGGAAATTTCGACGCAGACGGCCGGCAGCGCCGGCCTCTTGGCACCCTCGCCGAGACGCGGCCGTGAGCTTCGTCATCGCCGCCTTCCTCGCGAATCTCGGGCTGATATCCCTTCGCTTCCTTCGCTTCGTGCCGCCGGTGAGGAAATCGGACCCGCTCTATCTCGCCGTGCTCTTCGGTGGCCTCGCCGCCGACCTCCTCGCCTCATACGGCTTCTACGAGCTGATCCTGACGCAGGGCGCGCATATCCGGAACTACAGCCTGATCATCACGCCGCTCTCGCTGGTCGCGGCGGCGGCGCTGATCGGCAAGTTCGCTTTCAGCCGCGAAGGCGGCCGTCCGGTCAGGCGCCTCGGCAGCTGGCTCTCCTCGGTGCTGGTGGTGATCTCGCTCTACGCGCTGTTCGGCTCGATCGCCTTCTTCTCGAAGGTGATCCAGGACACGAACATCATCCAGCTCACCTATCTCTTCATCCCGGCGGTGATGCTGATCGTGCTTTGGATCAACACCGGCTACGACGCCTGGGACTACGCCGAGACTGGCGATCCGGGCCAACGCGCGACGAGCGCACCGACAGCGCGCTAGGGATCGCACATCTCGCGAAAGCCGGCGAGCGCATCGCCGAACGTGGGCGCGAGCTTGTTGGCGCTTAAGCCTTGTGCGGCGATCCCGACCTCGTAGGCGTCCCCTCGGGGAGAGGGTTCCGAAGCTCAGCTCTTGAGGTCGGTCCAGAGCTCTTTCACCTTGGCGAAGAAGCCGGCGGATTCCGGGCTGGTCTTCTCGGCCGATCCGGCCGCCTCGAACTCGGCCAGCAGCTCTTTCTGCTTCTTGTTGAGGTTCATCGGCGTCTCGACCATGACCTCGACATACATATCGCCGCGCTGCGGGCTGCGGAGCACGGTCATGCCCTTGCCCTTCAGGCGGAACTGCGCGCCGGTCTGGGTGCCGGGCGGGACCTGCACCTTGGTGCGGGTGCCGTCGATGGTCGGCACCTCGATCGTGCCGCCGACGGCCGCCTTCACCATCGGAATCGGGCAACGGCAATGCAGATTGGCGGCATCGCGGCGCTGGAACAGCCGGTGCGGCTGGATCGCCAGGAAGATGTAGAGATCGCCCTGCGGGGCGCCGCGCAATCCCGCCTCGCCTTCGCCGGCGAGCCGGATGCGCGTGCCGTCCTCGACGCCGGCGGGGATGTTGACCTGCAGCGTGCGCTCGCGCTGCACGCGCCCGGCGCCGCCGCAGGAGCGGCAGGCCTTCTCGATCACGCGCCCGGCGCCGCCGCAGGAAGGGCAGGTGCGCTCGATGGTGAAAAAGCCCGATTGCGAACGGACCTTGCCGTGGCCCTGGCAGGTGCGGCAGGACTGCGGCTTCGCGCCTTTCTCTCCGCCCGAGCCGCCGCACTCCTCGCAGGTGATCGAGGAGGGCACGCGGATCTTCGCCTGCTTGCCGGCGAAAGCCTCCTCGAGCGCGATCTCCATGTTGTAGCGAAGATCGGCGCCGCGTCCCTGGGCCTGGCCGCGCCCGCCCATAAACTCGCCGAACATCTCGTCGAAGATGTTGGCGAAGCCGGAGCCGAAATCGAAGGAGAAGCCGCCGGGGCCGGCGCCGGGCCGTCCGCCATTCTCGAAGGCGGCATGGCCGAAACGGTCATAGGCGGCGCGTTTCTGATCGTCCTTGAGGACGTCGTAAGCCTCGCTCAGCTCCTTGAACTTCTTCTCGGCTTCCGGATCGTTGGGATTGCGGTCGGGATGCCACTGCATCGCCAGCTTGCGATAGGCGCGCTTCAACGCCTCCGCATCGGCGCCGCGCTCGACGCCGAGAGTCTCGTAGTAGTCCTGCTTTGACATGGAAGGTCAGAACCCAGAAGCCGGAAACCAGAACGATGGCATGGGTATCATCGCTTCCGGCTTCCGGCTTCTGTCATCTGGTTTCTGGAATCAGGCCGACTTCTTCTTGTCCGAGTCCTTGACCTCTTCGAAGTCGGCATCGACGACCTTCTCGCCGCCCGCTGCCTTGGGCGCTTCGCCCGGCCCGGCGCCGGCGCCCGGTCCGGCCTCGGGCCCGCCGCCGCCGGCCGCGCTCTCCTGCTGCGACTTGTAGATCGCCTCGCCCATCTTCATCGCGGCCTGGGCCAGCGCTTCGGTCTTTGCCTTGATCGCGGCGGCATCCTCGCCGTCCTTCACGGCCTTGACCTCGGCGATCGCATCCTCGATCGCCTTCTTCTCAGGAGCGCCCAGCTTGGCGCCGTGCTCGCCGAGATTCTTCTCGGTCGAGTGGATCATCGCCTCGGCATGGTTCTTGGCGTCGACCAGCTCGCGCCGCTTCTTGTCCTCGGCGGCGTTCGCCTCGGCGTCCTTGACCATGCGGTCGATCTCGGAATCCGAGAGGCCGCCCGAGGCCTGGATGCGGATCTGCTGCTCCTTGCCGGTCGCCTTGTCCTTGGCCGAGACCTGGACGATGCCGTTGGCGTCGATGTCGAAGGTGACCTCGACCTGCGGCACGCCGCGCGGCGCCGGCGGGATGCCGACCAGATCGAACTGGCCGAGCAGCTTGTTGTCGGAGGCCATCTCGCGCTCGCCCTGGAAGACGCGGATGGTGACCGCGGTCTGCCCGTCCTCGGCGGTCGAGAACACCTGGCTCTTCTTGGTCGGGATCGTCGTGTTGCGGTCGATGAGGCGCGTGAACACGCCGCCCAGCGTCTCGATGCCCAAGGACAGCGGCGTCACGTCGAGCAGCAGGACGTCCTTGACCTCGCCCTTGAGCACGCCGCCCTGGATCGCCGCGCCGACGGCGACGACCTCGTCCGGGTTGACGCCCTTATGCGGCTCCTTGCCGAAGAACTGCTTCACCGTCTCGATGATCTTCGGCATGCGGGTCATGCCGCCGACGAGCACGACCTCGTCGATCTCCGAGGGCTTGAGGCCGGCATCTTTGAGCGCCGCCTGGCAGGGACCGACGGTCCGCTGCACCAAGCCGTCGACCAGAGCCTCCAGCTTGGCGCGCGTCAGCTTGATCGCGAGATGCTTGGGGCCCGAGGCGTCCGCGGTGATGAAGGGCAGGTTGACCTCGGTCTGGGTCGCGCTCGACAGCTCGATCTTCGCCTTCTCGGCCGCTTCCTTCAGGCGCTGGAGCGCGAGCTTGTCCTGGCGCAGGTCTATCCCCTGCTCCTTTTTGAACTCGGCCGCCAGATAGTCGATGATCTCCTTGTCGAAATCCTCGCCGCCGAGGAAGGTGTCGCCGTTGGTCGACTTCACCTCGAAGACGCCGTCGCCGATCTCGAGGATCGAGACGTCAAAGGTGCCGCCGCCGAGGTCGTAGACCGCAATGGTGCCGGTCTTCTTCTTCTCGAGCCCATAGGCGAGCGCGGCCGCGGTCGGCTCGTTGATGATGCGCAGCACCTCGAGCCCGGCGATCTTGCCGGCATCCTTGGTCGCCTGGCGCTGGGAGTCGTTGAAGTAGGCCGGCACGGTGATGACCGCCTGGGTCACCTTCTCGCCGAGATAGGCCTCGGCCGTCTCCTTCATCTTCTGCAGCGTGAAGGCCGAGATCTCGGACGGGCTGTACTTCTTGCCGTCCGCTTCGACCCAGGCATCGCCGTTCTGGTGCTTGGCGATCTTGTAGGGGACGAGGCCGATATCCTTGGCCACCATCGGGTCCTCGAAGCGCCGGCCGATCAGGCGCTTGACCGCGTAGATGGTGTTGGTCGGGTTGGTCACCGCCTGGCGCTTGGCGGACTGGCCGACCAGCCGCTCGCCGCTATCGGTGAAGGCCACGATCGACGGGGTGGTGTTGGCACCCTCGGCGTTGGGGATCACCTTGGGGTTCTTCCCATCCATGATCGCGACGCAGGAATTGGTCGTGCCGAGGTCGATGCCGATGACTTTGCTCATGCTCTCATCCTCTAAGTGGGCGAGCCCCGTGGCGGTCCCCGAAGGCGACCGCGCCGGCTCCCTCCGATGTGGTGTCGGCGCCTCTCCGGCCGGAAAGACACCTTAGTTTCGAGGGGTATATAGGAGGCAGCCCCCGCACCTGCAACAGGGGAGAGGGGCGGAAAGCGCCGGGATCTCGCCCTCTAGGTGACCCCTGAGAGTGCCTGATCCGCTTCGGCCAGCAGCCGGGAGACGATCTCTTCGGCCGGCAGCACCTCGCGGATCAGGTCGACCCCCTGGCCAGCCCAGACGACCATCGTGTCGGTGTCGCCGGCAGCAAGTGCTGCGGTGTAGCGCGGTTTCTCGGCCTCGATCGCCGACTCCAGCTCGGGCTCGCGCCCGTGCCACCGGCGCGCGAAGTCGTTGACGAGCGCGCGGCCGGTATACTCAAGGGGCCATTCGGCCGAGCGCGCGATGTCGAAGATGCGGGTGCGCACCGTCTCATCCGCCGAGGCCTCGACCAGCCGGCGCTTGGCGTTGGCGTGGCCCAGGCACTCGGCCGCGGCGTAGAAGCGTGTGCCGATGAGAGCGCCGCCGGCGCCGAGCACGAGCGCGGCGGCAAGGCCGCGCCCGTCGGCGATGCCGCCAGCGGCGGCGACCGGGATCGGACGGACGGCATCGACCACGGCCGGAACCAGGGGCATGAGGCCGCGTCCGTCGCTGGGCGTGGCGCCGTGGCCGCCGGCCTCGATGCCTTGCGCGACGATGACATCGGCGCCGAGCGCGGCTGCCTGCTTCGCGCCCGTCAGGCTCTGCACCTGCATGATCAGCAGGGCGCCTGATTGCTTGATGCGCCCCGCGAAGGGGCTGGCATCGCCGAAGGAGAGCATCACCGCCTTCGGCCTCCGCGCGAGGGCGACATCGAGCCGTGCGGGGGCGCGCGCGAGATCCCAGGTGATGAAGCCGATGCCGACCGGTGTGTTGCCGGCGGCGTCGAACTCGCGCTCGATCCACGGCTCCTTGTTGTAGCCGACGCCGATCAGGCCGAGGCCGCCGGCGCGGCCGACGGCAGCGGCAAGCGCGCCGCCGGAGGCGTTGCCCATCGGGGCCAGGATGATCGGGGCCTCGATGCCGAGGCGTTCGGTCAGCGTCGTGCGGAAGCGGCGCGTCATTGCAGCCTCATCCGTTCTTCTCGGCCCAGTCGAAGAGCTTCCGCATGAAGGCTTCGCAGGCTTCGACCTGGGCGATGTCGATGAACTCGTCGGCCTGGTGCGCCTGGGCGATGTCGCCGGGGCCGAAGATCACGGTCGGCATGCCGCCTTCCTGGAACAGCCCGGCCTCGGTGCCGTAGGGGACGGCGCCGGCCTCGTTCAATCCCGTGAGCAGGCGGATCAAGGCCTCGGCCGGGGAGTCCGGCCAGGGCGAGAGCGGCGGGATCTCGCCGTTCTTGCGGATGTGGATGTCGGCGCCGGCGAAAACCTTCTTCATCTCCGGCACCAGCCTGTCCGCGGCAAAGGCCTTGATGCGGTCGATGATCGGATCGGAGGCCCCACCCGGCAGCACGCGCAGCTCCAGCAGGAACTCGCAATGGTTCGGGATGATGTTGCCGGCGGTGCCGCCCTTGAGCATGCCGACATTGAAGGTCGGGTAGGGCGGCTGGAAGCCGTTCCTCGGATCGGCCTTGGCGATCAGCTCGTCCTGGATGCGAAGGATCTCCGAGATCAGGCGCACGGCGATGAAGTTGGCGTTGACGCCGCGCTCGGGCCCGCTCGAATGGCCTTCGAGGCCGTGGACATGGACGCTCCAGGAGCCCGCGCCCTTGTGCTGGTTGACCAGCTTCATCATCGTCGGCTCGCCGACGATGACGACGCGCGGCCTCGGCAGGTTGTCGACGATGTCCTTGATCAGCGTGCGCGCGCCGTGACAGCCGACCTCCTCGTCGAAGGAGAAGGCGAAGTGGATCGGCGTCCTCAGGGTCTTCTTCACCAGCTCCGGCACGAGATGGAGCGCCACGGCGATGAAGCTCTTCATGTCGGAGGTGCCGCGGCCGTAGAGACGCCCGCCTGCGCGCCGCACCTTGAACGGGTCGGAGGTCCATTTCTGGCCGGCGACCGGCACCACGTCGGTGTGGCCGGAGAGCACGACGCCGCCGGCGCCCTTCGGCCCGATCGTGGCGTAGAGGTTCGCCTTGGTCTTCTCGTCGTTGTAGGTGAGGCGGCTGTCTATGCCGTGCGCCTTCAGATAGGCGCGCACATCGTCGATCAGCGCCAGGTTGGAGAGGGCCGAGGTGGTGTCGAAGGCGATCAGCCGTTCGATCATGGCGATGGCCGACATGGAGAAGCGTCTCCGGACTTCTTGCCCCTCCCTCGTTGCGCGGGAGAGGGTTCCGATGAGCGGGACCGCGCCGCTAGTGGAGCTGGCGTGCCTGGTGGGGGCTGTCGAGCGAGAAGGCGGGGACGCTGACCTCGAAGGTGGTGCCGGCACCGTCATCCATCTCGTAGGTGCCGAACATGATCCCCGACGGGGTCGAGAGCGGCACGCCCGAGGTGTATTCGAAGGACTGGCCCGGCTTCAGCACCGGCTGCTCGCCGACGACGCCACGGCCCCGCACCTCCTGCATGCGCCCGCGCGCATCGGTGATGCGCCAATGGCGGTTCAGGAGCTGCACGGTCGACTGGCCGCCATTCTCGATGCGGACGTGATAGGCCCAGACATAGTGATCGTCGGTCGGCGAGGACTGGTCTTCGAGGAAGGTCGGCTTGACCGAGACCTTGATCTCCTTGGTCTCAGCGACATAGGGCCGCTTGTCGTCGTCCTTCGCACGGGCGCGAGGACGGCGGGCTTCGGTCTCGATCCGGGGGCGGCGCAGCTCGGCGGCCGGCTTGGTCTCGGCCGCCTCGTCCTTGGCGGTCGCGGGCGCGTCGGACCCCTCGGTCTCGGCAATGGCGCTCTTGCTCGGACGGGGACCTCTGGGCGGCATGGAAACAGGCCTCGCTCGGCCAAACGGGCCGGTTCGGGAATGGGGATGAAGGCGAGTTTAGGGGCTGGCCGCGGCCAGGTCTAGAAATCCGGTGCGACCGAGACTTAAGGCGGAGACATTTCCCGTTGCCCGGAGAGACCTCGCAACGCGTACCGGCTTCGCAAACGCCTGCAAAACCCGTGCGGTACTTGGTTATCGTCCGTCGCGCCGGCAGGGGCCCCCGAGGGCCTGCAGATTCTCCTCGGCCTCGCGCCGGTAGCGATCCGATTCCTCGCTTCCCGGCCAGGCGCGCTCGCGCTCGGCCCAGGCGTCGTAGCGGGAGAAGGCCACCGCAGCGAAGACCGGGCAGTGCTCCCGGGCCGGCGTTGCCAGCAGGTCCAGGAGGCGCCGGCGCATGGCGGCCATCTCCGGCCCGGCCGCCGCTTCCGGTTCCAGGGGCCGTCCGTCGCGCGCCGCCTCGGCCTTCTTTGCAAAACGCTCGGCCTCGAGGATCGTCACGCCCTGGCGGCCGAGGAAGATCGCATGCCGGCGCTGCTCGCGCGCCAGCGTGCCGGGAAAGTCTGCCCGGTCGAGCGGCTGGTTGCGGATCTCCGCCAGCGTCGGCGCGCAGGCGGGGAGAAGAAAGAGAAGAAGAAGCGGAACGGCAGAGCGAAGCCGCTTTCGTGCCCCCTCTCCCGCGTCATACGCGGGGGAGGGAAGGGGTGGGGGTCGGCGCGTAAGCGCCGGTTGCCGCGCCACCCGCTCCGTCCTTTCCGACCCTCGCTTCGCTCGGGCCCCCACCCCGCCCTCCCCCGTCTGCTGCGCAGCCGGGAGAGGGGGCATGAGGGGGCGCATCATTTTCGAGGTGAGTCCTCTAAACCCCCGGCATGGCGAAGCCGTGGGTGCCGATATCGGCGACGAGCTTCGCCTTCATCTCCTCGCCCATGCTCACCAGCGGCGGGCGCACCTGGCCCCAGCCGGCATCCTTGCGGAAATGCCCGATCACGGCCTTGAGCGCCGGGATCATCGGGTATTTCTGCATGGTGTTGCGGAAGGCGGTCACCTTTTCCTGGATGCCGTCGGCCTCGGCCGTGCGCCAGGTCTCGAAGACGCGGCGGATCTGGGAGGGCGCGATGTTGCCGGTCGCGGTGATGCAGCCGACGCCGCCGCCACGCAGGCAGGCGAGCAGGCCCGCCTCGGATCCGGCAAAGGCGCCGAAGCCGGGAAAGGCATCGAGGATCGATTTCAGGTTCGCGGCGTCGCCGGAGGAATCCTTGATGCCGACGACCGTGTCCGGATAGGCCTTGATCAGCCGCTCGATCAGCTTGAGCGGGATGCCGACCTGAGCCACCGGCGGGATGTGATAGAGGTAGAGCTTGAGCGCGCGCGATCCGACGCGCTGCACCACCTCGGAGAAGAAGGCGTAGAGCCCGTCGTCGCTGACGCCCTTGTAGTAGAAGGGCGGCAGCATCAGCACGCCGCCGCAGCCGCGCGCCACGGCGTGCTTCGTCGCCGCCACCGCATCGGGCAGCGCGCAGCCGCCGGTGCCGGGCATCATCTTCGCGCCCGGAATGCCGGCCTCGATCAGCCGGTCGAGCAGGTCGTTGCGCTCGCCGACCGACATCGAGTTCGCCTCGCTGTTGGTGCCGAAGACCGCGAGCGCGTCGCATTTCTGCGACAGCAGCCACTTGTTGTGGGCGATGTAGCGCTCGACATCGACCGAGAGGTCGGCGCGGAAAGGCGTCACCACGGGCGCCATCACGCCTTCGAAGGGCTGGGCCCTGGCCTGGGAGGCGAGCGTCTGGGCAGCGGTCACGGGCGAAGTCCTCGTCGGAAGGGGGCACCACATCATGCCCGCGAGGCTCTCGGAGAGACAAGCGTGCCATTTCTTTTGCTTTGGCCATCGAAGTGTCGAAAATGCCCCTCATCATTCGCTGAGCGGCCAAGAGGGGATTCATGCCGGCCTACAATGTTTTGATTCTCGGGGCCTCCTACGGCTCGCTGCTCGCGACCAAGATGCTGTTCGGCGGGCACAACGTGTCGCTGGTGTGCCTGCCGGCCGAGGCCGATCTGATGAACAAGGAGGGCGCGCGGGTCCGCCTGCCGGTCAAGGGCCGGAAGGAGCTGGTCGAGATCGACACCCGCAAGCTCAAGGGCAGGCTCCGCGCCGGCGGGCCCGGCGATTTCAAGCCGCAGGATTTCGACCTGATCGGACTTGCGATGCAGGAGCCGCAATACCGCCAGCCGGGCGTGCGCGAGCTGCTGGATGCCGTCGCCAAGTCGCGCGTGCCGTGCATGTCGATCATGAACATGCCGCCGCTGCCTTACGTGAAGCGCATCCCCGGCCTCGATTACGCCAAGCTCGAGGTCGCCTACACCGATGCGCGGGTCTGGGACTCCTTCGACCCGAAGACGCTGACCCTCTGCAGCCCCGACCCGCAGGCTTTCCGCCCGCCGGAGGAGCCGGTCAACGTGCTGCAGGTGACGCTGCCGACCAACTTCAAGGCGGCGCGCTTCGACTCCGAGGCGTCGACGCAGATCCTGCGCAATATCGAGGCCGACATCGAGGCGATCCGCCACGATCCGGGCGACGGCACCAGGGTCGAGCTGCCGGTGAAGCTCAAGGTGCACGACTCCATCTTCGTGCCTCTGGCGAAATGGGCGATGCTGCTGACCGGCAACTACCGCTGCGTCACCAAGGACGGCCCGCGCGCGATCAAGGACGCGGTGCATGCCGACATCGAGGCCTCGCGCCAGGTCTACAACTGGGTCGTCGATCTTTGCGTCGAGCTCGGCTCGTCGCGTGAGGATCTGGTGCCGTTCGAGAAGTACGCGGCGGCGGCCCAGGGCCTGTCTCGCCCGTCATCGGCCGCGCGTGCCTTGTTCGCCGGGGCGCCCAACATCGAGCGCGTCGACCGCCTGGTCCAGGCGATCGCCAAGCAGAAGGGCAAGAGCAATCCTGTCGTCGACGCGACCGTAAAGCTGGTCGACGAGAAGCTCGAAGCGAACCGCGCGGCGCAGAAAAAGTAGGCGCTCTCACCCCCCTCTCCCGCGCTCGCGCGCGGGAGAGGGGGTACGAGTTCACCCCTTGTTCAGCGTCACGCCGTTGAGCCGCACGATGCCGTCGCGATAGGGCGCGAAGCCCTTGAGGCGCGCGTCGCAGGCGTAGAGCCAGGTGCCGTACCAGAGATAGATGATCGGCAGGTCGGCCAGAATCTGGCGGATCGCCGGATCGTAGCTCTTCTAGCGCACGGCCGGATTGCCTCCATCGCCTGCTTGGCGATGCCGGTGTTGGGCGTGGGCACGGCGAAGCTCGGACTGACGACGCCGGACTCCCTGACGAGCTGGCGGGCCTTGGCGACGTCGCGCTTCACGACCGGAGGATCCGAAGCGTAGAACGGGCTCGACGGCGGCAGCGGCTGGTTGCCCGGCGTGAAGATGCCGCCGGAGGCGACCTGCACCGGCGTCGCGCGGCCGAGCGCCGCATCGAGCGCGGCGCGCAGCTTGACGTTGGCGCCCGTCGGACCTTTGGCCTTCTCGCCATTGGCGAGGTTGAAGGTAAGGCCCAGGTAGCCAAGGCTGGCGACGGAAGCGAATCCCAGCGCCTTGTTCGCCTTCACCTACTCGACGTCGTTCGGCGACATGCGCTCGATCAGGTCGAGCTGGCCCGAGCGCAGATTGGCGACGCGCACCGTGGTGTCGGGCACCGGCAGGAAGACCAGTCGGCCGGGCGGGAACTTGTCCTTGTCACAATAACCCTCGAAGCGCTCCATGACGATGCGGTCCTGCGCGACGCGCACGACGAATCTGTAGGGGCCGGCGCAAACCGGCTTCATGCCGAACTGGTCGTTGGCCGCGGCGGCAACCGCCTTCGGCGAATGGATGATGCCGGCGCGGCAATGGGTGCGGCCAGCGCGAACGAGGCGACGAGGCATTTCATGCCATCCCCCTGGGAGTTAACCCTAAAACCTTAAGCTTGCCGCCGCGCTCCCCAAATCGACCGCGGGCGGCATTAACCGTCACGGATCTTTCCTCGATTTCAGGGCGTGTTTCCTGTCGGAGTTGACCGAGCTCTTCGGCTAGTCTCCGGCGGGCATGGCGATGGACGCAACCTACCGGGCCCGCCACCTCAACGCGCTCAATCTGTTCAGCCAGCACGACGCCTTTCTAGGCGGAAGGCCGAACGGCAAGCGGCTCGTCCTCAAGGAGGCGAACTTCTCCGGGATGAAGTTCGCCGGGGTGAACCTGCGCGAGGCGATTCTCTCGGGCAGCAACTTCTCCGAAGCGCAGTTCATCGATATGAACTTCAGCATGGCCGACCTCTTCTGCGTGAATGCCGTCGGCTGCGACTTCACGCGCACGAGCTTCGACCGCGCCGATCTTCGCGGCGCCAACTTGATGCGTGCTCAGCTGGTCAAGGCGGTGCTCACCAAGGCCGACCTTCGAGCCGGGCAGATCGTGCAGTGGACCGGCAGCGAGAAGACCGTAGTCGAGCAGAAGGCGCAGCTCAGCGATGCCAGGCTCGACAATGCGCGGGCCGCCGAGGCGGACCTGACCGGTGCGGACATGGCGCGTGCGTCGATGGTCGGTGCTGACTTGTCGGGTGCGGCGATGTACTCGGTCAATTTGACCGGCGCCAACTTGGCGGATGCGGTGCTCGTCGGCGCCAAGCTCAAGGACGCGGTGCTGAACGGCGCCCAGGTCGCCGGCGCCGACTTCGCCAATTGCGACCTCCGCGGCGCCGTGCTCCGCAACGTCGACCTGACCCATGCGAAGATCGACCAGGCGAATCTCGTCGGCGCCGTCTACCGCTCCGGCAAATCGGCGCTGCCGCCGAACGTCGCCGAGATGGTCGCCGCGCACAGCGCCTGGATCACCTCGGGCGGCGCCGGCGGCGCGCGCGGCATCTTCGACGGCATGAACCTGCAGGGCCTCGATCTCTCCGCCAGCGACCTCAGCGGCGCTTCCTTTAAAGGCGCCGATCTGAGCCATGCGATCCTGTCGGACGCTTGGCTCACCCTCTGCGACTTCTCGGGCGCGCGCATGGAAGGCGTCGTCTTCGACCTCGCCAATCTCGGCGGCGCCAACCTGCTCAAGGCCGATCTCTCCAACGCCAAGCTGCGCGGCGCCAAGTTGCAACCGATCGATCTGCGTTCCGCCGACGGGAAGAAGACCGGCCGAAGCTGGGCGACCTCGCTTGAAGGCGCCGTGCTCCGCGGCGCCGACATCCGCAGCGCCGACATCCGTGGCGTCAACCTCAGCGGTGCCGATCTCGCCGGCGCCAATTTGAGCGATGCCGATCTGCGCGACGCGAACATCGCCGACGCCAGGACGGAGACCGCGATTCTGATCGGAGCCCGGCTGCAGCATTAGTCGGCCGCCGGCCCGGCGACCTTGAAGGGTGCGGATGCTGCCGCTATGGTCGGCACCGGGCGCGGGTGTAGTTCAATGGTAGAACGGCAGCTTCCCAAGCTGCATACGAGGGTTCGATTCCCTTCACCCGCTCCAGCGCCTGACAGGCCGGGCGCGCTCTCGCGGCCCGCGATCCTCCGGTCTCAGGCGATGGCGAAGACTCCGACCGCACCCGACAAGAAGGCAAAGGCGCTCAAGCTGTTCGACGAGCATGAGCGCTTCGTCTCGGGCCAGCCCGGCGGCAAGCGGATGCTTGCCAAGGACTCGGACTTCGCCGGTCTCGACTTCTTCGGGCTCGATCTCAAGGAAAGCGTCCTCTCCGGCAGCAATTTCCAGGGCAGCCGCTTCCTCGACACCAACTTCTCGATGGCGGATCTGTTCTGCATCAACGCCAACGAGGCCGACTTTACTCGCTCGAAATTCGAGCGCGCCGATCTGCGCGGCGCCAACCTGCTGCGCGCCAAGCTGGTCCGGGCGATGCTGCCCAAGGCCGATCTCCGCGCCGGCCAGATCGTCAAATGGGAAGGCGAGAAGAAGACGGTCGTCGAGGAGAGGGCCGAGCTGCGCGAGGCCCGGCTCGACAATGCGAGCGGCGCCGAGGCCGACCTGACCGGCGCCGACCTCGCCCGCGCCAAGCTGCCTCACGCCGATTTCTCGCGCGCGATCATGCACACGGTGAACCTGACGGGCGCCGATCTGACCGAGGCGGTCTTCGTCGGCGCCAAGCTCAAGGACGCGGTGCTGAGCGGCGCCGACGTCAAGGGCGCGGACCTCTCGAACGTCGACCTGCGAGGGGCGGTGCTGCGCAACGTCGATCTCTCGCTTGCCACGACCACCGGCGCCGACCTGACCGGCGCCATCTATCGCATGGGCAGCGCAACGCTGCCGCCCAAGATCTACGAACTCATTGCCGCGCACAGCGCCTGGATCAGCTCGAACGGCGCGGAGGGGCTGCGCGCGGTCTTCGACGGCATGGACCTGCAGGGCCTCGACCTCAGCGCCAGCGATCTCAGCGCCGCCTCCTTCCGCAACGCCAACCTGTCGCGCACGTCGCTGAGCGACGCATGGCTGACGCTCTGCGACTTCTCCGGCGCGAAGCTCGAGGGGGCGGTTTTCGACTCGGCGAATCTCGGCGGCGCCAGCCTGCTCAAGGCCGATCTCACGGGGGCGAAGCTGCGCGGCGCCAAGCTCGCGCCGGTGGATCTCAGATCCGCCGACGGCAAGATGAGCGGCCGGACCTGGCCGACCTCGCTCGAAGGCGCCAAGCTCCCAGGCGCGGACGCGCGAGGCGCCGATCTCCGCGGCGCCAAGCTTGGCGGCGCCGACCTCGCCGGCGCCAACCTGAGCGCCGCCGACCTCCGCGGCGCAGTCACGGCCGGCTGCAACCTCGACGCCGCGATCCTCGCCGGCGCGCGCCTGCAGCATTAGCGACGCCGACTGCCCGCTCGCGAGTCCTTGCACAGCGCATCCGAAGCGCTACCGTTGCGTGCGGACAAGGGGAGAAGCCAGGTCAAGGCCTTGGCTCATTCGCTGCCGCCGACGCGCTATCGCTCGATTGCTTGGCGCGAGGGCAGCGCCGGCATGCTGCGCTCGCGCTTCGCTGCCCTGCGGGTCCGCCCCGCTCACCGCGACAACCAGCGCGCCGCGCCACGAGCGGAGGAATGGCTGCTGATCGAATGGCCGGCCGGCGAGAAGGAGCCGGGCAAGTACTTCCTATCCACCGTGCCGGCCACGACGGCGCTGAAGACGCTGGTCGATCTCGCCAAGCTGCGCGGGCGCATCGAGCGCGATTATCAGGATCTCAAGCAGGAGCTCGGCCTCGGCCACTACGAGGGACGCGGCTGGCGCGGCTTCCACCACCACGCCGCATTATCGATCGCCGCCTGCGGCTTTCTCCTCTCCGAGCTGAGCCCGATTCCCCCCTCGGCCGCACGCTGGCTCTCGAAGCTGTCGCGCCCGCCCAAGGACTTCCGCTCGCGCGGATCGCCTGAGGCGACCGGAACGGCACGCCCCCAACTCGATCGCCACCAGGCGGTGGCAAATCGCCGTGCTGATCATCGCGACCCTCAATCGATGTCCGTGCTGCCGCCGAAGAAACGGCACCCGGTTTCTATGACACAGTAGTACTAGCAATCCACCGGAGGCAGGGCCTTCTCGTCTAGGAGCCTGTCCAAGTAGTCGCTTTTCGAGGGTTAGCCGAGCTTATTCACGATGATTT
>Ga0194131_10004174_pt1 | contig 22054 bp, 19 predicted proteins | sample TA2KigO120mmetaG_FD_148631 | JGI IMG/M metagenome (GOLD analysis project Ga0194131, IMG submission 148631) | Freshwater microbial communities from Lake Tanganyika, Tanzania - TA2015053 Kigoma Offshore 120m | ecosystem: Environmental > Aquatic > Freshwater > Lake | place: Tanzania: Lake... | reverse complement strand
TCCTGGAGCCCATCGGCAACATCCCGCCGGCCGAAGCCGAGGAACACTACTACGCCATGGCAGACCAACCTGCCATGGCCGCGTGACTCAAACGACAATGCCTCCGGGAAACCCGGCGCGGTTCACTTCCGTTCCACCCCGCCGATCACAGCCAGCGCCTCGCCGAAGTCGGCCTGAGCATGACCGGGATCGTGCCGCAGCGGCACGAACATCTCGCGCTGCCGCTGACGCTGCAGCAGCACGTAGTCCTTCACAATCGTCAGCCCGCCGCCATACCCGTGCTCGGCGCGCAGCCGCTCGAAGATCCCCTTCGAGCTGTGCCGCTGCTTCGCAGGACGGCCCTTATCCTCCTCCAGAAGCCGGTCGATGATTCCAATGAATGGGCCCAGCTTCGGCCGCGCCAGCGGCCGGCTCCGCCGGTACCCGGGCGAAACCGAGAAGACCAGCATCTTCGCAACCGTCCGAGGATCCAGCCCGAACCGCCGAGCCGCCTCACGACGGCTCAGACCCTCAATCCGAACCGCGTGGCGGACCTGCCTGTAAAGTTCCACGTCCTTCATCCCCCCGCCCTCTGCCAAAACCGCAAAGAGCTATCTGCTGCTGGATTTTTACTCCGGCGCAACCGGACAATCCGGCCGCTTCAGTGAGGGATTTTTGCCCCGGCGCTTACACCATCGCGCTCAGACCGAGGGCGTCATCGAGTTCGCGATAGGCGAGCAGTCCGGCATCGGAAGTGATCCGCGAACCATGGAACTCCAGCTTCACGCGGCGGTCGAAATTGAGCCGGAGCGGACCATCACCTGATTCACCCGTTGGGTTCTGCAAAATAGCCTCGTTCAATTCAAATTAAGTTATTGATTCTTATATCTGAATTTCTAAGAAATTGCATCACAATACGGTGTCATCCGGCGAATGCGGGTTCCAGTTGCGTGCCGCGCCCGAGCCGAGCGCGCTCGGCCTGTTCGCGCTGGGCTTGCTCGGCTTCCTGGCGGCCCGTCGCCGGCGAAATTGATGGCCCCGCCGCGCGGGGGCGCGGGCGTCTTCGTACTTTTTTGACACATTCGCGCGACCTTGTCCCGTATTGGCACGTGAGCTATATCTGCTTGCGGAGCGCCGGCCGCCGCGCCGGGTGGGGACAGGGCAATGCCGCAGACCGTTTTGATCGTTGACGACGATCCGACCCAGCGCCGGTTGCTGGAAGCGGTGGTGGCGCGCTCTGGCTATCGCGTGAAGCAGGCGGCAAGCGGCGGCGAGGCACTTTCCGTCCTGTCGGAGGCAGGCACCGATCCGGTCGATCTCATGCTGCTCGACTTGGTGATGCCGGAACTCGACGGCTACAGCGTGCTGGACAAGGTCAAGGGCGACCATCCCAGCCTGCCCGTCATCGTGCTCACCGCGCAGAGCGGCGTGGAGACGATCGTCAAGGCGATGCGCGCCGGCTCGGCCGACTTCATTGTCAAACCCGTCAGCCCGGAACGGCTGCAGGTGTCGATCGCCAACGCGCTCAAGATGAATGCGCTGACCGGGCAGATTTCGCGGCTGACGCGCAAGATGAACGGCGAGATGGGGTTCGGCGATCTGATCACCGCAAGCCCGGCGATGCGCAAGGTGCTGGACCTTGCCCAGCGCGGCGCGGCCTCGCAGATCCCCGTGCTGATCGAGGGCGAGAGCGGCGTCGGCAAGGAGATGGTGGCACGCGCGATCCAAGGCTCGGGCTTGCGCGCCGGCAAGCCGTTCGTCGCGGTCAATTGCGGCGCCATTCCCGACAATCTGGTCGAAAGCACCCTGTTCGGCCACGAGAAAGGCGCCTTCACCGGCGCCAGCGAACGGCATATCGGCAAGTTCCAGGAAGCCGACGGCGGCACGCTGTTCCTGGACGAGATCGGCGAACTGCGTTCCGACATGCAGGTCAAGCTGCTGCGGGCCTTGCAGAGCGGCGAGATCGACCCAGTGGGCGCCCGGCGCTCGTTGAAGGTCGACGTCCGCCTGATCTCGGCCAACAACCGGGATCTTGCGCAGCTCGTCGCCTCGAGCAAGTTCCGCGAGGATCTCTACTACCGGCTGAACGTCTTTCCCCTGCACGTGCCGCCGTTGCGCGAGCGCCAGCAGGATATCGAGCCGCTGCTGGAACATTTCGTGGCGACCTTTGCGGCGCAAGAAGGCAAGAAAGTGCGCGGCCTGACGCCGGAGGCCAGCGCGCTGCTGCACCGTTATCCCTGGCCGGGCAACGTGCGGCAGCTGGAAAATACGGTGTTCCGCGCGGTTGTGCTGGCCGATGGCGAGCTGCTGACGGCGGCCGATTTTCCGCAGATCCTGCAGGCCAGCGGCAGCGTCGCCACCGGCCCCATGCCGGTGGTGCCGGAGGCGCCGCAGGCCGAACCGCCGGCACCAGCCGTCGTCGTACGGGCGGCGCCGGACAACCCGGACGAGGTGCCCGCCACCGACGCACAAGGCCATCTGCGCCCCCTGGAAGCCATCGAGGCCGACGTCATCCGGCTGGCGCTGGTCAAGTATCACGGCCAGATGTCGGAGGTGGCGCGGCGGCTCCGCATCGGCCGTTCGACGCTCTATCGCAAGGTGCGCGATCTCGGGATGGAAGCCGCCGGCGCGGAATGAGCGGTCGACGGCGGCGCATTGGCTTTCCGTCCGCCCGACACTAGCTTAGGACGAACGTCCGGCCACGGGAGGGCCAGTCCGCGATGTCGCTTGCGACGGTAACCCTGGACGACAAATACACGCTGGAAAGCGGCCGGGTGTTTCTGACGGGCGTGCAGGCGCTGGTCAGGCTGCCACTGATGCAGCGTCAGCGCGACTTGGCGGCGGGCCTGAACACCGCGGGCTTCATTTCCGGCTATCGCGGCTCGCCGCTGGCGGGCTACGACCAGCAGCTCTGGCGCGCCAAGCGGCACCTCAAGCACCACCACATCCATTTCGAGCCGGGCGTCAACGAGGACATGGCCGCCACGGCGGTCTGGGGCACCCAGCAGGTAGGGCTGGGGCCCAAACCGAAATATGATGGCGTGTTCGCCATCTGGTACGGCAAGGGACCGGGGGTCGACCGTTGTGGCGATGTCATGCGCCATGCCAATGGTGCCGGCACCGCGCCGAACGGCGGGGTGCTGGCGCTGATCGGCGACGACCACAACGCCGTGTCCTCGACCTTCCCCCACCAGAGCGAGCACAACATGCTCTCCTGGATGATCCCCGTCCTCTATCCGGCGGGGGTGCAGGAGATCCTGGATTACGGCCTGATCGGCTGGGCCATGTCGCGCTTCTCGGGTTGTTGGGTCGGCTTCAAGTGCGTGACCGAACTGGTGGAGAGCTCGGCGAGCGCGTATGTCGCGCCCGACCGGGTGCGGATTGCCGAGCCCGAGGGCTTCGCGCTGCCGGCCGGCGGACTGAACATCCGATGGCCGGACGACCGCTGGAGCCAGGAAGTTCGCCTGCAGAAACACAAGGTCTATGCCGCGTTGGCCTTCGCGCGTGCGAACCGGATCGACCGCGTGGTGTTGGACAGTCCGCGACCGCGCTTCGGCATCGTCACCACCGGCAAGTCCTATCTCGATGTCCGGCAGGCACTCGAGGATCTGGGCATCGACGAGCGCGCGGCGGCGGAGATCGGCCTGCGTGTCTACAAGGTCGGCATGCCCTGGCCGCTGGAACGCGACGGAGCGCGGCACTTCGCCGAGGGTCTGGAGGAAGTGCTGGTCGTCGAGGAGAAGCGCGCGGTCATCGAGAACCAGTTGAAGGAGCAACTCTACAATTGGCGGGCGGACGTGCGGCCGCGCGTCGTCGGGAAGTTCGACGAGCAGGGTCGCTGGCTGCTGCCGGCGCATGGCGAACTGACGCCGGCCGCCATCGCGCTGATCATCGCCGAGCGGCTGAAGGGCCGCTTCGCCTCGAGCCGCATGGATGAGCGCGTGGCCCTGCTGAAGCGGCAGGAGGAGGGCGCCGATCGGGCCAAGGCGCCGCTCGCCCGGGTGCCGTATTTCTGCTCGGGCTGCCCGCACAACACGTCGACCAAAGTGCCGGACGGCAGCCGCGCGCTGGCCGGCATCGGCTGCCATTTCCTGGCTCTGTCGATGAAGCGTTCGACCGAGACCTTCACCCAGATGGGCGGCGAGGGCGCGCCGTGGATCGGCCAGCAGCCGTTCACCGAGGAAACCCATATCTTCGCCAACCTGGGGGACGGCACCTATTACCATTCCGGCCTGCTGGCGGTGCGCGCCGCGGTGGCCGCCAACGTCAACATCACCTACAAGATCCTCTACAACGACGCCGTCGCCATGACCGGCGGCCAGCCGACCGAAGGCTCGCTGACGCCGGCCGAGATCGCCTGGCAGGTGCATGCCGAGCGCGTGCAGCGTGTGGTGGTGGTGACGGACGAGCCCGACAAGTATCCGATCGGCCAGTCCTGGCCGCCCGGCTGCGCGGTGCGCCACCGCGACGAACTCGATGCCGTGCAGCGGGAATTGCGCGCCGTGCCGGGCGTGACCGTGCTGATCTACGACCAGACCTGTGCCGCCGAGAAGCGCCGCCGGCGCAAGCGCGGCGAGTTTCCCGATCCCGACAAACGGGTGTTCGTCAACGAGCTGGTGTGCGAGGGCTGCGGCGATTGCTCGGTCAAGTCGAACTGCGTGTCGGTGGAGCCGCTGGAGACCGAGTTCGGCCGCAAGCGACAGATCAACCAGTCAGCCTGCAACAAGGACTTTTCCTGCGTCAAGGGTTTCTGCCCCAGCTTCGTCACGGTGGCGGGCGCCCGGCCGCGGCGTGCCCGGCCGCAGGTGGCCGCCAGCCTGCTTTCCGGCCTTGCCAACCTGCCGGAGCCGGCGGTGGCGCCGGCCAAGCCCACCTACAACCTGCTGGTCACCGGCATCGGCGGCACCGGCGTCGTCACCATCGGGCAGTTGCTGGGCATGGCGGCGCATCTCGAGGGCAAGGGCATCAGCGTGCTGGATTTCACCGGCCTCGCGCAGAAGAACGGCGGGGTGATGAGCCACATCAAGGTGGCCGAGCGGCCGGAGGATCTGCATGCGCCGCGCGTGGCCGACGGCACCTGCCATCTGGTGCTAGGCTGCGACCTGGTGGAGGCCGCCAGTCCCGCCGCCTTGCGCAAGATCGATCCGGGCGCGACTCAAGCCATCCTGAACACGCATTTGACGCCGACCGCCGATTTCGCGCTCAACCCCGACGCCGATTTCCACGGCGCGGAACTGCGCCGGCTGGTCAGCGAGGCGGCCGGCGCCAACCGCACCGAGTTCGTCGACGCGACCGGGCTGGCCACCGCGATCATGGGCGACGCCATCGCCACCAACCTGTTCATGCTGGGCATGGCGGCGCAGCGCGGGCTGCTGCCGGTCGGCGTCGGTGCCATCGAGCGGGCGATCGAACTGAACGGCGTGGCGATCGACGGCAACAAGCGCACCTTCGCCCTGGGACGCTTGGCCGCGTTCGACCTGAAGGCGGTGGCAACGGCGGCCAGGCCGCAGCAGGCGCCGCCGGCCGCACTCATCGCCGAAAGCCGGGAAGAGGCGCTCGCGCGGCGCATCGCCTTCCTGGCCGACTATCAGGACAAGGCCTATGCCGAAGGCTACGCCGCGTTCATCGCCAAGGTGGAGGTGGCCGAGCGCGCGCGCGCGCCCGGCCAGGGCGAGCTGGCCGACGCGGTGATGCGGGGTCTGTTCAAGCTGATGGCCTACAAGGACGAGTACGAGGTGGCGCGGCTCTATGCCGATCCCGCCTTCGCTCGGCGCCTGGCGACGCAGTTCGAGGGTGAACTCAAGCTGACCTTCCATCTGGCGCCGCCGCTGCTCGCGCCGCGCGACCCCGCGACCGGCGAGTTGCGGAAGCGCGAGTTCGGCGCCTGGATGCTGCCGGCCTTCCGCCTGCTGGCAAGATTGAAGAGGCTGCGCGGCGGACCGTTCGACCTCTTCGGCCACACCGCCGAGCGGCGCATGGAGCGCCGGCTGATCGCCGACTACCGCACCCGGATCGACGCCCTGTTGAACACCCTGACGCGCGACAATCACGCGCTGGCGGTGGCGATCGCGCGGGTGCCGGAAGAGATCCGCGGCTACGGTCACGTGAAGCAGCGCAGCGTCGAAGCGGCCGAGCGGAAATGGCGGCAATTGCAAGCCGCCTGGCAGCGGCCGGCGATGCCGGCACGGGCGGCGGAATAGTCCCTTTATCGGCAAGGAGCAACGCGGCGTGGCGCAACAGGGAGCATGCATTGTCGTGGGCGTGGGGCCCGGTCTGGGCGCCGCGCTGGCGCGGCGTTTCGCGGCCGGCGGCCACGCGGTGGCGGTGGCAGCGCGCAGCATGGGCAAGCTCGCCGCGGTGGTCGACGAGATCGACCATGCCGGCGGCAATGCCAAGGCTTACAAATGCGATGCCGCCGACGAGACCAGCGTGGTGGAGCTGTTCGCCAAGGTCGAGCAGGACTTCGGGCCGGTCGAGGTGGCGGTGTTCAACGCCTCGGGCCGGGTGCGCCGGCCGATCGCCGAGATCGGCGCGGAGGAGTTCAAGGAGGCCTGGCTGCGCGGCTGCTTCGGCGGCTTCCTGGTGGGGCGCGAGGCGGCCCGGCGCATGCTGCCGCGCGGGCAGGGCAGCATCTTCTTCACCGGCGCCACCGCCAGCGTGAAGGGTTTTCCGCTGTCGGCCGGCTTCGCCGTGCCGAAATTCGGCCTGCGGGCGCTGTCGGAGAGCATGGCGCGGGAGCTGCAGCCCAAGGGCCTTCACGTCGCGCATTTCGTCATCGACGGCGGCATCGGCAAGGACGAGGGCGATGCGCGGCTGTTGCCCGACGCCATCGCCGAGACCTATTACCAGACCCACCTGCAGCATCGCAGCGCCTGGTCGCTCAATGTCGAGGTCCGCCCCTGGGTGGAGAAGTTCTGATGGCTTCGCGGGGGAGTTCAAACACCCGTGCCAGCCAGTCGGCCAGCAGCGCGTTCACCCGGTCGGCCGCCTCATACTGAGTGAAATGCCCGATGCCGGGCAGCACGTGCAGTTCCGCCGCCGGCTGCAACTCGCGGATGAGCGCGAGCCGCAAGTCGAGATGGGGCGCGGCCGTCACGTCGCGTTCGCCCCAGATCGCCATGACCGCGCAGTCGAGTTCCGCCAGCGCCCGTTTCAAGGCGTCGGTGCGCGACAACGGCCGGCTCTTGGTGCGGGCGCGGGCGGTGTTGGCAAGCTGCGTGGCGATCGCCGCCTCGTCGATATTGCAGGGATCGGCGAACATCAGCAGTTCGAGGTTGCGCCTGGCCGCCGCCCGGCGTTCCGCCGCGTTCAATTCGGCCGTGATCCGGCCGAGCGGCTCGTACGGCTTGCGCTTGAGGCCGAGCCCCGGCGCGCCGATCGTGGCAAGGCCCTGGGCGCGGCCGCCGAGCCGGAGCGCGGCCTGGCCGCCCAGCATGGCGCCGAAGGAGAAGCCGACGATGGCAACCGGCTCCGGCGCCGGCAGCAGGCGCTCGATGCCTTGCGCGACGATTGCCGCGAGGCTTTCCGGCGTCACCGGCTCGGGTGCGTCGGCACTGTCGCCCAGCCCCGGTAGGTCGGCCGCCAGCACGCGATGCCGCCGCCGCAGCGCGGGAATGGTGCGCAGCCAGTGCGTCCACGAACCGTAGCCGCCGTGCAGCAGCACGACCGCCGGGCCCGCGCCCCATTCGCGCCAGGCCATGTCGCCGGCGCCGCAGGGCGTCCGGTGCCGGCGCGCCTCGGCTTCCAGGACGCGGGCTTCGGCGGGCAAGGCGTCGCTTTCGTTCACGATGTTCTTCGGGCGGATGGGGAAACGCGCAGCGGCTCTGCCGCGGCGGCACTCATAGAGCAGGGCGGCGCCAGCGGCAATTGTCGTCGGACCGGAAATCTCGCTAACGTCGAGCCAGACAAGGGAGGACAGCGATGAGCCGCATCCTGGGCGCCATCCGGCAGAACGGCTATGTCGTGCGCGACATCCACGCCGCCATCAAGTACTGGGTCGAGGTGGTGGGTGTCGGTCCCTGGTTCCTGGGCGACCCGGTGGCGATCGAGGATTTCCGCTATCGCGGGCAGCCTTCGCCGGCCAAGGTCGCCATCGCTCTGGCCAACTCGGGCGACCTGCAACTGGAGCTGATCCAGCAGGTGGCGGACGGCCCGTCGCTGTATCGGGATTTCCTGGAGACGCATGGCGAGGGGCTGCAGCACATCGCCTATTGGACCAGGGAGATCGAAGGCGATTGCCAGCGCCTGCTGAAGCTCGGCTGGCGCATCGGCCAGACCGGCCATGTCGGCAATCCTGGCCGCTTCATCTATTTCGAGACCACCGGTCATGCCGGCACCTGTGTCGAGATTTCCGACATCAGCGGGCCGAAGGGACCGCTGTTCCAGCGCATCCGCGAAGCGGCGGCCAACTGGGACGGCAAGGAGCCGGTCCGGCCGTTCTGGGCGGCGCGCTAGGACGGCGCCATGGCAATCGAGCGGGCCGGCACGGCGCTTGTGTGCATGGACTTCCAGAACGACATCGTCGACGAAAAGGGCGCCGCGGGCCGGCACGGCATGGCGGCCCAGGTCAAGGCGGCGAACGCCATTGCCAACACCCAGCGGGCGCAAGCGGCGGCGCGCGCGGCCGGCCTGATGCTGGTGCATGTCGGCGTCGCCTTCCGCCCCGGCCATCCGGAGATCGCACCGGAGGACAAATTCTTCGGCAGCGTGCGCAAGACGAACGGCATGGTCGAAGGCAGCTGGGGGGCCGCCTTCCATCCAGAGGTGGCACCGCTGGCGGGCGAGGCGATCGTCATCAAGCGCGGCATGTCCAGCTTCGTCGGCACCGACCTCGCGCGGCTGCTGGCGGCCAGGCGCATCCGCACCCTGGCGTTAGCCGGCATCGCCACGACCTTCGTCATGGAAAGCACCGCCCGGCATGCGGTCGATCTCGGCTACAACGTACTCACCCTGAGCGATTGCTGCGCCAGCTTCAACCGGGCGATGCACGAGGCATCGCTTGCCGTGCTGCGCCTGCTGGGGGCGGCCATGACCGCGGCCGAGTTCGAGGCGGCGCTCAGATGACCTGATCGCGCCGGAGCGCTGCGATCTCGGCATCGTCGAGGCCGAGTTCGGCTTGCAGCACTTCCGCGGTGTACTGACCCAGCCGGCCCGAGGGCACGATCTCCATCTGCGGCGTGCCGTGAAACCGCATGGCGGTGGTCGGCACCACGATCGGGCCGAGCTCGGGATGCTCGATCCGCTTCAGCATGCCGCGGCCGTGCATGTGTTCGTCATTCACCACTTCGACGAGATCGCGTACCGGCGCCGACGGCACGCGGAACTGCTTCGTGAGCTCGAATATCCGCTCGCGCGGCAGGCCGCGTGTCCAGTTCTCGATCAGCGCGTCCACTTGGGCGATGTGGGCGACACGGGCCTTGTTGTCGGCGAAGCGCGGATCGTCCAGCAGGTCGGCCCGACCCATGGCGCGCAGCAATTGCCGCCAGTGCTCCTCGCCGACCACGATGATCGCCACATGTCCATCGGCCGCCGGATAGACGTTGTAGGGCGCCATCGACAGGCCGCCATGGCGGTTGCCGGTGCGCGGCGGCGCCTTGCCGCCGGAGCCGTGGAAGAGCCCCAGGTTGGAAGCCAGGGTGACATAGGCCGCTTCCAGCATGGCCACTTCGACGACACGACCGCAGCCGGTCTTCTCGCGCTCGTAGAGCGCGGTGACGATGGCGCCATAGAGGTGCACCCCGCCCAGGAAGTCGCAGAGCGCGACGCCGGCCTTGAGCGGCGGCCCCTCGGGATAGCCGGTGACGCTCATGATGCCGGCAACCGCCTGGACGGTCAGGTCCATGGCGAGGTAGTCGCGCTTCGGGCCGCTGCGGCCATAACCGGAGCCCGAGGCGTAGATGAGGCGCGGGTTCTCGGCCAGCAGCAGCTCCGCCGGCAAGCCCAGCCGTTCCATCGTGTCGGGCGCGAAATTCTCCAGCAGCACGTCGGCGCGGCGCACCAGGTCGATCAGCAGCCCGCGTCCGCGCTGGCTTTTCAAATTGAGCGTGATGCAGCGCTTGTTGGAATTGAGCATGGCGAAGGGCAGCTTGCCGGTGCCGACCGCGCCGCGCACGCGCAAGGATTCGCCCTCGCGCGGCTCGACCTTGATAACGTCGGCGCCGGCCATGGCCATGAGGAATGTGGCGTAAGGGCCGTTGTAGATCTGCCCCAAGTCCACCACCTTAACCCCTTGCAGCGGATGGGGGCGGCTCTCATGTGCGGTTTCGGGCATGGCGGCGGTTCGCTCAGGCTTGCGGCGGGTGGTGGTCGTGCCAGTGGCGGGCGATGGCCTCGCGCTGGCAGACCCAGACATCCTTGAGGCCGGCGACGTAGTCCAGCAGGCGGGCAAGGCCGGCGGCGCGCGCCGGGTGGCCGATCAGCCGGGTGTGCAGCGTCGCTGTCATCATCTTGGGCGCGCTGCGGCCTTCCTCGCGCAGAAAGTCGATGCCGTCGCGCACTGCCTGGTAATAGTCCTGCCCGGTGGCGAAGCCGCCGCGCGCGAACCGCATGTCGTTGTTGACGAGGCCATAGGGCACCAGCAGATAGGGCTTGCCCTGCACGGTCGTCCAATGCGGCAGGTCGTCGTCGTAGCAGTCGCTGTCGTAGAGGAAGCCGCCTTCCTCCGCCAGCAACCGGCGGGTGTTCAGGCTGGGCGCGAAGCGGCAATACCAGCCGGTCGGCCGGCGGCCCACCGTCCGCTGCAACGAGGCGACGCAGCGGCGGATATGCTCGCGTTCCTCGGCCTCGCCCAGGCGGAAATGCTCCACCCAGCGCCAGCCGTGGCCGCACAGGTCATAGCCCGCTTCGCCCAGCGCCCGGGCCGCCGCCGGGTTCAGCTCCAGCGCCTGCGCGCACGGGAACACGGTCAGCGTCAGGTTGCGTTCCTGGAACAGCCGCAGCAGCCGCCAGAACCCGGCACGCGAACCATATTCGTACATCGACTCGCTGCCCAGGTCGCGCTGGCCGCGTGGCACGGGCGAACGCGAGACCTCGATCAGGTTGGTCTCGCTATGCGCATCGCCGGCCGCCACGGAGGCTTCCGAGCCTTCCTCGTAGGCCAGCACGAAGTTGAGCGCGAGACGCGCGCCGCCCGGCCATTGGGGATCGGGCGGCCGGCCGGCATAACCGACATAGTCCCGCGCCAGGCCGTCGCTCATGCCAAGCCTCCGTTCAGCTTGGACAGGGATGCTGTGTCTGCCAATGCCGGGCGATTTCCAGGCGCTGACAGACCCAGACGTCGTCGAGGCCGGCGACATAGTCCAACAAGCGCTGCAGGCCGGCCGCTCGGGCGGGATGGCCGATCAGCCGGTTATGCAGGCCGACCGACAGCATTTTCGGAGCCAGGCGGCCCTCCTGCCGCAGCAGGTCGATGGCGTCGCGCACGAAGCCGAAAAAATCCCCGCCGGTCGAGAAGTCGCCGCGCACGAAGCGCATATCATTGTTGACGAGGCCGTAGGGGATGACGAGCCAGGGCCGGCCGTCGATCCGCGTCCAGTAGGGCAGGTCGTCGTTGTAACTGTCGCTGTCGTAGAGGAAGCCGCCTTCCTCGGCCAGCAGGCGGCGGGTATCGAGGCTGGGGGCGTAACGGCAATACCAGCCATGGGGGCGGCGGCCGATCGTGCGTTGCAACGAGGCGACGGCGGCGGCGATCTGCCGGCGTTCCTCGTGTTCCGGCAGCCGGAAATGCTCGGCCCAGCGCCAGCCATGGCCGCACAGGTCGTAGCCCGCATCGGCGATGGCGCGCGCGGCGGGCGCGTTCACCTCCAACGCCTGTGCGCAGGCGAACACTGTCAGGGTCAGGCGGCGTTCCTGGAACAGCCGCAGAATGCGCCAGAAGCCGGCCCGGCTGCCATACTCGAACATGCTCTCGGCGCCCCGGTCGCGCTCGCCCCGCGGCACCGGCGAATGGGCGACCTCGATCAGGTTGGTCTCGCTGTAGCCATCGCCCTGGGCGAACGAGGCTTCCGAGCCTTCCTCATAGTTCAGCACGAAGTTGAGTGCGAGCCGGGCAGCGCCCGGCCAGGCGACCTTCGGCGGTCGGCCGCCGTAGCCGACGAGATCGCGCTTCAGCCATTCCACCATGCTTGGCCCCGCCAATGGGAGGCTATGTTCGCTTGGCACCCCCGCCGCTGGCAAACTTGCCGCCCGTTGCCGCCGCCGGCATGCTGCAGAGGACCGTTCAAGGGGGAAGGCAACGCCATGGATCTGGGGCTCAGGGGCAAGAAAGCCATCATCACCGGTGGCACGCGCGGCATCGGCCGCGCCACCGTCGAACTGCTGGCGGCCGAGGGCTGTGACGTGGCGTTCTGCGCGCGTTCCGACGCGGATGTGAAGGCGGCTGAGCAGGCGCTGGCCCGGCAGGGCATCAGGGCCGTGGGCGGCGTCGCCGATGTGGCGGACGGCGCGGCGCTGAAGGCCTGGGTCGAACAGGCGGCCAAGGCGCTGGGCGGTATCGATATCGTGGTGGCCAATGTCAGCGCGATCGGGGTGGCGCTGACGGAGGAGTCGTGGCGGCGCGGCTTCGAGATCGACGTGCTAGGCACCGTGCGCACGGTGGAGGCGGCGCAGCCCCATCTGGAGAAGTCAAGCGCCGGCGCCATCGTGGCGGTGGCGACCACGGCGGCGCTGGAAGCCTTCGGCGGCCTGCGCCCGTACAACGCCGTCAAGGCGGCGGTGATCGGTTACATGGGGCATCTGGCAGCCGCCCTGGCGCCCAAGCGGATCCGCGCCAACACCGTCTCGCCGGGCACGATCTACTTTCCCGGCGGGGTCTGGGCCAAGCGCGAGAAGGAGAACCCGGAAATCTTCAAGATGGCGTTGGGGCGCAATCCGATGGGCCGCATGGGCACCGCCGAGGAAGTGGCCCGGGCGATCGTCTTCCTGGCCAGTCCGGCCTCCAGCTTCACCACGGGTGTCAACCTGGTGGTCGACGGCTGCCTCACGCAACGGGTGCAGTTCTGATGGCCGAGACGAGCCCGGCGCCCGGCATCTTGCGCGGCCTCAAGGTTCTGGAGATCACGCATTTCATCGCCGGGCCGTTCTGCGCCCGGGTGCTGGCCGACATGGGCGCCGAGGTCGTCAAGGTCGAGCCGCCCGGCAAGGGCGATCCCTTGCGCGATTGGGGCCTGAAGCTGGAAGGCCAATCGGTCTGGTGGTCGGTCGCCTCACGCAACAAGAAGTGCGTCACACTCAACATGAAAAGCGCGGAAGCCCGGCCGATCCTGGACAAGCTGGTGGCCTGGGCCGACGTGCTGGTGGAGAACTTCCGCCCTGGGCAGCTTGAGAAATGGGGGCTTGGCTGGGACGCGATCCAGCGGCTCAATCCGCGCTGCATCCTGGCGCGCATTTCCGGCTTCGGCCAGGACGGGCCCTATCGCGACAAGGTGGCGTTCGGCGCCATCGGCGAGGCGATGGGCGGCATCCGCTACCTGACCGCGCATCCGCCGGAAGTCAGCGACCTGCCGCCGGTGCGCACCGGCATCGCGCTGGCCGACGACATCGCCTCGATCTATGCCGTGTCCGGCATCCTGGCGGCGGTCTACGAGCGTGACGTCGTCGGCACCGGCAAGGGCAGGGTGATCGACGTGGCGCTCTACGAAGGCGTGTTCAGCTTCCTCGAGGGATCCCTGCCGGAATACGGCAAGTTCGGCCATGTTCGGCGACCCGAAGGCTCCACCCTGCCGACGGCCGCGCCCTCCAACGCCTATCGCACCAAGGACCAGCAGTGGCTGATCATCGCCGGCAACTCCGATCTCATCGTGCAACGCCTCTTGCGCCTGATTGGTCACCCGGAGCTGGCGGGCGAGCCGCGTTTCGCCAGCAACGCCGAGCGGGTCAAGCACCGCGGCGAACTCGATCGGCTGATCGGCGCCTGGGTGGCGACGCAGGAGATCGCCGCCGCCGAGCACGCGCTGCAACTGGCCGACGTGCCGGTCGGCCGGGTCTATACCATCAAGGACTGCGCCGAGGATCCGCACTACCAAGCCCGCGGCATGATCCAGGAAGTGGCCGATCCGCGGCTGGGGCCTATCCTGCATCCGGGGCCGGTGCCGCGCTTCGATCCCTCCGGCCCCGGCACGCGCATCGCCTGGGCCGGACCGGCGCTGGGGCAGCATAACCGGGAAGTCTATGGCGCCATCGCCGGACTTGGGCCCGAGCAATTGGCGCGACTGAGCCAGGCGGGAGTGGTCTAGGGCAATTTCCGTTCCCATCGAACCGTCCGGTTCGATGGGAACGGAAATTGCCCTGCAACCATGACTGCAGCGCGGTGGACTCCGATCAGATGGATCGCTGATCGCGATGCCATCTGATCGGACACCACGCTAGTCAGGGTGCCGCTTGCCGACGATCTCGGCGGTGTGCTGGCCAAGTGTTGGGGCCGGACCCAGTAGGGGCGGGCGCACGCCGTCGAACTGGACCGGCAGGGCGATGGCGCGCATGGCCACGCCGGGCGCCGGCTGCACCATGCCGGTTGCCGCGGTCTGCGGATCGGCCAGCATCTCTTCCAGCGTGTTGATCGGCGCGGCCGGCACGCCGGCCTGTTCCAGTATGTCGCACCAGTGCGCCTTGCCGCGTTCCAGGAGCAGGTGCTGCAGGGGCGGGATCAGTTCGTTGCGATGCGCCAAGCGATCGGCATTGGTCTTGAAGCGAGAGTCCGCGGCCCAGTCCGTGCGACCCAGCGCGGTTGCCAGCTTGCCGAACAGTCGGTCGTTGGCGGCGGCGATGACAATGGGTCCGTCCGCCGTCTCGAACCCTTGGAACACCACCAGCCGGCTGGAACCGGTCGGGTGACGCGAAGGCGCCTTTCCGGTCACCGCGTAGGTCGAGAACGGAATGGTCAGCCAGCCGAGCGCTGTCTCGAACAGCGACGTATCGACGATGCCGCCCCGGCCGGTCGCCGCCCGGCGGAACAGCAGCGCCAGCACGCCCATGGCCGCCCACATGCCGGTGCCGTGGTCCAACACCTGGGTGCCCATGCGGGTGGGTGGCCCGCCTTCTTCTCCGGACAGCCACATCAGGCTGGAAAACGCCTGCACCATCGGCTCATAGCCGGGCGCCAGCCGGCGCGGCCCGGTGCGGCCCATGGCCCAGAGCGAACAATAGACGAGCCGCGGATGGGCCGCCGTGATGGTCTCGGCGCCCAGGCCCAGTTCCTCCAGCACTCCGGGGCGAAGATTCTGCACCAGCACGTCGCAGCCGCCGAGATAGGACTTCAGCCACGCCACCTGATCGGCGTCCTTCAAGTCCAGCGCGATCGAACGCTTGGCGAAGTTGATGGCGTGAAAGCTGGGCGACACCCCGTCGATGAAGGGCGGCCCCCAATGGCGAGCGTCGTCGCCCCCCTCCGGCCGCTCCACCTTGACCACCTCGGCGCCGAGATGCGCCAGGACCTGGCCGCAGAACGGTCCCGCCAGGTTCTGCGCGATCTCGACGACCTTGACGCCCGCGAGCGGCAGCATGACGGGGGCCGTCAGCCGCCGGCCTTGCGGCGCTCGTCGGTCAGGATCCCTGCGCGGAGCAGGCCCTCGATCTCGGCCTCGCCATAGCCCGCCTCGCGCAACACCTCGCGGCCATGCTGGTTGAACAGCGGCGGGCGACGGCGCACGGTGGCTGGGGTGCGGCCCAGCTTGATCGGCGTGCCGACGCCGCGGTAGCCGTCGAGCTCGGCGATCATGGCGCGGTGCCGGGTATGCGGATGCTCGAAGACGTCCGGCACCTGCAGCAGCGGGCCGCACGGCACGCCCGCCTGCATCAGCCGCATGGCCAACGCCAAGCCGTCTTCCTCGGCCACGCATGCCGTCAGGATGTCGGTCAATGCCGGCAAGTTGGCGACGCGGTCCTTGTTGGTGCGGAAGCGCAGATCGTCGGCGACTTCCGGGCGGCCCAATTCGCGCATCAGGACGCGGAATTGCCGCTGGTTGCCGGCGCCGATCAGTACCTGGCAGGTGCGGGTCTGCTTGACCTGATAAGGCGCCACGGTCGAATGCGAGTTGCCGGTCAGCTTCGGCGCCACGCCGTTCATGAAATAATTGGGTGCGTGCGGATGCTGGAAAGTCAACGCTGCATCGTAGAGCGTCACTTCCAGGAACTGGCCCTTGCCGGAGCGGGCACGTTCGATCACCGCCATCAGGATGCCGACCGCGGTATTCAAGCCCGTGCCAATATCGACCAGCGGCACGCCGATGCGGGTCATGCCGCTTTCCGGCAGGCCGTTGACGCTCATCATGCCGGCCCAGGCCTGCACCATGGCGTCGTAGCCGGGGAACCCGCCCAGCGGACCGTCGCCGCCGAAGCCGGTGATGCGGGCATGGATCAACCGAGGAAAGCGCTTGGCCAGTGTTTCCGCGTAACCGAGGCCCCATTTCTCCAGCGTGCCCGGCTTGAAGTTCTCGATCATCACATCGGCGGTATCCAGCAGGCGCAGCAGCACCTCGCGACCCTCCGGCCGGCCGATGTCCAGCGCGATGTCGCGCTTGTTGCGATTGATGCCGGAATAGTAGGCGGACAGCCCCTGGTTGTCGAAGGGCGGGCCCCATTCCCTGGTTTCGTCGCCCGACGGCGGCTCGACCTTGATCACGTCGGCGCCGTGATCGCCCAGCAGCTGGGTGCAGAACGGCCCCCCCAGGACGCGGCTCAGGTCGATCACACGAATGCCGGCCAGCGCGCCAGCACCATTCCCCGCCGCCATGGCTGTTCTCCCGATCCCGTGTTGCGTCGCTTGGGCCTTCCTTAGGGGATTTGCCGCCGCTGGTCCACTGCACGCCCGGCATGCCACGCCGGCAATCGACAGGGCCGGCCGGCCGCCGTTAAGGTGCGGGCAACGGCAGGCGAAGGGGGATTTTCCGATGATCTACGAGTTGCGCATCTATACGCTGCTGCCTGGCCGCACCGGCGACTGGCTGAAGCTGGCCGGAGAGCACGCGGTGCGCGTGCGCGGCGACAATTACGGCAAGCTGGAGGGTTACTGGCAGACCGAGTTCGGCACGCTGAACCAGATCTACCACCTGTGGAGCTATACTGACCTCAACGAGCGGGCGCGGCTGCGCGAGGCGCTGTGGAAGCTGCCGGCGTGGCTCAACAACTACGTTGCCAAGGCGCGGCCGCTGATGCTGACGCAGGAGAACAAGATCCTGCTGCCGCTGTTGCAGCTCAAGGCGCCGGCGGAACCGGGCAACCTCTATGAGCTGCGCAGCTATCGGATGGAGCCGGGCAGGGTTGGCGAATGGTCGGATTTGTTCAAGAAGCATCTGGCGATCCGTGAGAAGTACTCGAAGATCGTCGGCTTATGGCAAACCGAGATGGGCGGCCTCAACGAGGTGACGCATATCTGGGCCTACAAGGACCTGAACCAGCGGATGGCGGCACGCGCCGCCGTGGCGCAAGACTCCGAATGGCAGGGATTTATTGGCCAGGGCAGGCCGTTCCTGCGGCACATGACCAGCACGCTGCTGGTCCCGGCACCGTTTTCGCCGTTGCGCTAGCGTGGTGTACGATCAGAGGAAATTGCGATCGACGATCCCTCTGATCGGAGCCGACCGCGCTGCCGTCAGGGTTGCTGGGCAATGGCGTCCGGTGAAACCGAACCTGCCGGTTCGGTTTGAACGGAAATTGCCTCGGACGACGGCCTGCGGCGAAGCTCGTTAACGGGGCATTCACCGCCCCGTCGCCACACTGCGTTGCCACGCCAATGGGCAATGCAGTGCGCGAGGCGCCGTCCGGGCTGGAGCGAAGGAGCGCCGCTGCCGATGCCGACGACAGCAACGGGCGCGGCCGGCCGGGACGTGTGCGCCATCGCGTGACTTGGCTCTTCGCCGCGGCCGCCCTGCCAATCGTGGCGTTCGCCTATCACGCGATCTCGCGCGTCGCCGTTGACGCGGTAAGCGCTGGCCTGGTGGCGACGACCGAGCAACACAACGTGGCCTTCGCCCGCGCGCTTGCCAACGTGCATGACGAAGCCATCCGCGCGCTGCTGTCGCAGCAGGCCGCAGATGGCAAGGCTCTGTCTGCCAGGGCCGCGTTCGACGCCGCGCTCATGCGCAGCCTGCCGGATACCCTGGTGGCCAAGGTCAAGCTCTACGCGCCGTTGGGACGCACCGTGTATTCGACCGATGCGAGGCAAATCGGCGAAGACAAGAGCGGCAGTCCCGGCTTCGAAGGTGCGCGCCTCGGCCGCGTCGTTAGCGACCTGACACACCGCGGCAAGTTCGATGCGTTCGAGGGCGAACGCTCCGGGCGCGACATCCTGGCTAGCTATATCCCGTTGCGGTCCACCGATCGCCGGGGCGTCGCGGCGGTGCTCTACCTGGCCCTGGTCGCGGTGGTATGGCTCGGCGAACGACATTGGCGCAGACGCCAGGTGCGCGAAATCAAACTGCTGCGGCGGACCGTCGCGGCGGAGGCCGCCAGCAGGGCCAAGTCGGAATTCCTGGCCCGCATGAGCCACGAACTGCGCACGCCGCTCAATGCCATCATCGGCTTCGCCGAGTGCCTGGGCGAAGAGGGTCTTGGGTCGAACCAACCCGCCCGGGTGGCCGAGTATGCCGGACATATCCAGCAAAGCGGCCATCACCTGCTGGCGATCATCAACGCCATCCTCGACCATTCCGACATGGAACTGCGCCGCCTCAACCTCAGTCTGGAGGCGATCGACCTGGATGCCCTGGTGGTCGAGCTCTGCCAGGAATTCGCGCCCGAACTGGCAAGGCGCGGTATCGAATTGACGAGGGACGCGCCTGCCGGCTTGCCGTTCGTTCAGGGCGATCGGCTCCGCTTGCGGCAAGCACTGGGACAATTGCTGTCGAATGCCTGCAAGTTCAGCCTGCGGGGCGGCAAGGTCAACATTCGCGTGCGGACCGATTGGGCCCGCAATGCCGCGCAGGGCAGCGTCGTGTTGTCGATCGAGGACAAAGGCTGCGGCATGAGCGCAGAACAACTCGAGCAGGCCTTGCAGCCGTTCCGTCAAGTGGAGGAAGGCCTCAATCGGCGGTTCCAGGGACTGGGTTTGGGGCTGAGCATCGCCGCCTCGCTGGTGCGGCTGCATGGCGGGGTGCTGGGGGTCGACAGCAAGCTGGGCCAGGGAACGACGGTGCTGGTGCGCCTGCCGTGCGCGCCGCTCCGCGCGATGGCGTCGGACACGGCGCCCGTTGCGAAGGCGGCCGTCGCGGCTTGATCGTCGCCCGCGGCCTTGCGCCATGGTCATGTGAGCTCCATTGTCTTGTGCTGCACCTAGCCTGACAGCGGAACAGCGATGGCTGAATTCATCCTGAACGGCCGCGCCGCCAGCATCGATGCCGAGGCGGAAATGCCTCTGCTCTGGGTGTTGCGCGACGTGTTGGGCTTGACGGGCACCAAGTTCGGCTGCGGCATCGCGCAATGCGGCGCCTGCACCGTGCATGTCGATGGCGAGGCGCAACGCGCCTGCATGCTGCCGTTGGCCGCCGTGGCTGGGCGCGCCGTCACCACGATCGAGGGTCTGGGCGCCGGCGGCCCGCATCCCGTGCAGCAGGCGTGGATTGCCGAGGACGTGCCGCAATGCGGCTATTGCCAGTCCGGCCAGATCATGGCGGTGGTGGCGCTGCTGGCGCGCGAGCCTCGGCCCGACGCGGCGACGGTTGCCGCCACCGTCGATAACATCTGTCGCTGCGGAACCTATCCACGCCTGTTGCGGGCGGTGACGCGGGCGCCCGAATTGTTGACCGGCAAGGCTGGCTGACGCATGGCCGGCGACGTTTCGCGGCGTCGGTTTCTGGCGGGTGCCGCGGCCCTGGGCGCGCTCGGCATCGGCTTCCACTGGCCCCCGCAAGCGGCGAGCGGCGAGGAGGGCGAACTCAACGCCTGGCTCGTCGTCGCCGCCGACGGCTCGGTCACGGTGCGGATCGCCGAGGCCGAGATGGGCCAGGGCGTGACCACCGCGCTGGCGATGATCGTGGCCGAGGAGCTGGAATGCGACTGGAGAGGCGTGCGCACCGAGTTCGCTTCCGTCAATCGCAACCACCGCGATGGCCGGCCCTATGGACGCATGCTCACGGGCGGCTTCTGCTCGGTGCGCGGTGGGCGGGCCGGCCTGCACCGCGCGGCGGCGGAAGCGCGTGAGCGGCTGGTGGCCGCGGCCGCGGCGCGCTGGGGCGTGCCGGCGGCAAGCTGCCGCGCCGAGCAGGGATTTGTCCGACATGCCGGCAGCGGCCGGCAACTCGGCTATGGCGAATTGGCCAAGGCCGCCGCCCGCCCGCCGGTGCGCGAACCGCCGCTCAAGTCGCCGGCGGAATACCGCCTGCTGGGCCGGCCGCTCGCCCGGCTCGACACGCCCGCGAAGGTCGATGGCAGCGCCCTCTATGGCATCGACGTGCGTCTGCCGGGCATGCTGTATGCCGCGATTGCCCATTGCCCGGTCGTCGGCGGCACGCTCGAGCGGTTCGACGAAGCGGAGGCGTTGCGGCGGCCAGGCGTTGCGGCGATCGTCGAAGTAGCAGGAGCCTTGGCTGCGGTCGCAGACAACTGGTGGCGCGCCAACGAGGCACTCGCCGCGGTCCGCGTAACGTGGCGCGAAGGTGACAACGCCAAGCTGGACAGCGGTGTGCTGCGCGACCGGTTCCGGGCCGAGCTGGCGAGCAATGGCGAACTGGCGTGCGAGCGCGGCGATTTCGCGGCGGCGATGGCGGTGGCATCGCGCCGGCTGGAAGTGCTTTACGAGATGCCGTTCCTGGCGCATGCCGCGATGGAGCCAATGAACGCGACCGCCTGGGTGACCGAGGACCGGGTCGATGTCTGGCTTGGCACGCAGAGCCCCGACCGCGTCGCCGCCGCCGCCAGCCGCCTGACCGCCCTCAACCTCGATCGTATCCATGTGCATCAATGCTATCTCGGCGGCACCGATGCCGGTGTCGGCGACGGCTTCGGCCGGCGCTTCGAGAGCGATTGCGCCGAACAGGCGATTGCGCTGTCGAAACGCTTCGCGCGTCCGGTCAAGGTGCTTTGGTCGCGCGAGCAAGACATGCGCAACGATTTCTACCGGCCGATGTCGACGGTCGCATGCAACGCCGGCCTGGATGCCTAGGGCGGGCTCCTCGGCTGCCGCTTGCGCGTCGCCGCGCCGGCCATCTTCGACCGCTTCAGGCCGTCGTTCACCAATGCCGTCGACGGACCGGCGATCGAAGGCCTGGCCGACCAAGCCTATGCCCTGCCGGTATTGCGCCTCGAATACCGCAAGCAGAAGCCGGGCGTGCCGGTCGGCTTCTGGCGGGCCGTCGGGCATTCGCAGAACGCCTTCGTGCTGGAAAGCTGGATCGACGAGTTGGCGCAGGCGGTCGGGCAGGATCCCTATGCCTTCCGCCGGCGGCTGCTGACGGCCAGACCGGATTGGCTGGCGGTGCTCGACCGCGCGGCGGCCGCGGCTGATTGGCGATCGCCGTTGCCCAGCGGCCGTGGCCGCGGCCTCGCCATCCACGAAAGCTTTGGCAGCATCGTGGCGGAAGTGGCGGAGGTGGCGGTCGCGCCCGACGGCGGCTTCAAAGTCGAACGGGTGGTGGTGGCGCTCGACTGCGGCAACGTCATCAATCCAGGAATCGTCGCCGCCCAGATGGAAAGTGCCGTCGCCTACGGCCTGTCGGCCGCCCTGTGGGGCGAGATCGGCCTCGCCAAAGGCCGGGTCCGCCAAGGCAATTTCGACGACTACCCGGTTGTCCGCCTGGCCGACATGCCGCGCGTCGACACCCATCTGGTGCTGTCAGGCGGCGAGAAGTGGGGCGGCATTGGCGAGCCCGGCCTGCCGCCGATTGCCCCGGCGGTGGCGAATGCGCTGTACGCCGCCACCGGCAAGCGGCTGAGCCGCCTGCCGTTCGCCGGCCAGGATCTGTCCTGGGGCTAAGCCCGCCGGAGTGCGATTGGCTCGCAATGTCATCGTTCCGGTGCTATCCCGGTTTATTCACGAGAGGCCATGATGTGATGGGCAGGGAGGCAAGGCGATCACGCGGCATGCGTGGTCGTTGCGTCTTTTTCATCGCGGGTTGGTTTGTCGGGTGTCGGGTTATTGGTTTGGGAT
>Ga0194131_10004171_pt1 | contig 22066 bp, 22 predicted proteins | sample TA2KigO120mmetaG_FD_148631 | JGI IMG/M metagenome (GOLD analysis project Ga0194131, IMG submission 148631) | Freshwater microbial communities from Lake Tanganyika, Tanzania - TA2015053 Kigoma Offshore 120m | ecosystem: Environmental > Aquatic > Freshwater > Lake | place: Tanzania: Lake... | reverse complement strand
TGAGATACTTATCAGACTCCCGAAAATGCCAGGGGTTTCGAGTTTTTTCAGAAATCTCCGCTGCTAAACGCCTCCGGGTTCGCTTGGTTGAGGGCTAGGGCCTGGCCGAACGCTCGCCATACTTCACGAATTCTCGTGCCACGACGCGACTTGAGCGTCTACGCAAACAGCCCGGCGATGGGCCGGCCGTTGACGAGGGGATGCGGTCGCCCGAGTTGGTCGTGAAGCAGCATGTCGGGCTCCAGGCCGAAGGCGTGGTAGATGGTTGCCAGGACATCTTCGGGTGAAACGGGCTGGGTCTTGGGGTAAGCGGCGTCGGCGTCGCTGGAGCCGTAAACCTGGCCGCCGCGGATGCCGCCGCCGGCAAATACTGCCGACTGGCACATGCCCCAGTGGTCGCGGCCACTGGTGGCGTTCAGTCGCGGCGTGCGGCCGAACTCGCCGAACATCGTCACCAGCGTATCCCCAAGCAGGCCGCGCTGCGTCAAATCCTCCATCAGCGCGGCGAAGCCCCGGTCCAGAGGCGGCAGGTTCTGGTTGGAAATGAGCCGGTTCGTGGAGTCGTGGTTGTCCCAGACGTTCTGCACGCGGGCGCCCGGCGGAATCCACATCCAGGTAATGGTGACCAGTCTCACTCCCGCCTCGACGAGGCGCCGTGCCAGCAGGAAACTCTCGCCGTACTCGTTGCGGCCATAGCGATCGCGCAGCCGTGGATCTTCCCGGTCCAGGTTGCAGGCCTGCTTGGCGGCGGGCGATGAAACCATGGCGAACGCTTTTTGCCAGTAGCTCTCGAACCCGGCGGTGGACCGGCTCGATTGCAAGGCCCGATCGTTATCTTCCAGCACGCGCAGCAAGCCGCGCCGGGCCACGAGCCGGACCTCGTCGAGATTCGGCGGCAATGTCACGCCGTGCGTCGGGGCGTTGCTCGACATCGGGGCGGCGAGCAATTCCATCGGGTCATGGCGCGGGCCGAGGAAGCCGCCGTAGGTGCCGGCATAGGTAACGCCGTCATGGCCGATTGGCCTGGGAATCGTCACCGCGGCCGGGAACACGCTCGGCGGGCTGAAGGCCGACACGACCGAGCCGACATTGGGAAACTCGTCCCGGCGGCGCATGTTGCGCGGCGAAACCAGACCCGGATTCAGCCGGCCGGTCATGGTGTGATACACCGATGCCTCATGGATGTTGCTGCTGTGCGTCAGGGAGCGGACGATGGCCGTCTTGTCGGTGTGCCGCGCGAACAGCGGCATGTGTTCACACACGTCGATGCCGGGCACCACGGTGTGGATCGGTCTGAAGAGGCTGCGGATGCCGGTGGGAGCGGCTGGTTTCATGTCCCACATGTCTTGTTGAGGCGGCCCGCCCCAGAGGTACACGAGGATACACGACTTGGCCGTGCCGGCGGCACGCCGCGGCCGCTCGGCCGCCTGGCTTCGCTCGCCACGCAGCAGCTCGGGCAACGTCAGTGCGCCCAGCCCAACCTGGCCTAACCGCAGCATGGCATCCCGACGGTGCAGCATGTCGAACTCCTTGCATGAGCCTCGCAGACAACCAGTGCATCTCCTAACGAGAGTAGCTGGAAAATGGCGGCGGGTCAATGTTTTACGACGGCGTGCTGTCATTGCGGCGTGCGGTTCAGATAACCGAGCGTCTCTTCCAGGCTCACCACGTCGGCGAAGCGGGCCTGAATATCGAAGAGTGTCCATTCGTGGGCAATCTCGGCGCGATCCTGGACGGCCTCGCGGATGATGATGGGCCTGAGTTGCAATGACTTGGCATCCGTGGCCGTGGCGCGGACGCAGGCGCTGGTCGAGCAGCCGGTGATGAGCAGCGTATCGACCCGGCGGGCGATCAGGTGGCCGGCCAGCGCGGTGCCTGCGAAGGCGCTGGCGTGGTCCTTGTAGACGATGTGCTCGCCCGGCTCGGGGCGAACGCGCTCGTCGATCTCGCAGGCCCGGCGGTCCCATTTGCGAAAGCGTGGCGAGAAATCGGCGGCCGACTTGAGCTGCGGCGTCTCCTTGTAGGGCGAGGTCGTGTAGATGATCGGCACTTTCTTGTCGCGCGCCGCCGGCAGCAGCCGCTGGAGCGCCGTGATGGCGAGGTCCAGCCGCGCCGAGCCGCCGGCATAGGCCGGGTCCGTCCAGCCGTACGCCATGTCGATGACGATCAGCGCCGGGCACACGCCGAAGCCGAAGCGCGCCTGAAAGATGCCGCGCTCCTTGTAATACGCATCCACCTCGGCCATCAGGCCGTGCAGTGCCGAAAATGTGTCCATGTCGATGATTGTACGGAACGAGCCGCGGGGCGCTTTCATTGCTGCCAACAGTCGCCGACTTGTTGTACCTGAAGGAAACAGTTGCTGGCCTCCATCCTACCATGTAAATTGATTCCATCTGCAATCGGCGGACGGGATGGTCTGCCCCATCAGGAGATAAACCAATGGCGACGGCGACGGCGACCCTGCGGAAAATGTTCATCGACGGCAAGTGGTGTGCGGCGGACGGCGGGCGGACCCTGGAGGTGATCAACCCGGCCAACGAGGAGGTGCTGGCGGAGATAGCCTACGGCGGCCGGGCCGAGACGCGCCGCGCCCTCGAAGCCGCCCACAAGGCCATGCAGTCGTGGATGAAGCTCACCAGCTGGGACCGCGGCAAGATCATCAAGAAGATCGCCGACATCATGCGCGACAAGGCCGACGCCATCGCCCGCACCTTGACACTTGAACAAGGCAAGCCGCTGGCAGAGGCCAAGGCGGAGATCCTGCACTCGGCCGACACCTTCGAGTGGTTTGCCGAGGAAGGCAAGCGCGCTTACGGCCAGGTCATCCCGCACGGCGCGCCGGGCAAGCGGCACATGACGCTGAAGCATCCCGTCGGCGTGGTCGGCGCCATCAGCCCCTGGAATTTCCCGATCACGCTGCAAGCCCGCAAGATCGCACCCGCACTCGCCGCCGGCTGCACGATCGTCTCCAAGCCCGCCAGCCAGACGCCGTTGTGCCTCATCCAGCTCTTCGAGTTCATGGCCGAGGCAGGCGTGCCGGTCGGCGTTGTCAACCTCGTCATGGGGCCGGCGCAGGAGATCGCGGACGAGTTCCTGGAGAATCCGATCTGCCGCAAGATCAGCTTCACCGGCTCGACCGAGGTCGGCAAGCAGCTCATGAAGGGCTGTGCGGATCAGATGAAGCGTGTCAGCCTGGAACTGGGCGGGCACGCGCCGTTCATCGTCTTCCCGGATGCCGACCCGGAAGTCGTCGCCAAGGCAGCGGTCATCGGCAAGTTTCGCAACAACGGGCAGGTGTGCATCGCCCCGAGCCGGTTCTACGTCCACAAGGACGTGCACAAGAAGTTCACCGAGGTCGCCGTCGAGACCGCCAAGAATCTCAAGCTCGGCAACGGCCTGGAGCCCGGCATCGAGATCGGGCCCATGTTCGAGAAGAAGGCCATGGAAAGCACGTCGGTCCTCATCGAGGACGCCAAGAAAACCGGCGCCAAGGTTCTCACCGGCGGCAAGCGTAGCGATCGCTTCGAGAAGGGCTACTTCTTCGAGCCGACGGTGCTGTCGAACCTGTCAGCCGAGGCCAAGATCATGACCGAGGAGCCATTCGCACCTGTGATGCCGCTGCTTGATTTCAGCAAGCTTGAGGACGTCATCCAGCAGGCGAACAAGACACGCTATGGCCTGGCGGCATACGTCTTTACCAACGACCTGACGGTGACGTGGAAGATGGCTGAAGGCCTGGAGGCCGGCATCATCGGTATCAACGAGCCGGTCCCGGCCGTGCCGCAATGCCCCTTTGGCGGCATGAAGGAAAGCGGTCTGGGCCGCGAGCTAGGCCACGACGGGCTCGAGGCATACCTGGAGACGAAGTACATTGCGCTGCGGCTGCGGGAGTGAACTTGCGGTTCGGGCGCGACGGCAGGCGAGAGTGTCGTTGCCGAGGAAGGGATGGGGGCGACAGCTTCGCAAACCAGCGGCCTGGTGATGGGTCCCGAACTCGTGCTGGCCCCGGCCGCTATCATCTCTTGAGCCTGCATCCCGGCTTATGTCTATTCTGCTGAGCCGATTATCACATCTCCGGGAAGCCGAGATGGCGGCAACATGCGCTATGTTCGGATTGCATGCGCGCGCCATGTGCGTATTCGCACGAGCTACTACGCTTTCGCACAGCACGCGGGGCTGACTGAACTCAAGACACAACTCGCGGCCTGATCCACTGTAATTTGTTCGCGTTTTCAGCGTATTGCGACGCTCACCTCATCGACCCCGTCGAATTCACTTCGTTTGCTGGAAATGGCCTCGCATTTGCTCTTTCTTTTAATGACCTTTTCAATGGGGATGACAAGGAGCGGGTCATGCGGCGTATCCTTCTTTGTGCAGGTGTCAATGGCAGACAAAAAGCGCTGCAATGGCTGCGGGCGGCGGTCCAGGCACGACAGCCGGATGGCATCTTCTTCGCTGGCGGAGTGCTGAGCGAGGGGCGACAGTACACGGCACGCGACGGCACGTGCTGGGGCATGACGTTCGATGATGCTCTGTTCGTTGAACGCTTCTTTGCGACCCTCGGCGGCCTCGGTGAACCGCCGGTCTTCTGCGCCGTGATCCCCGGACCGATGGACACGCCCCTTACCGATTTTCTGCGCATGGGCATGCACGCCGAGACCGAGTTCCCGAACGTGCATCTGGTGCATGGCTGCCTGGTGACGGAGCGTGATGTCGCTGTCTGTGGCATGGGCGGCGTCCTGTGCGATGGTCCTGCGTGCGAGAACGGAGCCTGCTCACGCGTGCTGGCCGAGTACCATCTGCGTTCGCTGTGGTCGGCCAAGCAGCCTCGTCGCGCGCTCCTGCTGCCGACGCCGCCGACCGGGAGCCTGGGCGGGCCAGCTGGCCGAGCCATGATCGGAGAACTGATTGATAGCATTCACCCCGCTTTGTGTGTCGCCGCCGGCCCAAGCGCAACTCGCGGCAGCCAGCGCGTTGCCGGCACGCTCATTGTCAATCCGGGGGAACTGGCATGTGGTTGGGCGGCGTTGATCGATTGGCAGCTTCCTTTGGAAGACCAGGTTGAACACCTAGATCTGCGGGCGCTGGGACGCGTGGGTTGCGTGGAAGTGGGCGTCGGAGATTGAGTCGATTCTGGGTTTGGGAGTTTGAACGTGGAGCCGATGACGACGAATGAAGCACCGCAGGAGCTGCCAGCGCAACAGGTGGAATTGCCGTTCGGCGGCAGGCTGGGCATGTTCCTGCTGTGTCTCGGTTTGATTGTGCTGGCAAGCGTGACAATCGGGGACGTCGTGGTGCGCTTGCTGGCGTGGATATTCGGTTGGTGACAAACCAGTGGAAGGAGAGGTATCATGGAGATTCGTGGTTTTGCCAAGACTGTGGTGACGGCCCGGCCCTACGACGCCATCAGTCGAGTCGCGTGCCTCATGGAGGAACACAACGTGGGCACGGTGGTTATCGTGGACAAGAATCGTCCGACCGGGATCATCACCGACCGCGACGTGGCCCTGGAACTGGGCGCGCGTGGCACGGCACTGCACGCTCCGGCTTCGCGGGTGATGACCACGCCGGTGGAGACAGTTTCCTGGACTGCCAATCTGGTAGAGGTCACGGAGTCGATGCGTGACCTGAAGGTGCGCCGGCTGGTGGTGGTTGACGATGCCGGGCATGTGACGGGAATCGTCACGCTCGATGACCTGCTCGAGATCATCGCCGACACGATGTCAAACCTTGTGCGAGGAATCGGGCCGGAGATGATGGTGAAGTGAACCACGGCCGGTGACTCTCGAAAGGAGAATGGACATGGTTGCCACATTGCAACGCTGGTCAACGCTTACGGCTTCGGATCTGATGAGTCAGACCGTGGTGCTGCTGCCCAGGGAGATGTCGTTGTGTGCCGCAGCCAGGCTGCTGGCGCAGGCGCACGTCAGCGGCGCTCCGGTGGTGGACGATAATGGCTGCTGTATCGGCGTGCTTTCGAACACGGATTTCTTGCACTACGCCGAGCGCGAGGGCCGCCGGCACGGGCCGTGCCACACCGAGGCCATGCATGCCTGGCAGATTGTGGATGAAGACGACAGCCGCGACGAGCGCGTGAGCGATTGCATGACGCGCGATCCAGTCACCGTTCCGCCACACACGTCCATCCAGCGACTGGCGCGGATGATGATCGACGCCCATATCCATCGCCTGATTGTCGTGGACAAGGACGATCATCCGATCGGCATCGTGTCGAGCACCGATATTCTGGCTGCCGTCGCCCAGGAAGTCCCGGCCTGACGGGGCCAGTTCATTGCAACCGAAAGGAGCATTGCCATGACCGCCAACAGAACTGCCAACGCACCGCTTCTAGTCCTGAGTGCCCATACGGCCGCCGACCTGATGAATGCCAATCCGGTGTCCATCGACCATGACGCCACGGTGCGCGAGGCACCGGCCTTGTTCAACAACCGTGGCTTCAGCGTGGCGCCAGTGATCGATGACGCCGGCCGTCCCATCGGCGTGCTGAGCAGTTCCGACATCCTGGTTCACGATCAGGAACGAACGGAACATCTGGCGATGGGCCGCGGCGTGGAGAATGCGCCTGTCGAGACCGATGCCGGCGAGCGGCTGCGCTTCGGCTTCCACGTCGAGAACGTGGACAAGACCCTGGTCAGCGATCTGATGACTCCCGCCGTCTTCTCGGTCGCACCGGACACGCCCGCCGCCAAGGTCGTCTCGGATATGCTGCGACTTCACGTCCATCACCTGTTCGTGGTGGATGCCGAGCGGACGCTCATCGGCGTCATCAGTTCACTGGACGTGCTGCGAAAGCTGACCTTCGCGTAGGCGACGATGCCAGCTGGTGACGATGCCAGCGTCGCTTGTGAGCGTCGCTTGTGAGCGTCGAGCACGGGTGACGCTGGCAGAGACCAAGAATTACCCGGGCGCGGGTTCAATGACGGCTGACATGGATCCCTGGCAACGGACAATGTGGGGATCGGGGCCGAAAGCGTGGATTTGCTCCTGCTTCAGTTCGGCGCGCTCGCGCGTGGTGGTGTCCACGATGACGCGGCCGTTGGTGTGTACATCCCAGGCCATCTGATAGCCGCGCTCTGGCGGATGGCCGAAAAGCACCTGTAGCATGTGGATGACATATTCGAAGCTATGATCGTCATCGTTGATGAGGACGACGTTGTAGGGGGGCTGGCGCTTGGTTTTTTCCTCGCGTTTGGCCCGCTGCGAGGTTTCGGGAAGCGTGATCGTCTCGGACATGGCGATGCCCTTGTTCGATTGTCAGAAGTTGCGTTGCGGTGTCCGTAAACGGACGTCTACTCCATTCTACCAAAGCAAGCGACGGTCAGGTCGTCGTGCTGCTTGCAGCCGAGGAAATGCTGCTTGGCGGCGGCGACGAGGCGTTGGCCCATGGCTTTCGCAGTCATCGGGCCGGAGGCCTTGAGGGCGGCGTAAACGCCGTCCATGCCAAAGTCGGCCTCTTGCTTGTTCTTGGCTTCGGTCACGCCGTCTGTGAACAGCACGATCACGTCTCCCGGTTGCATGGTGATCGTCGTCGCTTCGTATGGAATTCCGTCCATGACGCCAAGCGGGTAACCGGTCTGGTCAAGAGTGGTGGCCTCTGTCATGGCACCGTTGGCCTTGTGATAGAGCACTGGAGCGTTGTGCCCGGCGTTGACGAAGGTAACCTGGTGCGAGCTTGGATCCAGCAGGCAGGCGCCGAGGGTGACAAACTTGTCGAGCATGCCTGCTTCTTCCATGAGTTCATTGAGATGGTAGACGGCGTCGGCTGGGCTAGGCTGGGTCAGCATGCAGAAGCGTGAATCGGAACTGACCTTGGCCATGAGCAGGGCAGCCGGGACGCCCTTGCCGGCCACGTCGCCGATCATGACGGCGATACGCGGGCCGGGCAGCGGTATGAAGTCGTAGTAGTCGCCACCCACTTCCTGGGCTGCCTCATAGTGGGCGAAGAACTCGTAGCCGGGCAAGTCGGGCGGCTTTTTCGGCAAGAAGCTGCGCTGCACTTGCTGGGCCGTCTTGAGGTCGCGTTCCAGGCCGGCGCGTGCGACCAGATTCTCGTGCATCTTGGCGTTTTCAAGAGCGACTGCTGCCTGCCCGGCGACTGCCATCAGCAATTTCAAGTCGTCGGCGTTGAATTTCTTGAAACGATCCTGAGTGTCGAGCTGCAATACGCCCATCGCCTTGCCGGTCTGGCGGCCGGTCAGGGGAGCGCACATCACCGAACGAATCTTGCAGTCGGCGATGCTCTGGCTGAGATCGAAGCGCTTGTCCGCTGTGGCGTCCTCGCTCAGGAGCCCCTCGCCGGTTTCGATGCAGCGGTTGACGATGCCACGGCTGAACCGGGCCGGCCCCTCGTCCTTGCCGTGCCGGGTTTTCGACACTTTCGGAATCAGCTTGCCCTGATCGTCGGTGATGATGACGAAGCCGCGGTCCGCCTGACGAAAGACCTGAAACAGGCTATCGACGATCTTGGGCAGCAATTCCTCGACGTTGAGCACCTGCGTCAGGTCAGCGGTCATGCTGAGAAGGAAGGCGAGTTTCTCAGCCGGCTGTGTTTGCAGGATTTGCTTGCTGCTAGTGCTGATCGTGGCTTCGACCGTTGAGGAGCTTTCCTCGTTATCCTCCTCGACGGCTTCTTCGCCGCGTCGCAGACCGTCCGGCAGCGGTGGCTTGGGGGACGATTCCTGAAAAACAATCAGGAAGTTGCAGATCTTGATCTTGTCGTTGTCCTTGAGCAGGGTGCGCGCCGAGATTGCCTGGTTGTTGACAAAGGTTCGGTTGCGGCTCTTCATGTCCTCGATGTAGAACTTGCCCTGGATCTTGCGTATGACAGCGTGCTCACGGCTGACGGCCGGTTCGTCGAGCACGATCTGACACTCCGCGTTCCGGCCCATCACCATCCGCTCGCCGTCCAGAGATACAGTGGCCCCCTGATTCACTCCCTTGAGAAAGTTCAAAGCCGCCATCGGAACTCCCGCCGTGTACGCCGCCGTGTATATGAAATTCATGAAGGTAGGAATGCTTGATTCTAACAAAGGCAAAATGGACATGCAAGGTTCCGGCAGACTGGCGCAGCACTTTTCCGCGCCAAGCTGATGGCGGTCCGGGCGTGGAAAGGGCGAAGGTGAGTGTGTGGTCTGCCTCGGTCACCTTACTTCGTTAACTCCGACCGAAGAGCCAAGGCAGCCTGGGTTGCTGGGGGAATCTGGGCGTGTTACAAAAAGACGGTTTGCTCGTTTGCAGGTGGCGAGCCTACAATAGATGGGGACCAGATTGCTGCCTTCAAGATTCAGCGCCCGCCATTGCCTTACCTTTCCCGTGCCGGCATCGCCCACGAAGTTCGCAGCCTCAAGAATCTGGTTGACTGTTTTGGGAGATTGGTCAGAATGTACTCGTTGCGCGGTGGCGTCAGTCCCAGCGAAAGGACCATTTCATGAAGCGAGTGCTTGTCAGCGTCTTGGCGTGCATTGCGGCCGCCATTTGGGCGATCCCGGCGCGTGGGGCCGAGCAGCCTCCGCAACCTTACGTGGTAGTCGTCGGCATCGACAAGTATGCCGACAACCACATCCTGCCGCGCAAGCATGCCGAGGCCGACGCCCAGGCCTTGTATGACCTCTTCATCGCCAAGGAGCACCTTGGCGTGGACGACAAGCACATCAAGCTGCTCCTGGGAAGTCCGGACAAGACGCGGCCCAATGAATTGGCGACGCGCGGCAATATCCTCAAGGCCCTCAACTGGCTGCATACCCAGGCCGGCAGGGACGATCTCGTCGTACTGGCCTTCATGGGGCAGGGTGCTCCGGTAGGTGAACGCCTGTGCTTCTTCGCTACCGATTCCACCTTCAAGAACCGGGCCAAGGACGCCGTTGCCTCAGGCGACATTGAGCAGGCCATCGAGAAGGTCAAGAGCCAGAAATTCGTTGCCTTCATTGACACGCATTTCCTCGGCTTCAAGAAGGGCAAGGAAGCGGTGCCTGACGCCAATGTCAGCGACCTGCTGCGCGTCTTCATGGGCAAGGAGGACGCCAAGGGCGGTTCGCCAAGTCGCGTCGCCTTCATCGCCAACACCGGCTTGAAGCCATCGCCGGCTTACAAGGACCATGGCATCTTCACCACGGTGCTCCTTGCCGGACTCAAGGGCAAGGCCGACGTCGAAGGTTATGAGCCCGACGGCGTCATCACCGTCGGCGAGCTGGCCAAGTACGTCCGCGCCGAGTTGCCGGAACTGGCCCGCAAGGTCGGGAAGAATGACACGGAAAAGGATCAGCTGCCCGTCATCTTTGAGGGGCAGACCAGCGATTTTGTCATTGATCTAAACCCGAAGGCTTATCCGAAGGCCCACGAACGCCTCGCCAAGTTCGACAAGCTGGCCAAGGACAACAAGCTGTCGCATGAAGTCGCCGAGGAAGGGCACAACCTGCTGAGTCGGATGCCCAAGCTCACCGCCAAGCAGACTTTACGCAAGGCATACCAGAAGCTGGCCGACGGTAAACTTGAGCTGGCCGAGTTTCTCGATCAGCGCAAGGACATCCTGACGGCCACGCACATTACCGAGCAACAGGCGGGCAAGTACGCGATCATGGTGCTTCGTGCCGCCAAGCTCGTGCGGCAGAACTATGTCAAGGACGTCAACACCGGCCAGCTCATCGAGTACAGCATCCGCGGACTGTATCGGCAGTGCAACGAGAAGATCCCATCGAAGGTCCGCGAGCGCCTCGACAACGTCAAATCTCTCAAGGATGTCGATCTCATCAAGCTGCTCACCGAAGCCCGCATGCACCTCGGCAAGCGCGAGGATCTGTCCGGTGACAAGGACATCACCTACTCCTTGCAACCCATGCTCAGCAAGCTCGACAACCATACCGGCTACATTGACCCCGAGACTCTTGTCCGTCTGCGGCAGGATGTGGAGGGGCAGTTCTCCGGCATCGGCGTGCAGATCAAAAAGAACAACATCCGCGACCAGCTGCAGGTGATCACACCGATCAAGGGGAGCCCCGCTTACAAGAAGGGTATTCAGGCCGGCGACATCATCACCACGATCATTCGCGAGGTTGAAAGCGACGGCACGCCGCTAGCCAAGCCGGAAGTCATCCCCACCAAGGGGCTATCCACCGATATGGCGGTCAAGAAGATCCTGGGCAAGTCCGGCACCAAGGTAAAGCTTCTCATCGAGCGCGAAGGCAGCGAGAAGCCGCTCGAATTCACTCTTATTCGTGGCCAGGTCAAGGTCGAGACCGTCCTGGGAAGCAAGCGCAACGAGGACGATTCCTGGAACTATGTCATCGATCCCGAGAACAAGATTTGCTACGTCCGCCTCACCCAGTTCTCGCAGAATTCACACAAGGACCTCGAGCGAGTGATGAAGCAACTCTCCAAGGCGGGCATCAAGGGCTTCATCCTCGACCTGCGGTTCAATCCGGGCGGTCTGCTCGACGAATCCGTCAAGATCGCCGACCTGTTCATCGACGACGGCCTGATCGTGACGGTTCGCCCGCGCAATGGGCCGGAGACCTCCTACGTCGGCAAGAGCGACGGCTCGTACACTGCCTTCCCGATGGTGTGCCTGGTTAACGGTTTCAGCGCCAGCGCCAGCGAAATCGTGTCTGCCTGCTTGCAGGACCACAACCGGGCGATCATCATGGGTACGCGATCCTACGGCAAGGGCAGCGTGCAGACCATCCAGAACTTCGACACGGGCGGCAAGCTGAAGCTGACCACGGCGACGTTCTGGCGGCCCAGTGACCGCAATCTCAATCGCGCCAGCACCCAGGGCCGCGAGGAGGACGAATGGGGCGTTACGCCCGATCCTGGGTTCGTACTCAAGCTGCCCAACAAGGAACTGAACGAATTACAGGACCATCTGCGCGACATAGAAATCATACAGCGACCCGACAAGCGCAAGAGCACTGCCAGTGGGCCTTCCCACTTCCAGGATCGCCAGCTGGAGATGGCACTCGAGCACTTGCGCGGCCAGATTCGCCGTACCGCCGTCAAGACCAACGGCAAGGCGGAGACGCGGAGACAGTGAATCGAATGGTGAACGATGAATGATGAACGGAAGACGGCCTCGTGCCGTTTCGCGTGTCGTCATTCATCGTTCATCATTCTCGCGGCATCACCATGAAACACTCGCCAGCGGACCTGTCGCCTCGCGCCGAGTTGCTGTACCATTTCTGCCGTTTGCAATTGCCCGGCGTGGAACTCTCGCGGCAGGCCTGCGATCAGCATCTGCAGCGCACCTATCAGCTTCATCAGAGCAAGTCGGACAATCAGGCATCGTGGTCGGCCTATCTCGACAATCTCTATCCGCTCGACTGGTTCGTCGTGGCGGCATGCCTGGAAGGCAAGGACACAGCGTGGCAGCAGCTGTTTGCATCACGGGCCGGGCGTGGCGATTGTCTGCTCATTGACGCCTTGCGTGCCCGCGCCGCCAGGCTGTATCCGCGCAATGAAGAGAGGCAGGACAGCGCCGTCAACGAATTCTGGTCGCAGCTGTACGTTGCCGAATCGGAGGGGGCATTGCCAGTGCTGGCCCGCTACGACGGACTGCGGCCGCTGGTCCCGTGGTTGATTCGCGTCTTTCAAAACTGGCACATTTCGCTGTTGCGCCGCCGCGCCGGCATACAGGCGTTGCCAGAGGATGACCTGGCGTTGCCCTTGCCCTCCGAGTCTGAAAGTCGCTGGCACGAACTGTTCTGTTCGGCGGCACGCGACTGGCTTGCCGGCTGCAAAGACACCGATTGGCTCCTTCTGGGTTTGCGTGTCCGCTACCGACTCAGTCAGCGCGAGGTTGCGCAGGTGCTTGAGGTTCACGAAGGGACCATCTCGCGGCAGATCGACGCCCTGCGCGAACAGTGCCTGGAAATGGTCGGTCGAAGGTTGGTGGAAGCGGGCTGGACTGGCGACGACCTGTCGACATTCGTGAAGACGGAGATGCAGAATCTACTGCTCGATGACCCGCGACTATCGGCCGACAGCATGGCGCGCCTGCTCGCCAAGCGCGGCAAGAAGCTCGCGCCCTGAAGGTCTTCTCTGCCAGCCAACGCAAAGTGATACTCGACTCTTCAGCCAAGGCAGTTTCGCCACGGGGTCACCGGCCCACCGAGAGACCCGTTCCGGCTAGCCGGCTTTTCAACAGTTCATCCTCATACTCTGACGGCATCTCCAGGTAGTAATTGTTCATCTCGGCGAACCACCCGTCGGCGAAGCCGGCAACGTTCCCGTCATTCAGGTCGAACGCGCGGTTGAAGCAGCCTCTCAGGATTCGGTCGTTCAGCTCCAGGTCGCGGGGCAGGCGATCCAGCTCCTGGCTGTAACGGCGCAACGAGCCTAGCTTGTTTTCACGAGCCAGGTAGTAAACGAACGCCCAGGCGGTGGAACGGGCGATCTCCTGATCGCGCTCCGCTCGTTGCAGCACGCCAGGCTTGGCGCCGACTGCCATTGCCTGAGCCACGGAACCGCTGGCTCTCTTGAAGAAACCGTCGCTGATCACCTGCATGAGCGTGTCCTTGGCAGAGTCCAGGTGCTTCTTGCGCTTGTGATACTTGAAATCGACAAGATTCGTCCAGCTCGTGATGCCAACGCCCGGATAGAAGGCGCCAGGCGGCGTTTCGAAATAACTCGACAGCCCATACTGGATCCATTCCGGCACGGCCACGTTTCGCGGCAACAGGCCGGTGGCAAACAGCAGCTGGCGGGTGGCTTCGTGGCTGATCGTGGTTCGCTCGGCCTGGGCTTCGTTGGCTTTCTCAACCAGTGTGAGCGTTTGCAGCATGGAGACATTGAGGTCGTTCTGCTTGGCGTCCTGGTGTGCCCACACGGCGCCCGTGAGCAGTTCCTCGCGATTCAACTTCAGGCTCTGGCAAAACCCCTGGTTGTTCTTGCGGAGCAAACCGTACGTCTCGTCCAGGTGCTCGGAGCACATGACGATGACGTTATCGCGGCGCGGCAGGAATCCGTCGCCGACCAGCGGCAGCGCACCCCAGGCTGCGTGCTTGCCCAGAAACTCCTTGGCGCCGTTCACGAGCACAGCCATGAGGCGATGCCGGGGCATGGGCGGCAACGATTCCGGGCTCCGCAATGCGAACCAGTAGAAGAACTTTTCGTACGTCTCTTCGAGTAATTTGGCCCGACGCTCGATCAGATCGGCAGCGGCGACATTGGTGAGCAGATTGTAATGCCCGGCGGCGCTAGGTCTGGACTGGTAACCTTCCGCCTTGAGATCATTTGCCAGGTCAGCCTGAGCTGGGTCGTCGGATTCGGGCGGTTTCTTGAGGTTTTCTTTTACCTTGGCATAGGCGGCAAGTGCAGCCTTGACCGAGGCGGGAACTTCTGCCGGCTTCTCATTGGCTTTCTCCGGCGGCTTCTCGATGGACATTTTCACGTCGTTCATCGCCGCGTGAAACTCTTTCATCAACCCGTGAGCGAGCGCCCACTCCGCGAGGCGCAGCGCCTTGGCGGGAGTCTTGCCTTCCTTGGAGATGGCCTTGGCACGCTTGATGTAATCGAGCGGCGTGGCGTCCTTGTTGATGTAGAGCACATGGTCAATCGGGACGACACAGTGCTTGCCCCAGGGATGTTCAATGGCAATGTGCGTCATCTTGTCCATGGTGAAGACGGGCGCCGTTCGACCGCGAAGTTCGAGATATGCAAAGGCCCAGCGTGGCGGCATGTTGTCAACAGTGTTGCCCTTTCCCTGTCCCGGCAAACCTGATTTGGGTTGGTTCGGATTCAGAGAACCGCCAGGGGGCATGGGGTTGCCGCCCTGATTTCCAGCCGGGCCCTTTGGAAAGCCACCACCGCCCGGATAACCGCCCTGATTGCCGGGGAAACCGCCTTTGGGCATCCCACCCGGCATGCCTCCTGGCATCCCGCCAGGCATGCCACCTGGCATTCCGCCCTTTCCGGAGCCAGGAAAGAATCCTCCTGGACCCGTGGGCGTGCCGCCCGGGAATCCACCAGGCATGCCCCCCGGCATGCCCCCCGGCATCCCGCCGGTCTTGCCGCCGAGCAGACCTCCCGGGCCTTTGAAGCCGCCTGGGCCGCCTTTCATTTCTTTGCGCGGCACGAGCGACAGAACGGCGCCTTGCTTGGCGCTGCCGTCACCAACGGACGCCTTGTTGACGTCAACCTTGATGACGAGGTAGTCGGCGCGCGCACCGATCAGCACGAACGGGATGAGAACAACGGCGTACAGGCAGCGTCGCATGTCCGGACCTCCGCACCACAATCCCTTCCTCCCTACCATTGTCTATGGCGCGAAGCTGTAGAGCAACTCGAATTTGTGTGAGATTGGCAATTTCGACTTGGCTGTAGCTGCGAACCGTCTCCGTCTTTGCCGGGGCGTCGCAGTCCATTGCAGTGGTTGTTTGCGAATCTCCTCGCAACCCGAGCGTGCAGGGGTATAATCGACATTAGCCCATGGAGGTGCAATCATGAGCTTCAAGTGGGACCGGGTGCAGGTGTGGTCGGTCGAAGTGCCAGACGAGCCAGGCTCGGCAGCTGCCAAGCTGGCGTTTCTGGCACAGGCTGGCGCCAATCTCGAGTATGTCGAGATGCAGCGACTTTCGGACAAATCGGGTTACGGCATTGTCTATGTCGCACCGGTCACTGGCCCGACACAGGTTCGCGCCGCCAAGTCTGCCGGTTTCATCGAAGCGAGCAGCCCGGTCGTGCGCCGCATCGAGGGGGACAACGAGGCCGGACTGGCGCACCGCCTGACGCAGCAATGGTCGATGGCCGGCATCAACCTGCACGGATTGACGATGACCGCAGTCGGTCACAAATTCGTCGGCTATGCCACGTTCGACTCCGTGGCGGACGCCAATCGCGCCGCACAAATCCTTGCGGATCTTGGTACGGCTAGTGCGTGATGCCGCGGCAATCGAATCCGGCCGAAGACACGGTTTCAATTCGTAAAGCGAAATTCGCGAGAAATGGGAGTGTCCGATATCGGCCTAGTCGATGACGCGATACGGCGGCAGGACGGAGATGCCCTTGAACCAGCAGCCGTTCTTCTTTTGCCCGTAGGAGAAGCCGTGCTTCTCGAGCATTTCCAGGAAGGTGAACTGGTCGTGGACTGGCGCGCCCGCATTGAGGCACCAGTTGACGTAGGTGAGATATAGTTCGAGGGCGGGGTAGCGGGCGTTGCTGGCGACCAGGCAGCACTTCTTGACGAACCGACTGAGCGGTTTCAGCTTCTTCATGGTACGCATCCCCAGTTCATACGAGTTGCCGGCGAGTCAGTCGGCCGCGTCCGGGCAGTGGTGTGCCTTCGCGAGCCTCCTTTTTTGTAAGCCCCAACCTGTCAAATCTCCATCGGGAATGCAAAAAATCGTGTGTTTTTCTAGAGTCTGAGTGGCGACCGTGCTGATTGGAACGATTGTGTCGGCGTGGAACGGCGCAGGAGAATCACACGGGGCAAGCCGTACCGATTGGGGTGATAAAATCACGCGAAAACCACGCCGCCTCGACGATTTGGCACGTGGAGCCCGGTCGTGAAATTCGTGACGTTCGCCGTGGGCTATTTCTTGCCCTTCTTGTCGTCGGCCTTCTTTTCGGGTGCCTTCTTCTCGGCGGCCTTCTTGTCGCCCGCCGGAGCAGCAGCGGCTGGAGCGGCCGCCGCTCCCTCGGCCCCCTCGGCGGCTTTCTCTTCTTCCTTGGCCTTCTTCGCCTTCTTCACCACCAGCTTCACGACCTTCACTTTCGGCAAGCCAAAGGGGCTGCGGCCAGCGGGCCAGCGTTCCTCGTCGATGAGCTTCTTGATACGCTCGTCGCGCGTGAGCACGTTCCGGGCCCGCACGAGTTGATTCTTCCGCCGCAAGCTTTTGTCGATCGACATCGCCTTTTCCTTTGACAACTATTGCCGGGGATCATCTTAAAAGCGGGAGCATGATTGGACAAGGGGCGCGGCTCGATGATAACCTCGGTCGCTGCTTCTGGCCGCTTTGCAGGTACTGCGCCGGCGAATACTGAAAAACCGGGTGTCGTCGCATAGAATGAGTGCATGGAGGCCGATTCCCCGAATCCTGCCGCTACGTCCGCCGAAAGAGGTCTTCCTCCGGTCGCGCCTCCTTCCGGACGCTTCATCGCGCAGCTTTTTCTGGTGCCGGGCCTGATCGTCACGTTCGCGGTGCTGTTCATTCTCGGCTTGAATTATCTGTTCGTCGAAGCTCGCGACGCGGATCATTACTTGCAGCGCCTGAAGGACGCCAATCCCGATATCCGGTGGCGCGCGGCGCACGACCTCGCGCAGGAATTGAAGCGGACTGAAAGCAAGCTGCGTGTCAATTCTGGGTTCGCCCTTGGCCTGGCGGAGCGGCTCAGCACGGCGCTCGACGAGTTGCAACAGAAAGAGAGCATCATCGCCCAGCAGATCAAGAGTCTGCCGGAGCATCAGCAAGATGCTGGCTGGTTGAAGGCAAAAGTGGAGCGCGATTATGCCGGCTTCCTGGCGTCTGCGCTCGGCGATTTCGTGGTCCCCGTCGGCATCCCGCTGCTCGCCAGAATGGCGCTCGACACCGCCAGCCCGGACCTCAAGGGCAACACGGATCTGAGGAGAAAAGCCGTCTGGGCGCTCGGCAACCTGGGCGAGAACCTGAAATCGTTCGCCAAGTTGCCGGCCGAGCAACAGTCCGAGATCCGGAGTTACCTGCGTGAGCAAGCGTCCGGGAGCGGCGACCGAGCCAGCTGGGCCCGCGTGGCGCTGCGCCACCTGGAAACGCCGGCGCAGGCAAACGCCGACGTCGTGGACGTGCTCGCACGCTGCGCCCGCGACCAGGATCGCTTCCTCCGCCGCTTGACGGCCCTGGTGTTGAACTTTTGGGATAGCCCGAGGGCTGACGCGATATTGCTGGATCTGACCCGTGATGATGGACATGGGACGCTGATATCGTCGCCGGTGATCGATTAGCCCCGCTCGCGGACTGGACGCCGAGCCGCAAGCGCAATGGGAGCCTGCCGTGCCCGATGAATCCGGAATGGTGAAGCGCGGCTTGTTGCTGCTGGGGATGGTCGGCATCCTTGCCGTCGCCGTGCTTTTGATCCTGTTTCGCAATCGCGCGCCGGCCACTCCCAAGGTGGAGACGCCGCCCGAGGTGCTGATCGGCGCGCTGATCGCGCCGGGCGCCGGTTTTCCCATGTCGATCAACTGGGTGGCGCTGCAGGCACTCGGCGCCAACCTGCCGAGCGCGCCCGGATGGGAGATCAGGTATACCGCCACACGCGTCCTGGCCCATCGCGGCAGCCCGAAGACCCCATTGCCCATTCTCTGCGAGATGCTGGACGCGGACCAGCAGCAGCGCAACTTTCGCAGCCGGCTGCCGGATGGTCGGTTGATCGCGGATGAGGCCGCGGCTTATCACGAAATCCTCATCGCGCTGAAAGCCGTCGGCGAATGGCGCAAGAAAAGTACGTCGGTCATGGCGGACCATCCGGAAATGGTGAAGCTTCGCGCTGCCATCGAGAAGCTGACCGGTAGCCCGAACAACGTTGTTCGCGCCCGCGCCCGCGAAGTGATGCTGACAATGGATCCCAGGACCTGAGGAGCACGCCAATGGCCGCCAGCAAGGAACAGATCATCGCCGCCCTGTCAAAGTCGTTCAGCATGGAGGTGGAGACCGTCATCAACTACCTCGCCAACAGCCTGGACCTCGAGGGCGTCCGCGCCGAGTTCATCAAGCAGGCGCTGGCGACCGATATCCAGGAAGAGCTGACGCACGCCCAGCAAATCGGCAATCGCATCAAGCAGCTTGGCGGCAGCGTTCCGGGCAGCCTGAGCCTGCAGTTCAACCAGAAATCGCTGCAGCCGCCCAGGGACACGACCGACGTGCTCACGGTTATCAAGGGCGTTCTCGCCGCCGAGGAGGACGCCATCGCCCAGTACAACGCCGTCATCAAGCTCACCGACGGCGTCGATTACGTCACGCAGGACCTGGCCATCACGCTCCTCGGCCAGGAGGAGGCGCACCGCCAGCAGTTCGAGGGCTATCTGAAAGAGTACATGAAGAGCTGACGATGAGCGATGAAGGCTCATCCGTCCAGAATATTCGTCCAGGATTCGTCCAGAAACAGGCATACACCCCCTCGGCGCATCCTCCCAGATGGCAGCCCATCACATAACCGCCTACCCGGCCAAGGGTTACATTATTCCAGCGTTGGTCCTCCCCGGGTGCGGCATGTTTGATTGCATGGCGCTAACAAGTTTTACACACCCACGCGCGTCCCTTGGCCGCTGACCGCCGACCGCTGCTCTGAAAGCTGACCGCTGAAAGCTGAACATTACGTTGCCACATCCAGCGGGCTGCGCACCCGCGACGCCGCCTTTTGCATCACGTGTGTGTAGATCATGGTGGTGCGGACATCGTTATGACCGAGCAGCTCCTGCACGGTGCGGATGTCCTGGCCCATCTCCAGCAGATGCGTCGCGAAAGAATGCCGCAACGTGTGGCAGGTGACGCGCTTCACCCAGCCGAGCATGCGCGCTGCGGTCGTCACGGCGCGCTGCACGGCGGATTCATGGACGTGATGCCGGCCAATCTCTCCCGTACGCGGACAGTGCGACAGCCGCGTCGAGGCGAACAGGAACTGCCAGGCGAGCGCATGGTCGGCATGCGGAAACTTCTTCGTCAGCGCCGTGGGCATTTCCACCCGGCCCAACCCTCGCGCGAGATCCTTTTCATGCAGGGCCCGCCGCCACTCGATTTGCTTGGCAAGTCGGTCGCGCAAGGTGGTCGGCAGCATCACAAAGCGGTCCTTATCGCCTTTCCCCTCGCGCACCGTCAGCTGGCCGCGCTCCAGGTCGATGTCCTTCATGCGCAGCCGGCAAGCTTCCAGGAGTCGCAACCCGCTGCCGTACATGAGCCGACCCAGCATGCCGTAGGGCTCTTCCGTGGGCAGACGGTCCAGGGCGTCCAGCAGTTGGGTCACTTCGCCGCGCGACAGCACCAGCGGCACGCGCACCGGCCGCTTGGCACGCACCGCATTCAGCTGTCCGATCTCTTTGTCGAGCACGTGCTGATAAAGAAACAACAGCGCTGCCAGCGCCTGGTTCTGCGTGCTCGCCGCCACTCGGCCCGCGACCGCAAGATGCGTCAAGAACGCCTCCACCTCCGCCGTCCCCATCTCCGCAGGATGGCGGATCCCGTGAAAACGAATGTAGCGCTCGATCCAGTGCACATAGGCCTTCTCCGTGCGCAGGGAAAAGTGCTTCACCCGCACGCGCTCGCGCACCTGATCGAGGAGTTTCATCGCGACTCCTGGCTACGGCGATCGTTGGCTGGCTTTTCACGCCTCCAAGCGCGCTACACCGCGGCAGCGTGGATATTGCGCAAGTCCAGCCCGCGTCCATATAGTTCCGATAGTGTACAAACGTATCATCCGCAACGTCAAGAAAATTCTCCGCTTGCGTTGCTCCTTTCCTGACGCCTGGTAGAATCCATCCCGTGTCGATTGAATCAATGGTTAGGCCACTTCACGCACTATGACACTACGACACCTCATCACGATTATGGGTCTTCTCTCACTTCTACTTGGCGGGTGCAGCAAGCAGTCCGCGCCACCGACTGCTCCGAGTCCCGATGCACCCGTCCTGAAGGTCGCGGTCTTTGCTGACGGACGCTTCACTGTCGACGGCACAGCAGCTACGATTCAGTCACTTCAGGCGTCGTTGCGCACGTTGAGCGAGAAGCAGGGAGTGGTTTGGTATTACCGCGAGGCCGGCCAGCAAGAGCCGCCACCGATTGCGATGGAGGTCATGAAGACAGTGGCTGATGCGCGGCTACCGATCCAGCTCTCTAGCCGCCCCGATTACTCGGACTACATCGACGAGAACAGGCGCTCCGTTACAAAGAAGCCAAAATGAACGAGACGCGGCCTAACCAAGGCGCTGCAGCGAACCGCCGCCCCGCTGGGCAGTCGGAGGGTTCGGGTAATTTGCTCGCGACTGTTGCAGCCGACCGGGCGTTTCCGGCGGCGGTCGCTGAGCTTGATCGTTCGGCGACGGAGGGCGCACTGATGGGACGGCGTCTCGGCGTGATCGCGGCGGGGGCGGCCCTCGGCCTCGTCGCCGGCGTGCTGGCCCCGGTCGTGTTCGTCGCCGCCTGCGTCTGGGGCGACCGCATGGAGTGGTCCGACCTGACTAAGCCGGAGCTGGCCCCGTACATCGCCGTCCTTGTCGCCCTCGGCACGGCCAACGGCGCGGTCGGGGCGTGGGACGGGTGGCGGTCGGGCCGGTGCCGGGCGTGGCCGGTGGCCTGGGCACCGGGCCTGCTGTTCCTGTTCCCGGCGTGGCTGTGGGCGCAGTCCCCGTCGGACTCGAAGTCGTGGGGGGTGGCGCTGTTGGCGGTCGGCATCGTCGCCCCGTTCGTGTGGGTGGCCGGCCGGGTCGGGCAGGAGGTCGGCGTCCGGGGCCGCAAAGGCACGCCGAACCATCCGCTGCAGCAGACCCCCGCCGCATAGGTTGTTTCCGACCCATAGCTCCCCGGGCGGCGGGGGCTGCGGAGCGGGGTCGTTCGGGGACAAGAAAGGCGGCTCGATGGGTAAACGGACATGGACCTGTGTCACTTGCCGCAAGTCTTACCGACGCAAACCATCGCTAAAATCGGTCGAATGTCCTACGTGCCACCGACCCTGTGAATCGGCTCCTTGGTACGTTCGCATTCCCTCGCCGAAGCTGACGAAAGAATGGGATGCGTTCTGGTTGGAGTACAAGGCTAACAAAGCTCGACAGGAAGATGCCGAGCGAGCGGCTCAGAAAGTGGCGGCGCTCCATCCCGAGCCGAAGAAGCGCCCAGTAAAGCCTCGCGTGTCATACATCGACGCCATATGCGCGCCACTTATCAAAACGCTTGAGCATTCCGCTGGCCTGCCAGCGCATCAACTCGCAGGCCATGCTGCCAATCTGGACTTTTGGGTGAGCGAGACTGTATTGCTAAGGGTTCCTGGGAATCGGCGTGTGTGAGTCTTTGGGCGGTGCGGATAGACTATGGTCACCGAGCCCGAAGGAGTCAAGCTCATGCCGAGACAGTCGAACCTGACCGTGGCCCAGCGA